>Ga0315339_1000475_pt1 | contig 50325 bp, 46 predicted proteins | sample ASW17metaG_FD_204514 | JGI IMG/M metagenome (GOLD analysis project Ga0315339, IMG submission 204514) | Ammonia-oxidizing marine archaeal communities from Pacific Ocean, United States - ASW #17 | ecosystem: Environmental > Aquatic > Marine > Oceanic | place: USA: California | collected 2016-12-05 | reverse complement strand
ACTATGTCCAACGCGTCGTCGAACACGACAAGGCCGCATGCGCCGAAGTCGCGAAGAAATGGGGTTATGACTATTGGGACGGCGAACGTCAGTTCGGTTACGGCGGCATGCACTATGATGGCCGCTGGCGGCCGGTCGCCGAAGAGATGGCTGCCCATTACGGCTTGAAGGCCGGAGACCGGATTCTCGACATCGGCTGCGGGAAAGGGTTTCTGCTTTATGAATTCACACAGGTGGTGCCGGGCCTGGAGATCGCGGGATTGGATATATCGCAATACGGCGTAGAGAACGCCAAGGAAGAGGTCCGCCCGTACTTGAAGGTCGGAAACTGCACGGAATTGCCATTCGACGGCGGCACCTTTGATTTCGTCTATTCCATCAACACCTTTCATAATCTTTATAATTTCGAGTTGTCGGCGGCCCTGAAAGAGATGCAGCGGGTTGGCAAAGAGAAGCGCTATATCTGCGTCGAGAGTTACCGCGACGAACGCGAGAAGGCGAACCTCATGTATTGGCAACTCACCTGCGAAACTTTCTATACGCCCGAAGAATGGATTTGGTTCTACGGACACGCTGGATACGTCGGTGACGATGATTTCATTTATTTCGAATAATTATCCTGCGTAGAAGTGCTATGTCGCGCGTTGACTTTATCTCCAAGATGCCCCGGGGAACGCGCAACGACTACGCGCAGCGCGTTCTCGAATATGACATGCCCGCATGCGCCAAAGTTTCGAGGAAATTCGGCGCCGAGTACTGGGACGGCGAGCGCCAGTACGGTTTCGGTGGATATCACTATGATGGACGGTGGCAGTCAGTTGCGAGGGAACTCGCAGATTATTACAATCTCCGGGAAGGTGATCGAGTCCTCGATATCGGGTGCGGAAAAGCGTTCTTGCTGCATGATCTTGTTCAAGCGGCTCCAGGAATTCAAGTGGCCGGCATTGATATCTCTGAATATGGCGTCAGCCACGCTTTTGATGATGTTAGGCCATTCCTAAATGTTGGCACTTGCACGAGCTTGCCGTTCCCTGACGCGTCATTCGATCTCGTGTTTTCAATTAACACTTTCCACAATCTTTTAAATTTTCAACTTGTTGACGCGCTCCGGGAAATTCAAAGGGTTGGCCGAAAACATCGTTTTATATGTGAAGAAGCCTATCGAACCGAACAAGAAAAAGTACGGATTCTCTATTGGGGCTTAACATGCGAGTGTTTCCATACGCCCAGAGAGTGGCAATGGTATTTCGATTTTGCAGGATACGAAGGCGATCAGGATTATATTTATTTTAACTGAGCATTTTGCACCCGCACCGCCCCCATCGCCCAACAATTAGCTGAGCCGCAATGAAGCCCATTCTTAGATTATTATCTCGTCATAAGTTTCTCGCGACACTGTTGCTGCTTTTTGTGCTCGAACTAGCGGCACTACCTGTCGTTTATTGGCGCTATGCTATCCGAGACTTCCCGGCACATTCATTTGTTGATGATTTTATCGTGGCGCGCCTCGCGCTAGGAGGGCTGATTAAACCGCCGATCACCAAGGGTGCTCCGCAAAATTATGTTGGCAACATCGCAACGAATCCAACCAACTGGGGTAAAATTTTCCCAGCCGATACCTTGCTCGGTTGGCGTCCGGCGCCCAATCTGATCGTGCGGCACGCCTTCGAGGCCCTTTATTACATCACCAATGCGCAAGGCTTCGCGGTGACCAAACGCCTCGATGAGACCTACGCAGTGCCAAAAGGAGATGATGTCTTTCGTATCATCGTTCTTGGCGGATCCACGGTAATGGGTGGCGGCGTAAGAGACTCGCGGCAATCCTTCCCCGCGAGAATGAGCGACCACTTGAGCACGGCGCCGTTCCTGGCTGGCAAAACCGTTGAGGTTATCAATGCCGGCGTCGTCGGGTATGACCTCAATCAAGCCTATCTGTATCTATTAACGGAGTTGATCGAGTATGACCCCGATCTCGTCGTACTATACTTCGGCTTGGCGGAACCGAAATTCAATGCACTCTTCAACCGTTCTCCCGGCGCCTCGCGGCCGTTCCGAAGTTTTGAGGCTGAACAATTAAACACGAGATTAAATTCGACATTTTCAATGGCTGGAAACGTTTTCAATTTTGCGGGAAATTTTCTGGTTGGCATTGGAGAATTATGGTCGCAGTCGGGCCTGGGACACATCATCCGATCCGCCGCCCACAAAGTTGGTGTTAATTTGGTGTTCGGCGCCGCAAGCGGGCCGGGCAAGTCTCCGGATGAGATCAGGTATAATCCGCGCGCTTCAAAACACCTTGCATCAATGCTGCGGGCTTTTGCTGACTTAGCGGAGAATCGAAAATTTAGATTTTCTATGTTTTACCAGCCAACCGCGCTAACGTCCGATAAGCCATATTCGGATTTTGAACGAGGCTATATTGCTGATGTCCTGGCTCGCGATCCATCAAGGACCCAATATCAGAAGATGGAAGTTAAATTTCGCAAATCTGCAGTGCAAGCGATGGAAGAAATTGAACAGAATTTCTCTGCTGATCGATTGATTTGCGCCGCCGATGTTTCAGACGTTTTCGCCGCCACAAAGGAAACTGTTTACATAGATCTCGGTCACTTGAACGAAGTTGGCGAGGACATTCTTGCCCGGCGGCTAACAAAGGAACTCAAGGCTTGCTGGCCATCATGATCCGGGCACATTTTGAAACTGGAAATCCGTTATAAAGCGCATTGTATCTTTGGATTTGCTGCGTGGCATTGCCGCTTTCGGCGTGGCCATTTCCCATTTCTTTTATTTGACCGGCGAGAGTCTTCTTGCCGAGACACTCTCAACAATTTTTGTCGAAATATTTTTTCCATTGAGCGGTTTCGTACTCGCCGATCAAATCCTTCGGTGCCGCCGAGAGCCGCGAAACCTCAAAATCTTCTTTTACCGTCGCTGGCTCAGGACGATACCCCCATACTTGATTGCTGTTTTCTGCATGGCCATTCTTTTTGATCAAGTGCTCACTTCGGATTTTTTGATTTACGCTTTGTTTTTGCAGGATGCCGTCCCCGGCATGGTGGAAAATCAATTTTTCAATATTGCGTGGAGCCTTTCTGTCGAAGAATATTTTTATTTATTGTTTCCACTGGTCATATTGTTCGGACCTAGAAATCCGGTTGTATCCGCGCTGCTGTTCATCGCGGTTTTTCAAATTGCGCGGATATTGTTGGTCTCCGACGTGGAGCCCCAATTTATTCGAATTGGGACTTTTCTTAGGCTCGATTCAATTGCTTTCGGGTTCCTTGTTTATCTTGCCTTGCAGAACCGCGCGGCGAAAATAATCATCTGGCCGATCCTGGGCCTTATTATTTCTGGCGTCCTGCTGGGCGCTCTCTATCTTGAGATCGCGTCAGGGCGCGATTCCGGCTTGCTAAAGTTGGCCTACATAAATGTCGCTTCGCTCTTCGGCATTTCCATGTTGGTGTTCTTCCATCAGACTGACACCTTGTTTCCTATTCGGGGCATATTTCGAATTGTGTCAATCTGGGCCGGGAAAATATCGTACCCGATTTATCTTTTCCATATTTTGATCTTGCAGTTGATGCTCGCCGCGTTTGATACGATTGGCGTCGTCCATTTTCAAATCTATATTGTGGCACTCATTGGGTTTACGATAACTTTTCATGTGGTCTTCGAGCGCCCAATCCTTGAAATGCGCCCGCGTTTTATCCCGGACGCGGCGACGCCGCCTCAAAACACTCTAGCATCGTGATTCGGTGGTGGTTGCAATTCACACACCGACCCGATATCACAAGCTTGAATTTTCAAAGATTGAATAGTGCAATTCTAAATTGCGGCATTCGTAAGATTTAATTTTTCCCGTGAATAAGGTCTTTTATGGAGAACGATCCCACGCCACAACGGGGCCGATCCAAATCTTGGATTGTGCCGATTTTGGCCGCAGCATTATTGATCCTTGGTGTGATCGCTCTCAGCAAAGGGTTTTCCGGCGTGCCGTTCATGTACAGGAACCTGTAATCCGTCTTGTTTTCGCCAACCCAATTTTCCCTCAAGCAAATATCGGCGGGAACCCGCTTCCAAAGTAATTGAGACATGTCCCGTAAATCCCTGATTCTTGGTGCCTCCAGTTTTGTTGGCCGTCATTTGGTTGAGCAAATGGGACCTGCGGGTTTGATTGGGACTTTCAATTCAACCCCGATTCCCAATGGCCGGCATTTTGATTCAACCACCATGTCTTTGAATGATGTCATCGTTGACTGGGATGAAATCGGAAGCGCCGTGATTCTGATGGGAGACACGCAACCCGACAGTTGTATCGCCGATACTGAGCGTTCGAGAGCCGTCAACATCACAGGCATCGTACGCGTGATCGATGAACTCCATAAAAGGAGCGTGCCTATCGTGTTCACTTCCACTGAGTTCGTCTTCGATGGCACACAAGGCGACTACACAGAGGCCGATACGGTAAACCCCGTTCTTCTTTATGGGGTGCAGAAACTCGAAATCGAAAGGTACCTTGAGACTGTCGGAGGGACATTCACTGTACTGCGGCTGGCGAAAGTGTATGGATTGAGCCGCGATGACGGGACACTGTTTACGGGCATGCATGATGCGGTTCGGACGGAAAACCTAATCCGCTGCGCTGCCGATCAACGTTTTTCCCCCGTCTACGTGGGAGATGTGGTTGCTGCAATCATCGCCGCGATCAACGGGCGCCTTGGAGGAACATATCATGTCGCTGGCCCCGAAGCGAAAAGCCGCTTGGAGTGCCTGGAATTGATGATATCAGCAATGCATGAACGCGAGCCTGTCTCCACGAAAATCGAACCGTGTTCGATTCATGATTTTGACCTACCGGAACCACGCCCAGTGGACGTCTCGATGCGGTCAGATAAGTTGGTTGATGATTTGGGAATTCGCCTTGTGTCGCCGGTCGAGGCTTGCAAAAAAATTTGCAGCGATTACATGCTTATGGCATAGAATGTCCGCCCTATTGTGTCGCCTTTATCTAAGCAGAACCAACCGAATAGAGAACACCAAGTGACAAAAATTGGTGACAAGAACGTTTTGATCCTTGGCGCATCAGGCTACATCGGGCCTCACCTCCGTGATCGGTTAGGGCCAGACAATGTCGTTGCGACATACAATTCGTCGCCAATTGTGAACGGGACCCACTTCGACGCACTTTCCATGCGATTACCGGAAATCTTGAACACGCGGACGCCAATTTCCCATGCGGTAATCTTATTTGGCGCCACCAATCTCAACGAATGCGCGAAAAATGTCGAAGAGACTCAGGCGCTGAATGTCGATGGCATCGTACGTGTCATCAAAGACTTAATCGATGCCAAAATTAGAGTGGTTTTCTGTTCCTCTGACAGTGTATTTGACGGAATTAGTGGGAATTATTCTGAGACTGACCCGCCAAATCCAATCGTGCAGTATGGAATTCAAAAACTTGAGGTCGAGCGGTTTATTCAAGATCATTGCGACGATTTTTGTATTATTCGTCCGACCCGGGTTTACGGCACCACGCTTGGGGACGGCAGCTTATTCACTTCTTGGATTTCTTCCCTCAAAAACAATGAGCTGATCAAAGTGGCCACGGATCAAATCATGTGCCCGATCCTCATGTCGGACCTAACCATGGGGATCAATAAACTGCTCGATTTGTCGGCTACCGGTATTTACCATTTGGCGGGACCAGTTGTGAACAGTCGAGCTGGATTTTTCGATATGCTGGTCGAAGAGATTCAAGCGCATCTAACCGAAGCTCCGCGTGTCGAGTATTGCCGACTTAGTCAATTCGAACTCCCTGAAATACCGCCACTCAATGTCTCGCTTAATGCCAGTAAGTTCATTGAGACCACCGGATTTCGACCGATGGAACCGCGCCAAGCCATCCAAGTTATGCTTGCGAACGCTGGTTATGGAACGAGCGACGGGACCTGTTCCCCATAATGAATAATTCGGAAAATTTGATGCCAAAAACTGACCATCATGACTATCTCAGGCGCCGCATAAGTCCTGACGAGAAATTTGCGAAATTGCTCGAATTTCCGCGTTTCTTGGAAATTGAAACCGTGAATACCTGCAACGCGCGCTGCCCCATGTGTACGATTGACGAATGGACCCGCAACTCACCGACGATGAAAGACGGTCTGTTCAACAAGATCGCGGAAGAAATTAGCGCGTTCGCGTCAGCCCTTAAACGCGTCAGCCTTTATCGTGACGGCGAACCGTTGTTGGATAAAAAACTCCCTGATCGGGTGGCCACACTCAAAGAGAATGGCGTCAAGACCGTCTCCATTGCCACCAACGTCTCGCTACTCAACGAAGAGCGCGCGAATAATCTTCTGCACGCCGGGATCGACCACATTATATTTTCGATTGATAGCTTGAATAAGGATGTTTTCGAGGCCATACGGGTGCGCCTCAATTTTGAAGAAGTCATGGAGAATGCCCTGCGGTTCATCGAGTTGAGGAACAAGATCCGGCCAGAGACCCAAATTGTCGTGCGCATGATTAGACAAGACAGCAATCAAGACGAATGGCCGGAATACAAAGCATTCTGGGACAAAAAAGTAAGCCCCGTCGATCGAGTCTACTATCACAACATTCACAACTGGGGTACGCAACTCGAGAATTTTGTACCAATCGAGAAAAGTTACGAGCCTCAGTTGCCTTGCGTCGCGCTGTGGTCACTACTTGTGATTTTTGCCAATGGTGATGTTCCGCTTTGCAACGTCGACTACAACAATGAATACCCGACCGGGTCCGTGCTGGATGATTCCATCCAAAATCTATGGCGCTCGAAGATCATGACCGCGCGGCGCGGCCTCCATACAAGCGGCCAAAAGGACAAGATCGGGCACTGTGTAAATTGCAATGTATGGGATGAGCCCGACAAGGGGAACGGTCTGGTCTCGGCGGATTTCGCCGAACAAATCGAGCTCGCCGGCTAAACAAACACGCCACTCAACTCTATGGAAAACGGGAAGAAGACTTCATGAAAAAAGCAATTGTCATCGGTTCGGGCTTCACCGGCTGCATGTTCGCAATGATGCTGCGACAAAAAGATTGGGATGTAACCGTCATCGAGAAAGCGCCCATTGCCGGCGGCGGCGTGCGGACTTTTTATCACGGTGGTCACCCGTTCACATACGGCCCCAGACACTTTATCGGTCCGGAATCGAGCCGCCCGGCTTTCGAGTTCCTCGATAAAATCATCCCCATGCGCCACTTGGATAAGATGAATCTCAGTTACCAGGAGAAGGACGATATTTTCGTCAGCTATCCAACCCACGAGGACGATATCGACAAGCTTTCCGATGCAGATAAAATCCGGGCCGAGCTTGCCGCCCTGCCAGAAGAATCTCAGGCGACGAACTTCGAGGAGTTCTGGATCGGCCGAGTCGGGGAGACGCTGTATGACCGGTTTAACAAGCATTACAACTTGAAGGCTTGGCAGCTCGAAACAAACACGGAGATGGATTTTGGCTTCGAGGCGACGGTTAAGCGTAAACCCTTGGAAACCGGGTCACGCTACGAGTTTCACACCGGCTGGATCAACGCCTATCCCCTGGCTGAGGATGGCTATAACAAGTTCTTCGATGTCTCGCTGGATGGCTGCAATGTGATGCTTGGCGCCGAGGTCGTTGACTTCGATATCGACAACTGCGCCGTTACGCTGAAAGACGGCGAAAAACTGACGGCGGATATAATGATTTCCACGGTCTCGCCGGACATTTTGCACAAATTCTGTTGGGGCGAGCTCGCTTACGTGGGCCGCGAATTTTACAAGATTGTTCTGCCCATAGAACAGGCGCTCCCCGATGATGTCTACTTCCTGTATTACCCAAATGAATCCGAGCAGCAGACACGGGTGACGGAATTTAAGAAGTTTACGCAACACGAGTCAGGGAACACGCTCATTTCGTTGGAAGTCCCGTCCATGAAAAATAAATTATATCCGACGATGATCAAATCTCAGGTTGACCTTGCGCAACGTTATATTGATGCGCTTCCAGACCATATTCATTCCGTTGGTCGCATGGGAATTTATCGTTACGTAGATATCGACGATATCATTCTTCAGGGCTTGGAATTTCAAAAGGAACTGTAGCGTCGGACGATGTAAGACCAGTGATTGGTCTTGCATAGAATTTCGAGGCCTAATTCGATCGTCAACCGGGTGATTAGAAATGAAAATTGATGCTTCGTTTGTATCCTTGCATGACCCAGACACGTGCTGGGAGGATCCAAAGGCCATTTCGATTGGCTACTTTGCCAAGAATGACATCGTCCGACTGGATGCGGAGACCGTTGAAGAGATTAAGAAGATGGCGCTTGAAACCGGCGAGAACGTTCGCTTGTCAATGCACCAATCGCCGAGTTCCGGTTTTCATGAAATGATCATTTTACAACATCGGGACAAATACTATCGGCCGAAAAAACATATCGACAAAGCAAAGTCATTTCACATGATCGAAGGTGAGATGGCGGTGTTTGTTTTTGATGATGATGGGGCCGTCATCGACGCAAGTGTCATTGATGGAAGGAAATCCAAAATGTATCGGGTCGCCGCCAACATCTATCACACTGATCTTCCGCTGACGGATTTTGTAATCCATCATGAAAGTACACTCGGACCCTATATGGGTTACAATGATCGCGTTTTTGCTCCTTGGTCGCCGGGCGGAGATGATCGTAGCGCATATTTAGAGTATCGCGATGAATTGGTGAAAATCCTGGAACAACGCCGTCAGGAGTAGATGGCCAATAACTAGTTGAAAAAATTGGAGAAGTACGTATTTTCTAGATGGATGCGTACTGTGGATATTCGTTGAACGTTTAATGTGAATAAGCTGCAGTGAACGGTGGACAACCTCAAGAAAAGACAGATCGGGGTTAATTATGGTCGAAGCACAGCAATACAATAAGATTTTGATTCTCTCTCCTCCGGGCAAGGTATACGTCCATTCGGACGGCGCGCCGGCGGCACGTAAACACTGTTCGCCGCCTATCGGCATCGCATACCTTGCTGGAAACCTGCGCCGCCACAACTATGAGGTCGGCTGCCTCGATATTCTCGTTGAGGGTTATGAGATTGAAGACTATCGCGAACCATTCATCGTCTATGGCCTTCCCATAGAGGAAGTCATTGAACGCGTTCGTGCCGAAAATCCCGACGTCATCGGATTTAGTGTGTTGTTCTCGATGGTCGCACCAGAATCGCTTGAAATTAGCGCTGCCATCAAAGAGGAATTCCCCCATATCCCCATCGTGTTCGGCGGCCATCATTCGACCGGTGCGGCTGAAGACGTCATGACCTACGATTGCGTGGATTATGTGATTACCGGCGAAGCCGACCAGCGCCTCGTTGACCTCATGGATGCCTTGAATGGCCGCCGGCCAATTGATTCCGTCCACGGTCTCTATTTTCGAAAACCGGATGGCGCGCTGGAAAACACCCTCAAGGGCGTTACCGCGCTGGTCGAAGGTAATGGGTGGAATTACTTCGACCGCAAAAATTCCGGAGTTCCCATCGATCTCGATGGCTTGCCGTTGCCCGCGTGGGATATCGTCGGGCTGGAGAAATATTGGGATTCGTTCGTCAGAACCGGTGGCGGCGACGCCATTGGAGACCGCTACGCGGTGATGGTGACAACCCGCGGATGTCCGCATGTCTGTTCGTTCTGTACGTCACCGTTGGTCAGCGGATACAAGGCTTATCGGAAGAGATCTCTAGAGGCCGTCGTAGCCGAGGTACGTTGGCTCGTCGAAGAGTACGGAATCAACGAAATTCAATTCGTTGAAGAAAATATGTTCGTCAGCAAAAAGCGCCTCAAAGAACTCCTCGCCTGCCTCGCAGAGGAATTCGACGACATCACGTTCTGGAATACAGGCGGCGTCGACGTAAACGCACTTGATCCGGAAGTCATCGATCTAATGGTGGAGGCAAACTTCCATCGAGCCATTCTGGCGATTGAAGCCGGAGATCCGGAAGTCCAAGCAGCACGTGTCGATAAGAACGTCCAACTCGACAGGTTGCCCGAACTCGTCGATTACATGCTGGAAAAAGGTATCGATCTGAAGGCGCTCTATATGATCGGTTTTCCCGGCGAGACCAAAAAACAAATTCAGCGAACGATCGATTATGCGATGAATTTGGGGGTTCTCGACTTCAATCTGTCCATCGTTCAACCCTTGCCTGGCACGCCACTATACGACGAGTGCGTGGAAAATGACTTGTTCATCGAAGGCAAGCCCACCGTCAATTTTGCCATTTCCAACGTCAAACTCCCGGACCTTACGCCAGAAGAGCTCGAGGATTTAAGGCGCAATACGTGGAAGCAGGCGTTCAACAAACGCATGGAAATGGAACAGCAAGAGAAAATGCGCCAGGAACTTGGCCACTCCGGTGAGATTATGCATCGGTATTCGACGACCGATGAGTATGAAACCCTTGGTTTCGAGACTAAGCCGCCAGCCCGTGAGGACCGCCGTCTGGCGGCGGAATAGCACGCCTTCAATTTCCACCATGAAAGCCATCGGCAGATGACCCATCTTCCGCCCGTCAGTCTCCGAGCGGCAACCACGAATGATCGCCGGACGATTTGGGATTGGCGCAACCATTTTGTAAGTCGCGATCTCTACGAACCTGATCAAGACATCACCTACGGTCAGTATCAAGATTGGTTCGACGGCACACTAAAAGACGGTGCCCAGACCCTGATGATCGGCCAAATACAATCTTTCCGCATGGCATTGATTTGGTGTCGACAACCCATACCTGATGAATGGACCATTCAATTGTTTCTGAAACCTGGATATTGCGGAAGAAAGGTTCTCAGTGACGTCATTGCACACACGGTCGAACATTTGCGCATTGGACACGAAGCCAGAAAATTGACCGCACGCATTCCCAACATCAATCCCGCCGCCGCATACGCATTCGAACAGTGCGGTTTTTTGTGTGACGTTTTGGGAGAGACGATAAATTGCCAGCTTGAACTGCCTGTGATCGCACAGTCGTAATTCTGGATCCGGAAAAATAGGAAACACGATGCCCCATCCATTCTCAGATCTGCCCATGCCACAGAGGGATGAAGAACTTTACCGGTCCGAGTTGGAAAAAGGATTCTCGCTGTTCCCTGAGCGCCGCAGCAACTTTGATCGATTTTCTAAAGCCGAGCCTTCCGACACCATCGACTATTTACCCGTCACACTCGATATCGAGAATGTTAGCCGGTGTAATTTCCGCTGCACCATGTGTCAGGTCAGCACCTGGCATAAACAGACGCGCGCTGAAGACATGTCACTCGAGGATTTCAAAGCTCTCATAGACGAGCAATATGGCCTTGTCGAAATTAAGCTTCAAGGAATGGGTGAGCCGCTGTTGAACGCCGACACCTATTTTGAAATGATCCGTTACGCCAGAGAGCGCCATATTTGGGTCCGCTCAACGAATAATGGCTCCTTGCTCCATCTCAAAGACAACTACAAACGCCTCATTGATTCTGACATTTGCGAAGCGCAGATCTCGGTCGATGGCGCGACCAAGGAAAGTTTCGAGAAAATTCGAGTCGGCGGCAAATTTGATAACGTCACCCGGAACTGCCAGTTGCTAAATGGATATGCGAAAGAGGTCGGCAAACATCGGACGCGCATGTGGGTGGTCGTTCAGGAGGCGAATTATCAAGATCTCGAAGCCTTCCCGAAATTTGCGTCCGAACTTGGATTTCAGCGCCTTACCCTGTCTCTCGACCTGTCCAGTTGGGGCCAAGAATATTGGAAGAACCAGAACGATTCCGTGGACGTGGGAATGCAATTCGACGCCGAGCATGGCCAGGCTCTTGTCGAAACCGGTCGTCAGCACGGCGTGGAAACGACATTCTGGTTTATCGATGAAAAATTTGTTCCGGGGCAAGCCGACAAACTATGTCCGTGGCCATTTTCACGCGCCTACGTCTCGTCTGATATGCGCGTCGTTCCTTGCTGCATGGTGGCCAATCCCGATGCGGCAAATTTCGGAGATGCCAGGAGTTTTTCAGAAGTCTGGAATGGTCCGAGCCTTAAGAATTTTCGAAACCAGCACCTATCCGGAGATTTGCCAACCTACTGCAAGGATTGTTATGTGGACGCGCGCGGCTAGCCCGGGCGGTTCAGCGGAGCGATGATATAAAATGCGATTTCCCAAGTTTCTGAAAAAAATTACACCATCGCCGATCTACGCAGCTTGCCGTTGGGCGTACATTCGTTTTATCGAACTGTCTACACCGAACACCATTTCGCCCATTCCGAAGGCGCGGCTTAAAGATTTTACCTTCACCGGACGGTTTCAGTTCTTTCACACCGCTGCCATCTATTTGAAATCGAATGAAATTGACGGCGTCTATCTTGAGTTTGGATGTGACCAGGCGAACACGTTCCGCATGGCCCTTAATACGCTAGGTCGAAGTGAACTGATTAGCCACTTTTTTGCATTCGATAGTTTCCAAGGCATGCCCGACGCGAGTGGAATCGACAAACAATCACACTGGACGAAGGTGGATTTGAGCACTAGCGAGACCGCCTTCCGCGAAATCTGCAAGATGGACATGCACCGCATAACAATGGTTCCCGGGTTTTACGAACAATCCTTACCCGAGTATTCCCTGCCGTCTGATCAATCAGTCGCTATGGCCTACGTCGATTGCGATTTTTATTCGTCCACGGTTTCTTGCTTAGGTTTTCTCGAAAAGCACTTGCGCCATGGAATGATCCTCGCATTTGACGATTGGGACCTCTACTTCGCTGACAACAAACGTGGCCAACGTAAGGCATTCGCCGAGTTCGCATCTCGGAATGCGGGTCGATATCATTTCGAACCCTTTCATCGGCTTCTTACTGGCGGTAACTCATTTATCGTTCATGAACGCGAGAAGATTGGTGAAGTGTCTGAATAGAAGCTTTTTCTATTACTTCAAACTATCCCTAATCGTGAAACCGATATAACAGCATGAAAAAACTCTTCCGAATACTGGTTCGGGCGTTTGCAAGCGTCGTCATCTTTCCGATGTTCTCGATCATTGAGAGAATTTGGAAAATACGGATAACGCCACTGCATTGTGCTCGGATCGGCCATATGTCGGTCAACACCCATATGTTTCTCGCCGATCGAGAAACTGGAAAAGAGGATATAGCCAACTTTCGCGTATTTTTTGGCGCCTCGCCATGTAATCGACAACTATTCGATATGTGGAAAAGACGGCTTCCATTGTTTGAATCACGGCTCGCGTGGGTTATCTTCAATTATACCGAGGATATCCTATCGCGTCTCCCAACGTTCCAAACATTACCGGCAAACCGTGCCTATCCGGATCAGTTCGAATTATGCGTCAAGTCTGGGCCCATTTTAGACTTCACAAAGGAAGATAAAATAAGGGGCAAACGCCTGCTTCGAGATCTCGGGATCGGTGAAGATGATTGGTTCGTGTGTTTCCAAGCTCGGGATTCCGCTTATCACGAAATGCGCGCTGGCGCGGACGTAAAAAGACACCGCAATTGTGAGATCGAGACTTATCTAAAAGCTGCTCGCTTCATAACTTCCAAGGGCGGTTTTGCCATACGAGTTGGGCAATCGGTTTCAGAACCCCTTTCGAATACGAATGACGACAAAATCATCGACTATTCCAACGAATTTCGTTCCGACTTTGGTGACGTTTTTCTTCTCGGAAATTGCAAATTCTTCCTTGCGAGTGCTACAGGTACGGTGTCCGTTTCATCGCTGTTTGACACGCCCGCGGCCGTCGCCAATTTTATTCCTTACCATCCTTCCCCAAACACTGGTGGGCTGTTTTCGCCAAAATTAATGAAGGACAATCGGACAGATCGATTGATGAATTTTCTGGAAATTTCCAAGTATCTCGATTTTGAACGTAAGATGACCGAAGATGTTCCCGACGATTTCGCTGATGTCTATGAAAATGAGGACGTATCGTTAATTGATAGTTCGGCGGATGACATTCTCAATTTATGCATGGACATGTATGACGAAGTTGAAGGACGAGAGCCTTCCGAAGAAGCCTCAGCCCTTCAACATCAATTCATGGATACGCTTTACGTTGGGTGTTCTGACCGCGTGAAATTCGCACCAAAAGTTGGACCTCGATTTGCCATGAAGTATCGAGACTTGATTGTTCCCAGAAGTGGCAAATCATTGCCTCATGTATCTACCCCGCTCGACATTTGAAGATAATTTACTGATTTCTTGACCACAGCATCGGAAGTCTAGAACGCAAATGAACATCGTAGGTAAACCAGTCTCACCAGAAGGATTGAAGGAAAAAATTCGGTCGATCTTTACGCCGCTCCCAATTCATCAAAAAGCATTGGGCTTTCAGCCGAATTTTTATATTGGATTTCTTCGAGCTCTGAGCAGGGCGCTGATCGGCGCATTTCGCCTAAACGGGCAAAATCGCTTCAGCAACGAATTTGTTCAACAACTCGATCCTAAGGTTACGGTTGAGTTGACCAATGGGAAGAAGCTCACCTACCGGACAGGCCATGGTCGCTTACTTTGGCGTGCGAAGTTCGCAGCCGAGTTGGATGAACCCATGCTAGATGACTGGTTAGGATCGTTTTCAAAAAGCGATACATTCTTCGATGTCGGAGCATGCGTCGGCGCCTATTCGATGCGGGCCGCGCTACAAGGCGCGGACGTCTACGCCATCGAGGCGGAGATCAACAATTTACAGATTCTTTATGAAAACATTTATTTGAATGATCTGTTTGATCAGATCCAACTGATCGGCATGCCTGTTCATGATAAAACCCAAACTGCAACTTTCTTCGTGCGTAGCCACAGCAAAGGAGACGCCATGCATTCGTTGGATCGACAGGCAATGTATTTAGATGAATTTTCGGGAAATAAAGTCCGAACGTTAACGATGTCATTGGACCATCTGATATCCACTTTTGACCTTCCCTATCCCACAAAACTTAAAATCGACGTCGATTCAAATGAGCTTTTGATATTGAAAGGCGCGCGCGAGACCCTCAAGCGTTGTAATGAGGTTTATGTCGAGGTTTGCCTCAAATTCGAGGAGCATCAGGAAATTTTGACCCTTATGGAAGAATCAGGATTTGTTGAAAAGAAACGGGAAAGTGAAATTCGTCCGTTCCTTGAAAAAGCTTTTAATATTCTGTTTGTGCGACGCGATTCTACATGAAGATATTGATTCTAGGCCCGCAATCAAGAAACGAACGAATAATCTCGTTTCTGGAAGAGATGGGAAATTCGACATCCATTACTGAAGAGTCAATTGACTTGGCGTTCGCGGAAAAGAACGAGATTGAATTTTTAGTCAGCAACGGTTACGCGCCCATCCTTAAACCACCCCTCATTACGGAGTATGCAGGTCGCATTATCAACATTCACCCAAGTTATCTCCCGTATGGGCGTGGTATTGGCGGAAATTTTTGGAGCTTCTTCCTTGGTTCCCCGAAGGGCGTGTCCGTGCATCTAATCAATAGTGATATCGACACCGGCGATGTCTTGGTTCAGCGACTCGCTGAGTTTGGGCCAGGCGAAAATCTGCGCACATCAAATGCAACTCTAATCAAAGCCGCTGAAGACTTGTTTATCGAAGCGTGGCCAGAAATCTCTGCGGGAGACGCCACACCCTTGCCTCAAGACGAAATGACAGCGGGCAACTACCACAATCGCCGGCAGACGGAGCAAATGCTCGACTACTTACCGGAACTTTGGGAAACGCCGACCAGTCACGTTGAAGAGTTGGGCGCCGATATGTCTGTTTCGGCGGCACTCTGGTCAGCCGTGGACAGGGACATTTTTCCAATGAAGAGCGCTCACCAACGGAGTGAACAACAGGGGTCATGAGTTTGATTTCCTCATTCAAATCGGACGCCGATGAGTTATTGGAGCGGGAATTTCTCGCCAATGGTTACATCATTCGTGATGTCGCTGCGCGTGATACTCTCGACTCTATTCGCGATGCAATCGTTTCCATCGCCTGCGAGATTATTTCCGTTGATCCGGTCACTATCGAGCCAGGCAAGTTTTTGGATTTGATCCACGAGCGCGTATCCGTCGAAATGCTGAACGAGTTTCGTATGACCATCTTCGGCCGCCTGAATGCCATGGCGGAGTTGCGGCCCTCCTATTTTTCGCTGGGCCAGCAAGTGTTGGAGTCGATCGTCGGTAATGAACTGGCGATGCAAAACCAGGTGAACCTGTCGATACAGATGCCCGGTGATTCTAGTTCCCTTCTGCGCATGCATAGCGACTCCTTAAGCGGCGAAACACCTTATCAAGTCGTCCAATGGTTGCCGATTGTCGATGTCTACGACACCAAATCTATGTATATACTGCCGCCCGAGCACAATCGTGAGGTCTTTCCAAATTTGGTGAGCATGACCGACGATCTTGGCCTCGATGGTGTTTTTGCTGCCGTTCGCGATCGCGTCAAATGGCTGAATGTCCCATACGGCAAAGTCCTGGTGTTCTCGCCCAACCTTCTTCATGGAAATATCGTGAACGAAACCAGTGAAACACGCTGGTCCATGAACTCGAGACTGACGGGCCTGTTCACGCCCTATACCAGCAGCGAACAGAACCTTGGCACTTTTTATTTACCAATCACGACGAAACCGGCGAGTCGGATCGGTATGAATTTTACGTCCCCATTGAATTTCGATGTCGTCGATAAAAGATAGACCCGCCCGCACGGGATACCGTGGCTATTGCGTCCACCAGCCCTTCGCTGGCAACCGCATGCCGACTGGCGCGCAGAATGTTTTGATGCGGGCCTATGCGGCGCGTCACGATTTGCAATTCCTCGCACCGATACATGAAGATTTCTGGGTGCGCCGGTTTGCTTTGCGGAGCTTGTTGGAGCAGCTCTCGGAGATCGAAGGCGTGATTATGACCAGCTTATTTGCCATGCCGTCCGATCGGGAGATCCGGCATGCGGCGTTCAGACGCTTTCATGAGACTGGGGCGACCCTGCATTGCGTGATTGAGAAACTAGTGGTTCATGACGCTGCGTCAATTGATGCCGCTGAAGAAATTTACACGGCATATTTGACGGTCTCAAAATGCCCGCAGTTCATTCCGAAAACCCTTCTGCCGCCGATCGACGGCTACTCATCCTTCAGTGACAAAGGGCTCTAGATGACAAACCCAAGAAGAAAAAAGCCGCTCGCCATTCATGGCGGTGTGCCCGTCCGCCAATCCCCGATGCCACCTCGCGTGGCTTTCGGTGACGCAGAAGTTGCTGCCCTAATGGAAGCGGCAGAATACTATCGGTCGCGCAATGAAGACCCTCCATACCAGGGCATCTTCGAGGAAAGGTTTTGTAACGCATTTGCCGAGTACATGGGCGGCGGTTATGCGGACGCCGTTGCCAGCGGCACGATAGCGTGTTTCATCGCAGTTGCCGCCCTCGGACTGGAGAAAGGAAGCGAAATCATCATTTCTCCGGTGACCGATAGCGGACCGCTCAACTGTTTGATCATGCAAGGATTAGTCCCCGTCGTTGCGGATAGCATGCCCAACAGCTTCAACATGGGCATCGAACAGTTCATAGAACGGATCACGCCACGGACCTCGGCTGTGTTTGCCGTTCACTGTGCCGGCCAGCCTCTTGAAATGGACCGGTTGACTGAAGAAGCCCATAGACGTGGCATCAAGGTGATTGAAGATTGCAGCCAAGCCCCCGGCGCGCGTTGGAACGGCCAATTAGTCGGAAGTGTCGGCGATACGGCTGCCTTTTCAACAATGTACAGAAAATCCCTATCCGCCGGAGCAACCGGCGGCATCGTCTTCACCCGCGACCAAAGTTTATATCACCGAGCCCTGGGGCACGCCGACCGCGGCAAGCAGGTCTGGCGAGATGATATTAATCTGAACGACCCGAGCCATTCGCTTTTCCCTGCATTGAATATGAACACGGATGAATTTTCATGCGCCATCGGAATCTCCTCACTCGGCAGATTGCAAAAAGCGATCGATGATCGCGTCCGATTTGTTTGGCAGTTCGTTGAACTGCTGAATGAAAGATCGACGAGTTGCCAGCCTTATGCGTTTCACGATGGATTCTCGCCGTTCTTTTTTCCGGTGTTCGTCGATACGGAGTTACTAGATTGTTCGAAAATTGAATTCGCCGAGGCGTTGGCTGCCGAAGGTGTTTCGCTCAATCTTCACTATGGTTGTGTGATCTCTGCATGGGAGTTCGCCAAACCTTATTTGAGTGACGATTTCCAGTCCGAGAACGCGCTACGCACCAGGGATCAATCGTTTAATATTTTTTTGAATGAACAGTATGGCGCCCGCGAGGCTACAGAGATCGTCGAAGCCATTGTCAAGATTGAAACCCACTATCGTCGATCTTGATTTTGCATTGCAATCCCAAGCGCCTGCCCCGCCAGTATGAGTGGTCTACATTATTTTTTGGAACCCTAGCATTGAGAATTGTTGCCAAATATTGCGTCCTGGCGATGCCCGCCGGAATCGTGGCGCCTCTTTGTAATTTGATCGAATTGTTCTGGAAGGTTCGGATCATGCCGCTCAATTGCAGCGGCCAGAGGCACCTCGCGATCGATACTCACATGTTCGCCGCAAGTCAGCGGGGGAACGGTGGAGAACGAAAACATCGCGAATTTTTTGCACGATGCCAAGCTATCGCCAGTTATTCGAGATCTAAAAACGGTGTTTGTCGGTTTTCAAACTTCGCGCATTCTTTGCACGGTACCAGTACGCTCAATCGGTCTTATCGAAGTTGCCGGCTTCAAGCCGCTTGGATACTTTCATTGGCACTTTTTTCTCCAAACCATGCCTTAGCCACTAATCTATGGACTTAGTTCGAAAATTCGCGCGCCATCTGAGCCGCAGCCTTGCTTTGGTAATTATCGTACCGTTATTTAGCGTGGTCAGCCGATTCATTAAATTTCGCTTCACCCCCCTACACGTCATGCGGATCGGCGGGCTCGCGCCAATTACACATTTTTACGTAGCGCAGAAAAAACTGTCGGGCATTGGTGACGGCGCTGTGAGATTATTCTTCGGCGCAATACCTTGCAATCGACAGTTATTTGAGATGTGGGGGCGGATATTTCCCATCGTGGAAAGTCGATTGCTTTGGGCGTTTTATCAGTACGCGAATGACATCCTTGAGCGCCTGCCGACATTTCGTCCGTTACCCATCGACAAGGGCGAGGGCGCCCTTACCAACTGCTACTATCTCACCAGCGAAAGCCGTGGCGTTCTTTCATTCAACGAGGAAGACGAACTGAGAGGTCGCGAACTATTGGACAGTTTGGGAATCGGACACGACGACTGGTTTGTATGCTTTCAAGGTCGCGACTCGGTTTATCAATCTAAAATCGAGACCCACGGCGATACAAAATTACATCGAAACGCGCCGATCGAAAGCTATTTGCCAGCGGCCGAGCATATTACCAAACTGGGCGGTTTTGCCATTCGCACAGGACATATGGTTTCCGGACCGCTACCGGACAGCGGCAATCCTAAAATTATCGACTATGGCCTCACGAGCCGCTCTGATTTCGGCGACATTTATTTGCTCGGTAAAAACCGTTTTTTTCTTGGAAGTTCAACAGGCACTCAGCACATTCCGCCACTATTCGGTGTCCCTGTTGCAACGGCTCATTTGCTTTGCCTGATGCCCGACAAGACCGGACAACGGAGCATTTACTGCCCAAAATTGATTCAATCCCGTGATACCGGCGAGTTTGTTCCATATGCCGACATATTCGCCTCGACATTTTATCCCCGGGATTTCGTCATGACGAAAAACCCTGACGCGATAGAGCACTACGAGAACGAAAAGTATACGATCATCGACAACAGCGCGGACGACGTGCTGGATCTATGCAAGGACATGCTCGATCAAATCGACGGCATTCCATCGCATCCCGACGCACTGCAGTGCCAAATGACCTACCAAGACAAGTTTTTCCACGACGCCGAGGACGTGTACAAATACGGTCCCCGTATCGGCCCTCGGTTCGCGTTGAAGTATCGTCACCTCATTGAAGCCGATTGACCGCATCAGCGGTTGCAAGCCTCATCTCACCAAGCTCCGACCAGTACAATAATAAACGGAACCATTGATGAAAACTCTGGGTGTTAATGTCTATGGCCATGATACGGCGGCGGCGCTCGTCATAGACGGGACTCTCGTTCACGCCGTCGAAGAAGAACGGCTGTCGCGCCAAAAGCACGACACCCAATTGCCTTTCCGAGCCATTACCTATTGTCTCGAAGAAGCAGGTCTTGCCGTCGATGATCTCGATATGATCGCTTTTTCCACCGACCTCGACCGGTTGGTCCGGGAAAAATACCTCCGGTATCATTTGGAGAACTACGAGTCTTGCCGCGAGCATCTCGCCCAATCTGCGGGAAAAATCTCCGCGATTTTAGGCCGCCAAGAGACGGTCCGACAGACACTCGGATTCAATGGTACGATTAAAAGTTATCAGCACCACCTTTGTCATTTGGCATCAAGCTTCTATCAAAGTGGGTTTGAAGACTGCGCAACGGTATCGATCGATGGTCAAGGCGAGATCGAAACAACCTTGGTCGGGCATGGCCTCAATGGCAAGATCACGGCCCTTAATAAAGTCGACTTTCCGAACTCGCTCGGCGTTGTCTATACCGCCTTAACCTTTTATTTGGGATACAGGCCAAATTCAGCCGAAGGCACCGTCATGGCACTGGCGGCGATGGGTGATCCAGACCAAAAGATCTCGAACGATGAACGAACCTACTACGAATTCTTTTGCGAGTTAATCAGCCCGACGAAAGATGGAGGCTTTGAGGTCAATACCGATTGGTTCAATTATCCCTTTACCCGCGAAGGCTGGATCAGTGAAAAATTCACATCGGTCCTGGGCCCCCCGCGTGAACCGGAATCCGATCTAGATCCAGCGTATCTGCACGTCGCCGCAGCCCTACAGCGGCGGTTCGAGGATATATATCTTCACGTTCTTCAGGGCGCGCATGACCGGACCGGGTCGAAGAACCTGGCACTCGCAGGCGGCTGCGCCCTGAACTGTGTCGCAAATGGAAAAATTATTAGCAACACCGGCTTCGAGGAAGTTTATATCCAACCTGCGGCAGGTGATGCGGGATGCGCTATCGGTGCCGCCCAACTAAGTGCCCGTGAACTCGGTGACGAAATTCCAGTCCGCCGGCGTCTCGATACTTACTTGGGACCGGCCTATGATGACGTTGCGATCGAGGCCGCACTCACCGAGCGCAGCCAGAGTTTTGAGCGTTTGGATGACCCTGCCGCCCGCGCCGCCGAACTACTTTCCGAGGGCAACATCATTGCCTGGTTTCAAGGAAAGGCCGAATACGGGCCTCGCGCATTGGGCAATCGGTCTATCCTGGCCGCGCCATTCCCGCTGGCCGTAAAAGATAAGATCAATGACAAAGTAAAACATCGGGAATTTTTCAGACCGTTTGCACCGGCCGTTCTTGACGACAGTTTCGATACCGTCTTCGACGGTTACCGGCTGTCCCCATTCATGCTCATGGCGATGACTGTCAGAGAAAATTGGGAAGATAAACTTCCCGCAATCATTCACACCGACGGTAGCGCCCGGGTGCAAACTGTCCTCGCCGAAACGAACGCACTATTTTACAGATTGATATCCAAATTCAATGAAATTACTGGCGTTCCTGTCGTTCTGAATACGTCCTTCAACGACAAAGGTGAACCCATGGTTTGTAGCCCGGATGACGCTTTAAATACCTTCCTCGGGACAGATATTGATCATCTCGTTATCGGAAACTTTTTGGTTTCAAAGCCGAGCTAGAAAACTCTTATTTCAAGATTTTCAATTCAATTAGGGGCAGGCCGAACACGACGCCTACCGAGCGTTATGTCGTTTCTGGGGGCACCCAATATTTGTTGACCTGCTGCGGAAACTGGAATGGTTTGTTGTCGACCTTTCGCAAGGCCACGAAGACCATGGCCGCGGTGCGATGTCCGCCAGTCAAAACCTGCCAGATATCATTGAGGTAAAATTTGAAGGTGGTCAGGAACGGATCACGTTCTGAGAAATCATGTGCTACGGGAAACTTCAAATCGCGCTCGGTCCGTGCCTTCCTTAAGTCAGTCGGCAAAGAAGAAAAGTACCGCATCCGAACAGCCTCGTACAAACCAGCGGCGACTAGACTCCGGTAAAGCACCAAATGAATATTGTAAAAGCCGTGATGGATCTGCCCCATCACCGGAAGAAGGTAGAGGACGATTCCGCCCGGTCTCAACAAATTGTATGCGTTCTGAAAAGATTGACCAATATTGAATAAGTGTTCGCTGGTGCCAAAATCGGCGACAACGTCATACGTTCGGTCAATTTCGATTGGGTCGTTTAAATTCAATTTCAAGTCCGCACGTTCATCGAGGTAATCCACGCAAGAATAGTCCGTGATCCCGAAGAGTTTGTAGAACGCCTTTTGTGACATTGGCCTTATTTGGCCATCGTCGTCGTAAGCTTCGCGTTCGAAAGCCCGGGTCTTGTCGCATTCGCCAAATCGTGCTTTCGCAAACCTCGCATAAACGTCGTGTCGGCCCGTGCTCGACCCTAGGTCGTGGGGCGCGATCTCAATGACTGAATGATGTCCGTCGAACGCGCCTTCTTCCCAAAGTTCCCAAACCTGCTGCGCCAATACCACGTTCCAGCCCATTAAATACGTCCTTGTTCTTTCGCGATCAGGGTCAAATTGCCATTGTCGGGAATCGACCGGAGAATTTTGTTTTTCTATTACGTCGATATCAACTTGTCCAACAGCGATTGTCGACATTGTCGAATAAAGCCAAGTCTTTACGAATAACAGAAATCAGGGTTTCAGTCTAAGCACATGCAATTTTTAAACGACATCTCAGCATCACTAAATCTACTTGGATTGAAGATGCGCCGGCAATTTGCGTGGCTGATTGTGATCGCCTGCTTGGCGTCTCTGTTTGAAGCCGTCGGTGTCGTCGTAGCCTTTGAATTGATCCAGATCATCTTAGAGCCGGACGCTGCAAGAACTTCGTCGGTGCTCCGCACGACATTGGATTGGTTTGAAATCGAAATCACAGATTCGTTTTTCGTGTATGCCGCTGTGGCAATGGCGATCTTCTTTGTCATAAAAAATATATTTTTAAGTTACGCGACTTATGCCCACCTATATTTTTCTAATGCAGCAGGTATGTGGATTTCATTCGACATACTGAAAATGTATCTGCACTCGCCGTTCGCGGCCATTTCTAGATTCAATTCTGCCGAATTGATCGTCGGTGTCGGTCAAGCGCCATATATCGTAGCTAGCCGAATCTTGAATTCAACCGTGTCCATCATTACGGAATCGCTCATCATTATCGGTGTGGCGACGGTTTTAATCTACAGCGAGCCTTACATCGCCATCATTACAGGCATCTCTCTTGGGGCATCGATGAGTTTGTATAACGTCTTAATTCGACCCTTTTACCAACGATGGGGGGAGAAACAGCTCATTTATGAACGCGCCGTGACAAAGAGTATTTATGAAAGTATTCACGGCATTAAGGAAATCAAACTCCTTAACTGCCAAGAGTTTTTCCTGCAGTATTTCATTAGGGCGCGCAAAAAATTGTTGCGGATTAACACCAACTCTGCTGTTGCCAATGCTATTCCCCGTTTCATATCAGAAACGTTAATCATTTGCGCCATCGCTTTGGTCATCATTATCGTCTTATCCCAAGAGCGTCCACGATCTGAAATTTTATCAACTTTGGGATTATTTGCGTTTGCGGGCTTTCGAATGATGCCGTCCATAAACCGGCTAACCTCCGCGTTTGCCACCCTGACATTTGGCCGACCAGCGCTTTCGCGAATCATGGATGATATCAGCTCCTTTCGGCCAGATTCACCTGTGAAGAATATTGAAAGCATGGCGGAGCTAGGTAATTTTGAAAACAACATTCAATTGAAGAATGTCACTTTCAGTTACGAAGGCGTTGATACGCCCACAATTGATAATGTCTCAATGTCTATTCGGAAGGGCCAGTTCGTTGGCATAGTCGGCGAAACCGGCGCTGGAAAAACGACACTCATAGACATCATATTAGGCATGTTCAGTCCGCAGAGCGGACAAATTTTTTGCGACAATCGCCCTTTGGATACACGTGACCGCGCATGGCAGGATTCGCTCGGATATGTTTCCCAAGAAATCTCTCTCCTTGATGATTCCGTTCGGCGCAACATCGCATTTGGAGTGAATGACGAAGAAATTGACCCCGCGCGTGTCGACGGCGCTATAGAGTTGGCCGCGATTAACGATGTGGTTTCTGGTCTTCCCCATGGGCTAGATACCACCATCGGTGAACGCGGTTCGCGATTGTCCGGGGGGGAACGCCAACGAATTGGTATCGCGCGGGCATTGTACCGAAATGCCGAGATATTAATCATGGATGAGGCGACATCTGCCCTCGACACGCATACCGAACAAAAGATCGTTGAAACGTTGCGCAATCTCTCGGGCGGCAAGACCATTATCGTGATCGCACACCGGTTAAGTACAATTCAGAACTGCGACGTTGTGATGTATATGGAAAATGGTCGATTGCTGGATAGCGGCACCTTCAACGAACTGCGCGCAAAGAATGAAACATTTGCCAATATGGTGCGTCACGCTGAAATCACTGGTGATGCGATTGGCGCAGACAGCGCCCCTGTTTCCGCGAACACATCAACCTTAGACGATCTTCGAGATTGAATTGCAGCGACTTTTGAATTTTCCGTTCCTCCTTGCGTTTGACTTTCTAATCTAACGCTAGCATGCCAGCATTTATTGCATTTTCACTTGTTAGCCTTGCCGCCGTTGGTGGTGGTGCACTAATCCTAAATCTCATGGGAGTCTTGCGTGATAAGTCGGCGTTAGAGCAATTGTCATGGAGCTTCGCAATCGGTGTTGGTGTTCTCGGATGGTTAGTTTTTATTCTTGGCGTCTTGGGAAAAATTAGTGCTCCATGGATTGGCACGACTTGCCTTTTTTTGCTACCAGGCCTTCTTATATTGAGGCCCGCGCTCGTGCCCGGAAATGATATCCGGAGAATCTTCTGGCCGAATTCTCGTTGGCATGCCGTATTGGTTTTCGGCATTGCCATCGTTCTATGCTTCGATTTTTTCGAAGGGCTGGCCCCGCCAACAGACGGGGATTCTCTCGCATATCATTTTGCATTGCCAAAATTATTCACGATGTCAGAGAAACTCGTCTTCGTGCCTCGTGCGAACGACGGCGCAATTCCATTGTTGCAACAAATGACCTATTTAGCGGCATTTAAATTAGGCGGCGAGAGGGCGTTAACGCTCTGGACAATGGTAAGTGGCTGGGGGGCGAGTTTGGTGTTTTTCGTTGTTCTCCGGCACCACGTTACATTGACATCCGCTCTCGTCATGACCTTGGTTTTTCTGACCACACCTGCCGTCGTCTACGCTGGCGGCACGGGCCAGGTCGAAATTCGCAATGCAATGTTTGTTATCATCGCTGCGGTTGCAATTGCTGATGCCTTGCGAACAGGTCAATGGCGGTATGCCGTTTTGGCAGGCATTGCCGCCGGTTGGTATGTGGGGAGCAAATACCCCGGCTTATTATTCGCCTTCTCTTGCGGCGTTTGCTTAATGTTTCAAAAACGATGGCTATCTCACGGCCTCGCTTTTTCGCTCGCACTTGTTGTAGCAGGCGGCCAATGGTACGCCTGGAATTGGTGGCATTCGGGTGACCCGGTATTCCCTTTGCTATTCTCTTGGATAGATTACGTCGAAGGTTTTCCTTGGAGTGAAGCACAAAATGTTTTCTACCACACAGTTTACAAAGCCAGCGAGAACGTTCTGCCGGTCAATCCGTTTACGGCATTTCTCTATCCAATTTTGGCAACCCTTGCACCGTCCGCAGCCTTCGAGTCTTCAACTGTCGGGTTAGGCCCCTTTGCTTTGTTGATGCTGCCCGTGGCTATTTATGGGGCATATCGCCATCGCGCAAAAATTCGACAAAGTCCTCTGTTGGTATACGCGGCACTTTGTGTCGGAGGGTATTTACTGTGGTTTTTCCTAGGCCCCTCCCAGCGGGTTCGTTTTTTTCTTCCTATATATCCCTTATTGTTGTTCGTATTCGCGGCTTCAATTTCCCGTGCTTTAACCTATATGCCGCCATTGAAGTATCCCGTCGGATTGGCCTTTGCGGGCGTTATTATCATACAGATTGCGGGTCACGCTGTATTTTCCGTGAACTACATAAAACGAGCGGTACAATCAGAATCTCGTGACATGTTTATTACACGCAACGTTGGACGTTATCCTGCAATCCAATTTATAAATAAAAATCTCGACAGCACTAGAAAGGTGCTGATGCCATTCAGAGGATTGGTGTATCTAGCGGACGTCCCAGTCTTTTACTCCCATCCAGTCGTGGAAGCACGAATTGAGACCAGAACCAATGCCAAAGATGTGGCCGTTTTTTGGCAGCAACTTGCCAAACAAGGCGTGACCCACATTATGAACACGCCGTCGGTTGAAATTTCCGATTCCGCAAGCAGCCGTCTTCCGTTATTCGTCAATCAATTACTGGCCAAATCGTGTGCCAAGGAAATCGGGAGAGTCGCTGTCGTATCCGTCGGATCAAGGACCTTGCCCTCCGCCCAGAAATATTTTGAGGATATAATTATCGTTGCCCTGACGCCCGCCACCTGCGGTTTGCAAACGAAAACAATCCAGTTTTCTAGTCTACATTCAATAACACACTAAAGGTTGCCTATGAATACGACCGCCCCAAGGGCCAGCGTTTCCAATTCCGCACTGATACGCCCTAACTGGACATCATCCGAAGAGCGAAAACCTGATGTTCTATGGCTCGACAAAAATGAAAATATCGACCCAGTCCTTGCCGGAGTGGTTCAAGAAGTGCTCAGCAAAATTCCCTTGGAGTCGCTCTCGAGCTATCCGGATGCTGCAAATTTGTATCGAAAAATTGCTGATTATTTAAATTTGAGCCCTACAAATTTGCTATTAGGCGCCGGGTCTGACGGCGTTATTCGATCGGTGTTCGAAGCCTATATCAATCCCGACGACGTTGTCATCCACACACAGCCGACCTTTGCCATGTATGCCGTCTATTGCCGCATGCATGGCGCCGATGCCCACCCATTGGCTTATCGCCCATCAAATTCAGGGCCAGTTTTATCAGTAACGAACATAGTCGACGCGATCAAATCGGTATCGCCAAAGCTCGTATGCCTGCCCAATCCGGATAGCCCGACGGGAACCGTATTCTCAATGGACGAAATGCGTTCGATTATCGAAGCCGCCGGCGACGCCGGCGCGATAATGCTGGTCGATGAGGCCTATTACCCATTCCACTCGGAAACTGTTCTGCCTTGGGTCGTCGACTATCCTCACCTTATTGTCACACGAAGTACTGGTAAAGCATGGGGTCTCGCCGGATTTCGTATAGGCTATGGTGCAGCCTCTAAGGATTTGGCAGCAATCCTCCATAAAGTTCGCCCAATGTATGAAGCCAATACCCTCGCAGTCGCAGTATTCGAACGAATGCTGGATCATGCCGACGACATGTTGGCTTCAGTTGCCCGCCTAGAAAAAGGTAAAGGGACGTTCCTGGATGCGATGGAAGAAATCGGATTTCAGACATTGCGCGGTAAGGGGAATTTCCTACACGTATCCTTCGGATCAAAAGCGTCCGAAATTCATCGCGCATTGGAGAACCTAGTCTATTACCGTAAGGATTTCGACGACCCTTGTTTGCGGGGGTTTAGCCGTTTTTCGTCCGCCACGCCGGAACAGCTTGTGCCAATTATCACACGTATCCGCCAAGTCATGCAGGAGAGCTAATGGGCAGTATGGAGAATCCGTTGATACGAGTCGGGCTGATTGGATGTGGACGCATTGCCAGACATCACATCCGTTCAATCGCCGCAGTCGACGGCGTTGAACTCGCCGCCGTCTGCGATCTGGAAACTGAAAAAGCCGAGGCCTACGCCATTGAAACGGGCGTTTCGTTCTATGCAAATTACCGAGAGATGCTGTCCACTCGCGACGATATTGATACCGTCGCCGTCATCACGCCCTCAGGAATGCATTTTGAACATACGATGGAGATGCTCGAAGAATTTGGCCGGCATGTCATCATCGAGAAACCGACTTTCATGCGCCCAGAACAGCTCGTAACCGCCTATGCGCGCGCCGATGTGCTCGGCCTTGATCTGTTCCCGGTGTTTCAAAATCGCTACAACAAGGCCGTTCGCCGGGTCAAAGCGGCGCTTGATAACGGAGAGCTTGGGGAAATTCGCACGGTGTCTGTACGTCTTCGTTGGTGCCGGCCCCAGCGGTACTATGATATGGCACCATGGCGCGGCACCTATTCCCACGATGGTGGCGCGTTGACCAATCAGACCATTCATCATGTGGATTTGCTCCGCCATTTGGGCGGCGAAGTCGCTGAGGTCAACGCCATCATGCGAACACTGGGCGCAGACATTGAAGTCGAAGACACCGCCGTCGCTACTTTTAAATATCGTTCGGGCGCCATCGGCACGCTCGAAGCGACCACCGCCGCCAGGCCCGATGACTTTGAGGCCTCCATTTCGTTCGTGTGTGCCGAGGGCCTCGCACAAATTGGCGGTATCGCAGTGAACGAGTTACAAATTTTTACCCCCGCGCCGGAGGAGTGCGCCCTGAATTCCGAAGACTTTAAGGGTATCGAAGGCCACGGGGCGGTCTACGGATTTGGTCATACCGATATGTATAGCGACATTCGTAAGGCGCGCGATGGGAATGCCCCGTTCCCCCTTACGCAGGGCGATGCCCTATCCACACTGCAACTGCTTCACGCCTTTTACCGCTCAGATGAAATTGGTCAGTCGGTCGATGTCGGCCCGAACTGCCAATCAACGCGCCTTGGCCAACTGAATGAAGCCGTTTCCGAATTATACCGGACACCCGCGGCGTGACCAAAACACTGAAGGCCGGCATTGCAGGTTATGGGGTCGTCGGTACGCGGCGGCGAAATTTCATCGATTTGCATCCGAATATGGAAACTGTTGCCGTTTGTGATCGGAAATTTTCGGAAACCGGCGCCTTTGATGACGGTGTTTTATACTTCCAAAATTATTTGGACCTATTGAAAACACCCTTGGATTTGCTGTTCGTCTGTTTGACAAACGATATTGCACCGGAGGTCACGATGGCGAGCCTGAATGGCGGTCTACACGTATTCTGTGAAAAGCCGCCAGGGCGCACCGTCGGCGACATGGTTCAGGTCATCGATTGCGAGACACAACATCCACATCTCAAGTTAATGTACGGGTTCAATCATCGCTACCACGACTCAATCCGCGATGCCCTGGCATTGGTTCGTTCCGAAGAGCTTGGCCGCGTTATCAATATGCGTGGCGTTTACGGCAAATCGAAGTTCATAAGTTTCGGCGCGCATTCCGATTGGCGGGTCGAGCGAGAAATCGCCGGGGGCGGCATCTTGTTGGACCAAGGCATTCACATGGTAGATCTGATGCGGCTTTTCGCAGGTGAGTTCACCGAAGTGCATAGTTTCGTTAGCAACGACTATTGGAAACATGACGTCGAAGACAATGCCTATGCGTTAATGCGAACCGATGAAGGCATTGTCGCCATGCTGCATTCGACAGCAACACAATGGCGCCACCGGTTCAATCTGGAAATTACCTTGGCGAAGGGCGCAATTGTGCTTTCTGGAATCTTATCGGGCTCCAAGAGTTACGGCGCCGAAACCATGACCGTCGCCTGGGCCAGCGATGATGACCAGGGTGACCCCAGGGAACAGAAAACCGAATATGACCATGATCCATCCTGGGCCGATGAGATTGATGAATTTGCGTCCGCGATTTTGGCCGAAACATCGATTGTAAACGGTTCATCCAATGATGCTCTGCAAACGATGAAGCTGGTTTACCGGATTTATCAGGCTGACCCGAATTGGTCGGAAACATGGGGTCTCAAGGATGTCGACGACGGTAATATGCTGGATGGCCACGAGTGACGCGTAGCTCGATCCCCAAAACCATCATCTTATTGGTGATCAGTATTGTCTTTGCCGTGGCGTTAGCCGAGGCGCTCACTCGGGTCACATTCATGCAGTGGCGCGAGTTTTTAAGTGAACGGTTTATGCGGACAGAAGTCGGCGGCGGCATCGCTGCGCTGAGTGTCGCCAAGGCCAATTTCGACGGTTACTTTGCTGAGAATAATGGTGATTTTCGCATCCGCATCCAAACTAATGCGATGGGTCTTCGGAATCTCGAACCTACTAAGGCCGCGCAGAGCCGGATATGGATGGTCGGTGATTCAATTACATTCGGTTGGGGTGTCGCTCAATCCGAAATACTGTCATCAAAAACCGTCGATCGCTTAGGTCGATCGGCATACAACGTCGCCAGCCCGGGAACCGATATCTGCGGATATCGAGCCTTGCTGGCCCGGATGCCAAAAGACATCTCACCAACGGCCGTCATCATTGTCTTAACCATCGAAAACGATATTCGCGTTTACGATTGCGATGCTAATACAGTTCCCCTTAAAGAGGCGCCTCTTGCCACAACGATCAGTTTATCATCGCTCAAACAAAGTTTGATGAAATATTCCGCGCTTTATAATTTCGCCGCATTGACGTTAAAAAAATCACCGCTTATTCGCGACCTTCTGACCGGTTCGGGCCTGATAAATCGTGGCCACACACTCCACTCCCATTATCCCAATTCCGAAATCCGGCATCGCACGGAAAGCGCCGCAACCGAACTCTCGAAACTCCGCCAATTTTTGCCGGCCCATACATCGTTTGCGGTCCTTCTCGTACCGGCACGGTTTGAAGTGCGCGATGGAAATGATTTTTTCCACAAGGTCCGCAATTCGATGAACAACGCCCTGAACGTTCGAAACATTGATGTCATTGATCCTATTGCGGAATTTCGCACAGCAGGATTTGTTGCAACCCACTTCGCACATGACGGTCACTGGTCTGCCAAAGGCCATGAAATTGCCGCACGCCACGCGACGGCTTGGCTCCGTCGGCAAGGTTTATAAGGAGCTCGAACAGTGAAGATAATTGGCGTCGTCCCCGCCCGTATGGCCGCCAGCCGGTTTCCCGGCAAGCCATTGCATCCCATTTTGGGCCGGACACTCCTTGAACATGTCTTCGAACGCGCCCGTAAATTCACCCGCTGGGATGCCTTGGTCGTCGCCACATGTGACGAGGAAATTCGAGCCTACGCAGAATCCAAAAATTATCCCGTCCTGATGACATCAGACACCCATACTCGCGCCTTGGACCGGGTCACGGAGGCGACGGAAAAATTGGACATGGATGTCGATGAAAATGACATCGTCATCAACGTTCAGGGCGATGAACCAATGCTACGACCCGACATGATCGAGGCCGTGGTCAAACCGTTCAGCGAAGGCCCGGATGTCGATGGCACGATGCTGGCGATGCCCATCGTCGACGAAGAACTTTACCGCAATCCTGATATCTTGAAGATCGCTCACACATTGAAAGGCGATGTGCTTTATACGTCGCGCAATCCTATCCCTTGGTGCAAAGAATTCTCGCCGGAGTTGGAGGCCAAACGCATCGGCGGAATTTTTGCCTTCCGCTGGCATTTTTTGAAGACCTTTACGGCGTTGCCAGAATCGCCGTTGGAAATCAAGGAAGCTTGCGATTCAAACCGGCTCTACGATTACGGGTATACGCAGCGCATCGCTCTGGTCCCACCGCAGCCGTTCTATTCCGTTGATAGCCCGGCGGACGCGGAAAAAGTCGCCAAAGCCCTGGAAGCCGACCCTTTGTGGGGCACTTATTGAGCGTGCCCAGCTATCCCGCGTGCATTGTGTTCGATTTGGACGGCACGCTGATCGACAGCGTGCCTGAGGTTTGCGCCGCATTGAACTGCGTACTCACTGGCCAAGGCCGCCGGGCACTCAGCGTGGAAGAAACCTTCGCCATGGTCGGCGAAGGGGCCACGGAAACGCTGGTGCGCGCGTTCGCCGCTACGGGTGTCGCAATATCGGATGCCGCGGTGCCCGCCGCCATGTCGGCATATTTAAACGCGTACAAAGATGCCCGCGGGAATAACACGGTCGTCTACGACGGCGTCCGCGACGTACTCGACACCTTCAAGGCCGCCGACGTCATCATGTCCATATGCACCAACAAGCCGGCGGCAACCACAACCACGACACTTGATGGCCTTGGATTATTGCAATACTTCCCCACCATCGTCTGCCCCGAAGATACCCCGCACCGCAAACCTGATGGCCGCCATGTATTGGCCTGTCTGGGTGATGACTCCGGTCCAGCCGGCGACGCGGTTTTGGTCGGCGACAGCGAAACCGACATGGCCGCCGCCCGCGATGCCGGCATGCCGTTTATTGCCGTCAGTTATGGATACAGCCACATCCCTGTTAGCGAGATGAATGCCGCCGCCGTCATCGATCACTTTGCCGATCTGCCGGCGGCGTTGGAACGGCTGCAGACATGACCCGTATTGTGGTGACATCGCGGTCGTTCTCAAAACATCCCGTTCTACGGGCTGAATTGCTGGCGCGTTATGATGACGTCACCTTCAATGACGACGGATTGGAATTGCGCGGTGATGCATTGATCGACTATATGGCTGGCCACGAGAAGGCGATCACCGCGTTGGAACCTCTGAATTCGGCCTTGTTCGCGGCGCTTCCGGATCTCAAAGTTGTCGGCAAATATGGCGTGGGTCTGGATATGATCGACCTGGATGCCATGGCCAAACACGGCGTAAAACTGGGCTGGACAGGCGGCGTCAACAAGCGTTCGGTTTCGGAACTGGTCATTGCGTTTGCCATCGCACTTTTGCGCCACGTGCCGAAGGCCAATGCCGAGGTTCGCAGCGGCACGTTCCGCCAACTCAAAGGCACACTGCTTTCCGAGCGAACTTTCGGCATTCTTGGATGTGGCCATGTGGGCAAGGACCTCGCCGTTTTGCTGCGCGCTTTTGGATGCCAGGTATTGGCCCATGATCTGAAAGACTTTCCGGATTTTTATGCCGCACACGGCATCACACCGGCTGATCTGACGACGCTCTTATCTGACTCGGACATCCTCTCTATCCATCTGCCCCTCGATGCGTCGACCCGCGGGTTGCTGGACGCAGCACGATTGGCTGCCATGAAAGATCAGGCGATCCTCATCAATACCTCACGCGGCGGCATCGTCGACGAAGCTGCTTTGAAATCCATGTTGATTGACGCTCGCCTAGACGCGGCGGCCTTTGACGTTTTTGCCGTCGAGCCACCGGAAGACACGGAGCTTCTGAGCCTGGAGAATTTTTTGGCAACTCCACATATCGGCGGCAGCGCTGAAGAAGCGATTATCGCCATGGGGCGCGCCGCCATCGACGGGCTCGACAATTTTGGCGACCCGCACGAGATCGCAACCGGATGACCAATGGCGGCAACGATAACGCGGCGGCCTGGGGACTTCCGGGTGTGCTGGAATTTTTCTCCCGCCATCGGACAACCTCCGATGATGTCTATCCGTCGGAATGGCTATTTCTGAAAGACCGGCTGCGCGAAGGCATATCTGTTCTTGATGTCGGCTGCGCCCAAGGCGGGTTCGCTTCCGTGTTGAGCGAGCATCTGGACGACTTCAGCTACACCGGTCTGGACATCAATGCGGAGATGATCGCCTTGGCGCGTGAACGCCATCCTCATCACACATTCCATAACATCCTAGAAGGTCGCTTTGAGTTGCCCGAAGATGCGAATTTTGATCTCGTCCTGGTCCTTGGCATCTTGCATCTCCATGAAAGTTGGCGAGACACGCTCACTCAAGCCTGGGCCCACACCAATGGCTCCCTCATTTTCGATTTGCGGGAATCTTCGGCGCCCACCATGGAAGATAAATCCCAATCCTATTTCAAAATGGACTTCGGCGGCGGCGACGCGTTACACGCCGAAACCATTTTGCCCTATATCATCGTCAACGCCGCCGATGCCTTGGTCGAAACCGACGCGTGTTGTCCGGGTGCCGGACGTGTTCAACGCTATGGCTATATACATCCCGTTTCCGCGTCCGCGGTGACGCCTATTGAGCGCGTCATGGCATGTGCATATTGCATCGAGCGCTGAGTCCGATTTTTCCAAGAGGCATAAATTGGCCGTCCATCTGACTCGGTCAACCGATCAGCCCGACGTGCCTTGTCGATATCGCTGTGAAATTGGCTCTGGCGCGCACACCGACGACATGTCGCCACTCGATCTGGCGGCCCAACTTGAAAACGCCTTCGACGCCATTCGCTTGGAATGGGCCGCAATCGCAAAGGAACTATCCGCCGAGCCATCATCGGCTTTGGCTCATATGCCCGCATGCGCGGCGAATGCATCTGATTTTGGCCTCATGCTGGCCTGGTCGCGATTGGTTGCCGATTGGGTAGAGGAAGAAACGGGCATTCATGTGATATGTGATGATCCGTGGGTGTTCCGCCATATCGCCGGACTTTCAGGGGTCCGCGCCGGCTCATCGCCAATGCTTTGGCGAACGGCTTTTGGTTTGTCTCTGCGTGGATACGCAGCCAGACTCAAGGCTGCTGCAAACAACCTGATCGCACGATTGACGCTGCCCCGTGGCGGTGCAACTGAGAATGCCGATGGTGTGGCATTGCTGGTTTATGGGCATCCGGCCAGCACAGATGATGGGCGCGATGCCTATTTCGGTGATCTCATGCATCGCCTGCCCAACCTTACCCGAATTCTTCACGTCGATTGCCCGCGCGCCCGAGCCATGGCGCTTTCATCGCCGAAAACGTCCAGCCTTCACGCCTGGGGACCGCTGATCCACCTGGTTGCATTGCCGTTCCAAAAATGGCGGCCATCCCGCTGGCAACTGTCTAGTCCCCACGGCTGGCTGATCCGCCGGGCTGCAGCTATCGAAGGCGGCACCGGTCAGGCGGCAATGATCGCCTGGCAGGTCGCATGCCAACAAAGCTGGCTAAAGACAGCCCGTGTCAGAACGGTGGCCTGGCCCTGGGAAAATCACGCCTGGGAGCGCGTGTTTATCCGCGCCGCCAACGACGTTTCGGTTAAAACCGTCGGATATCAACACACAATCGTCGGTGATCGGGAATGGAACTACGCCCCGGATTCAAACCGCGATGGCGCAGATAGCCTCCCTGATGTCATTTTGGTGAGCGGGCCCGCCGGCGAGAACATGCTGGTCGATTATGGCATTCCCGCCGAGCGCATAGAGACCGGCGGGACCTTGCGCCGCACATCCGTCACGCCACTCCCCCATGATCCCGACGGACCGGTGTTCGTCGCCTTACCTTTCGATGGTGACATTGCCGCCCAGATAATCGCGGCCATTCGTCCGCTCGGCGCGCTTGGCCGGTGGTTCGTCGTCAAGACACATCCCATGACTCCATTCAATTTCAGTCCATCTGCCGGCATTGAAGAAACCGATGTGCCGTTGGATCAACAACCGGGCATGGCCGGCGTTCTTTACGCGGCGACAACCGTTGGGTTGGAAGCGGTGTTGGGTGGCTTGCCGACATTGCGTTTTCGGCCGGTCGGCAAGGTACCGACGGACGTCGTGCCGAAATCCATCCCGGTCCCAACAGTCGACGCTTCCGGACTGGAGGCCGCGTTGGCTGAGCTGACGCCGCCACCCGCCATTGCCACCGAAAATGTTTTCGCCGAGCCCGATTATCCGCTTTGGCAATCCATTCTGGCCCCTGATATCGACACCAAAGATGATTAGCGGACTACTTCGCAAGGCCCACCAAGTTGCCGGCGATCCGACGCTGCGGCACTGGCTGATCAAAAGGGCCATGGGCCGAACCTCGGGTCCCGGTGAATTCGTCCCACACAAACCAGAATACCTGACAAACGTCGCACCGCTTCGCGGCCGAAACTTCTCTGTTCCAGAGGGTTTTACAACCGCCTCGGACAGGGGACCCAAAGATGCCATAGAACTCCCGTTAGCCGGCTCACTCACGCGCATTGATATCTGCGATGCGCCGGCGGTTTTCTCCCGCGCGTTCGACGACACGGAAACCCTGCTGGCCCTGCACCGCTTTGCCTGGGTGCCGTTAATGATGCCGCATTTGGATGCAGGCTGGTTGAATGTTCTTTGGAAACAGTGGCGCAGCCAATTCGGGATGCCTTCCGACGGATGGCCGTGGCATCCATATACCGCGGCGGAGCGGGTCATCAATCTGATTGACTACATCACCCGGTTCGGGTTCCTGGGCGACCCGGAAGAAACCACGGCGGTGTTGGCGCGACACGGCCCGGCGATTGCCGAGCGGCTTGAATATTTCGGCGAGAACTACACCTCCAATCATCTGTCCAACAACGGGCGCGGATTGTACCGGCTTGGACTGTTCCTGGATTGGGATGCATGCACGGAGCTTGGGGCAACGATCTTGTTGCGCGAAGCCGAACGAATTTTCACGCCGAACGGCATGCTGCGCGAAGGATCCAGCCACTATCACATGCTGTTGACGCGAAACTATGCCGATGCCTGGCTCGCCAGCCACCGACACGGCCGGCCCGAAGAACCGGCCTTGCGACGCATTGTGAGCGCCGCGTTCCATGCCGGGCAATTATACCGAATGCCGGGACGTTTCCCATTGATCGGCGACATTTCCCCAGATTGCCCACCATTGTTTTTGAGCGGGTTGGGCGACACCACGGCGGACCCAAGCGGTTGGCTAGGGATGCTGGACAAAGATGACTGCGCCGCGCTCAATGAACTGGCTGGCGATGGTTCGGCCATCAACGCGAACGCATTCTTCAGTGACGGTTGGTTACGCTACGACGCCGGACCGTGGTCTGGTCTTTGGCATTGCGCGCCAGAAGGCTGGTTGACCATGCCGGGTCACGGTCATCAAGATTGCGGCGGTTTTGAGCTTCATTTCGGTGATGAGCCGGTGTTCATTGACCTGGGCCGCGGCCGCTATGGCGAAAGTGGTGAAGCGGCGCGTTACCGCTCGTCCGTTGCTCACAACACCGTCCGCATCAACGGACGCGATCCATACCCGCCCAATCGGCCGTACTATGATGACGAATTTCGCCAAGCCGCCGGCGGACAACCGCCGGTGCTGGGCACCGTCGAAGACGGCGTGCAACTGACCCATCATGGCTTTGCGCGACTAGGGACCGGAAGTGTAACGCGAAGATGGCAGTTCGCGGATCAAGGTTTTCACATCGACGATGAAATTGCTGGCGTTGGTTCTTTCTGCGTTCAACGCCGATTGCATACTGATTTACCCGTCGAGATCCGCGGCAACGGTGCCGTCATCCATGGCCGCGAGGTGCGCTACGTTGTCGATTTCGGCAGCCCAATATCGATTGAGCCGATGACGTGCTGGGACGCCTACGGCAATGGTCGCGCGGCGACTGCCATGTTGTGCGACATCCATGCCGACCTGCCTTACCGAGGTCGCATTTCCGTGGAGGTTCGCTAACGTGTGCGGCCTAGCCGGGATATTCACGCCGCGCGGCTGTCGGGCCGAAGCGCCGAACTTGGACGCCATGCTACGAATCATGCGCCACCGAGGACCGGATGGGCAAAACACCTGGGCCCGGCCTGACGGGTTGTTCCAGGCCGGTTTCGTCCGGCTCGCGATCATCGACCTTCAAACCGGTGATCAACCGATTGTCGAGGATGGGGGGGCGCGGGTCTTGTTGGGCAATGGCGAGATTTACAATTACCAGGAACTCCGCCGCGAGGAGCCCGACTACCCGTTCAAAACCGACGGCGACATGGAGACGGTGCTGGCGACATCGCGCCATGGTGAGCGGTTTGTTGATCGCCTGAACGGCATGTTCGCGCTGGCGCTCTATGAGCGTGATGTGCACCGTTTGCTGTTGGTTCGCGACAGGCTCGGCGTGAAGCCAATGTATTGGGCGCAGACACCGGGCGGCAGCATTCTGTTCGCCTCGGAAATCAAGGCACTTTTCGCCTCTGGCCTGGTCGCACCAGAAATCGATGAGGCCGCCGTCTCGGCTTACTTGGGGCATGGCTTCGTGCCGGGTCCGGCAACCTTGTTCAAAGGCATTAAAAAACTGATGCCCAGCCACGCGATGGAAATCGACGCCACCGGCAACATTCGTCACCAACGCTATTGGCGCCCGCAGGCACCCGACGACATGCCCGCCGACAGCCCCGGCATCGAAGCCTATTTAACCGAGTTGCTGAGCGATAGCGTCCGGTTACAGTTGCGCAGTGACGTGCCGGTTGGCGCGCTTTTATCCGGTGGTTTGGATTCGGGGCTAATGGTAGCCCTGGCCGCCACCCATTCAGGCCGGCCGCTCAACACCTTCACCGTCAGTTTCGAAGGTGCCGATTATGACGAAGCGCCCCTGGCCCGTGCCGTGGCCGAACGTTATGCGACCACTCACCGCGAAATCCGCATTGACGCGACGGCCATCACCGAACATCTCCCACGCCTGATTTGGCATGGTGAAGAGCCGTTGTTCGATGCCGCGCTTTTGCCGAATTTCTTGATTGAAGAAGCCTTGAGCGAACACGTGACCGTCGCCTTGAACGGCACCGGTGGCGATGAACTGTTTGCCGGATACGGGCGATATTTTAAATTGCCAGTGGAACGTCGTTATTTGAGCTTGCCTAGATGGCTGCGAAATTCCGTGATCGAGCCGTTGGCAGGATTGGCCTCACCCATGACCGCCTTTCAGCTTTGCCGGGCCAGCCGGTATGAGACCGACCGCGGTGGTTATCTACATGAACATACCGGTCATTTCCCCGCGCCGCTTCGCGATCTCATTGGCAACGCCATGCAGATCCCTGCAGCCTCCCAACGCCAAGCTTTCGAAGAATTCAACGGCGAAACGGATAGTCGGGCGCTCTACGCGGACATGGCAACGTATCTGCCCGACGATCTATTGACCTTGCTGGACCGAACGTCCATGGCTGCCAGCGTCGAGGGCCGGGTACCGCTTTTGGATCACCGCATCGTCGATGCAGCCTTAGCTGTTCCCACGGCGATTCGCACCCCGGGTGGCCGGCAAAAGGCGCTGCAACGCAAAATCGCTGGTAAGTATTTACCGGACGCGGTTCTTACGGCACCAAAACAAGGGTTCCGTTCGCCGGTTCCCAATTGGATTGCTGGTGAGTTCGGCGCCCTCGCGAAACAGATGTTGACCCGACCAGCGGCCCTGGAGCGCGGTTGGTGGACGAGGGCCGGGATCGAGCGCCTGTTCGCCGACCCCGCCCGCCATGGCTTTCGGATTTATACCCTGACGACGCTTGAGATGACCGTCCGGCAGTTCGTCGAAACCCCCCTGACACAAGTCGCGCCCGAAGCCGGCATGGCCGCGTATGTCTGAACGATTAGCAGCCATGGGGTTTGAGGTCAGCGTTATCGTGCCCGCCTACCACGCCGCCAACACCATCGAACGCGCGCTGCGAAGTGTTGTCGGGCAATCACTGGCGCCGATGGAAGTCGTGGTTGTCGATGACGGCTCTACGGACGCAACGCTCGATGCCGCCGAGGCCTGCCGGGATTTGCTCGCGCCGATCGATCTCAAGGTCATCCGCCAAGAGAACGCCGGCGCTGGCGCTGCCAGAAATAGGGCGATCGAGAATGCCTCGGGCAAGTATCTCGCGTTCCTCGATGCGGACGATGATTGGCTCAGCGAACATTTGGAAAAGAGTCTCAGGCGACTGGACGAAGATGGGTTAACATTGTGCGCGCACAATGAATGGCTGGTGACGGAAGGCGTCGAATCTTTGAACGATTCAGCCCGGCGCATTGCTGAACGCCCCGACCCGGTGGTTTCCGTGTACCGCAAAGGCTGCATCAGCACTTCGACTGTCGTTACCCACCGCGCTGCAGTACTTGCGGCGGGCGGATTTGATCCGGCGTTGACCAACGGCCAAGACGTTGATCTTTGGCTCGCCATCATCAGTCGCCCCGGTGCAACGTTCACAGTTTTTGAAGAGCCCCTGAGCCGGTATTACCGGCGGCCTGGCAGCATCGATACTCACATCGCGCGGCGGTTTCGGTTCTTTTTGCAGATCGCCCGGCGATGGTCGGGCGAGATCGCCGGGCGGCGCCACGGCGGCCTCTCGGCGCTTTGGTTCCGCATGGCGGCCATCCACTACGCAGCCCTGCGTGGGTTGCTGGCGGCCAGACAGGTTGGCCCGGCCTTGATCATTTGTCTTCGCTTGCCGCTCAATATTGCTGACGTCACCATTCGTCGGTTTGCCGCGCCGCTTTACGAAAGACCAAATTTCCTGGTAAATCCCGAAGCCGATCAGGTCTCCACGCCCGGCATCTCCAACCAGCAAGAATTAACGCCGCCCAAATGACCAACCCATTCATCGACACCGCCAAGAAAGCCGATCACGAGGCCGTCAATCCGCAAGAGCGAAATCAGCTCTGGTGGGAAGAGAAGCCGATGACGTACGCGGATTGGGAACAGGCCGACCGGCTGCCGAAGTCCGAAGAGGATTTCCGTAAGATTGAGAATTACGTGCTGCGCACCGGGCCTTGGCTGAAAGTATGGTTCGAGAATATCGCGCTGGCAGGAAAATCCTGTATCGATATCGGTTCGGGTTCAGGCATCTTTTCAAGCATGCTGGCGCGGCGCGGCGCTTCTGTCACCGCCATTGACCTAACGGAAGCCGGCGCGAATTTGACTGGTGAGACCGCGAAGGTCTTCGGTGCCGAACTCAAGATCGTTCGAACCGATGTCGAGCACACGCCGTTTGCTTCTGAAAATTTCGATTTTGCTTTTTCATGGGGTGTCCTTCATCACACCAGCAATATGGAAAAGGCCGTTAGTGAAATGGGCCGGATTTTAAGACCCGGCGGCGCCGGCATGATGATGGTCTATCATCGCAACAGCGTCGTTTATAATCTGCATGGTCTATATTGGCTGATTGTTCGGGGTAAGCTTTTCCGGGGTTACAATCTGCGTCGCGTCCAGGATTTCTACACGGATGGGTTCTATCATCGTTACATGACCCGTCGTGAACTTAGCGAAATGCTGAACAACGGCGGTTTGACGGTCCGCCGGTTTTCCGTAACCCAATATGAAAAGAAAATTCTGCCCGGCTTACCGAAAGTTATCGATGAATGGATGAAGGCCCGCTTTGGGATGTGCTTAATTGCCGAGTTTGAGAAGCCATCTGGATGACCGATAATTTCAAAGACAATGCGCTGACATATTTTCTGTACGCCTGGATTATTATCATTCTGGGGTTTTATCTATTTCAGTTTCGACACCTGATCGGGCCTATTCTCAATTTGATCGGACTGAGCTAGCGAGCAATTGGCGAGGACCCGATCATTTGGTCTTGAGACGCCGGCCCGAAAGGTTACATTCCGGTTCAGCGCTTCGCGCTATTCTCATCCGCGCTCCATACCATAGGAGGATAACGTGACGTCACCGCTTACCAATCACCCCTTCATCCCGCTTGTCGATTTGAAGGCCCAAATGGCCTCAATCCGCGCCGAGGTCGACGCGGCAATGGGCGCCGCCTTGGACCGATGCGATTTTATCTTGGGCCAAGATGTCGTCGCCTTCGAAGAAGAATTCGCCACGTTTTCTGATGTCGGCCATGCCATCGGCTGCGCCAATGGGACCGATGCACTATACTTGGCGCTCCATGCGTTGGGCGTCGGGCCCGGTGACGAGGTGATTGTCCCTGCGATGACGTTCATCGCGACAGCGCTTGGCGTCAGCATGGCCGGCGCCACGCCGGTTTTGGTGGATGTTGAGGCGGACACGGCGCTCATCGATCCTGCCAAAATTGAAGCGGCGATCACGCCCGCGACCAAGGCCATCATCCCCGTGCATCTGTTTGGCCAATGCGCTGATATGGATGCAATTATGGCTATCGCCGAACGCCATGAATTGTTGGTTTTGGAAGATGCCGCACAAGCCCATGGTGCGGAATTTAATGGTAAGCGCGCTGGGTCCATGGGGCACGCGGCGGGTTTTAGTTTCTATCCGGGTAAAAATCTCGGCGCCTACGGCGATGGTGGCATCATTACGACCAATGATGACGCCGCGAATGAACGCATCCGGTTCCTCAGAAACTGGGGGTCGAAGATCAAATACCATCATGAGGAAATCGGCGTGAACAGCCGGTTGGATACGGTGCAGGCGGCCATTCTGCGCATCAAATTAAGCCGCCTTGATGAATGGAACGCGGCACGTTGCCGTCATGCAGCGGCATACAACGCGGCGCTCGCCGATATTCCGGGTGTCACGTTGACCCGTTACGCCGAAGGTACGGTTTACCACCTTTATGTTATCCGGACCGAACGCCGGGACGAATTGCTAGCCGCGCTGAACGACGCCGGTATCGGCGCGGGAATCCACTACCCGTTCGCCGTTCATGAGCTAAAGGCCTATCAGCATTTAGACTATGCACCGGGCACTTTCCCGGCCGCCGAAAATTGGGCGCGGCGGTGTCTGAGCCTGCCGATATATGCGGAATTACCTGATGACGCGGTCTCACGTAGTGCCGAGGTCATCCGCCGTTTTCAGAGCCCGGCGTAATATTGCGAAGGCATGACAGGACCGCGATATGATTAAAATTGGCCAAATCGGTGCCGGGTATTGGGGCCCAAATGTCGCCAACTCATTTAAAAGTACTGGCCGGGCCGACGTTACCTGGATTTGCGATCTCAATCCCGCATCCCGCGATGCTTTCAAAAAACGTCACCCCAATATCAAGACCACGGAGCGCTTCGCTGATGTGCTGGAAGATGCCAGTGTCGACGCGGTCGCAGTGGTCACACCGACGAACACACATTTCAGAATTGCCAAGGCAGCCCTTGAGGCCGGTAAGCACGTGCTTGTCGAAAAACCGATCACGACGATTGTTGCTGAAGCCGCAGAACTCGTAGAGTTGGCCGCAAAGAAAAACCTGATCCTGATGGTCGGGCACGTCTTTCAATACAACGCTTCAATCCTGGCGCTGAAAGAACTGATCGCCAATGGCGAGTTAGGCGCCATCAATTATTTGAACTTTGTCCGCACGAACCTCGGGCCGGTCAGGACAGATGTGAACGCGCTTTGGGATTTGGTCTCCCATGACGCTTATATAATGACCGATCTTTTGGACGCCGAACCAGTGGCCGTCAGCGCCCTCGGCCAAGCCTATTTAAACGATACCGTCGAGGACGTGATTTTTGCCACCTTCACTTTTGCCGGCGGTGCCATGGCACATGTCCATGCCAGTTGGCTCAATCCCCGCAAGACCCGCCAAATCACTGCCATTGGCGCTAAAAAGATGGTGCTGTGGGACGACTTGAATACCGACCAACCGATCCAAATTTACGACAAACGCGTCGAACAGCCGTCCATGGACCAACTCGAGGGCACCTATCTTGAATATAAGACCATGGTTGTTGATGGTGGCACGACGACACCGAATATCGAGCTCAACCAACCCCTGCAGAGCGAGTGCGAACACTTTCTCGATTGCGTGGAAACAGGTGCCGCGCCGCGGTCTGACGGATCGAATGGCATGGCCGTTGTCCGTGCCCTGAAAGCCGCTGAAAAAAGTATGGAAAACGGCGGCGTACTGACGGAGATCGGCTGACCGGCTCGACCGGCATTACCATGTACAAAGACAAAAAAATCATTTTGATCGCGCCGGCCTACAATGAGGACCGGAAAATCGGTGAGGTTGTCCGCCGAGCGCCTCGCGATATCATCGATAAAGTGTTGGTGGTGGATGATGGCTCTAGCGATGACACGGCCTCGGTTGCCGAAAATCTTGGCGCGACGGTCGTCAGCCTCGGCGCTGTGCGCGGTGTTGGATATGCCATCCGCGAAGGTTACCGCGTGGCAGTAAATGAAGGCTTTGATATCGCCGTCGTCATTGCCGGCAACAACAAGGACGCGCCGGAGGAAATCACACGTCTCTTGGATCCCATATGCGATGACGATTTTGAGTTCGTCATGGGATCGCGATTTTTGGAAGGCGGCGGCTATGGCGGCGATATGCCGTTTTATCGAAAACTCGCGACCCGCCTGCACCCCTTTTTGGTATCGATCTTTACAGGTCAACGGATCACCGAAAGCACCAACGGATATCGCGCGCTTAACACCTCAATTCTTGCAGACAAACGCCTGAACCTGGACCAAGACTGGCTCAATCACTATCAGCTTGAGGTATATTTTTTGATGCGGGTATTGAAGCTCGGGTTCCGTTGCACCGAGGTCCCGGTAACCAAGATTTATCCGCCGAAGAAGATCGGCAACACCAAAATGCGCCCCATTGTCGATTGGTGGAAGATCCTAAGTCCGATCTTTTATATTGGTTTGGGTTTGCGGCGCTAACTGCGAATGCCGGCGTGGAAGCTAATGTTCATTAGTCCTGCTTATTGGCAAAAATGGCCGCGAGGATTTTTGATCCAAATGAAAAATAGATCCAAATACAAACAATGTAGAAAATGATGCTGCCCGTCATCAGAGAAAAGTTCGATTCTTGATAGAACAGTGGCAGCAGAATGGACATGCCGACCACAACTTCCAAGTCACTCATTGATGGATCACTCAAAGTCCGTTCAAGGACACCTATAAGCCCGCCAATAATTGTCATTCCAAGTAGCGTTCCGACCCAGCCGAAATTTGCAAATAATTCGGTGATCCAAGGCAAATTAATCGATGAATTGTCTTTGTCATCGACAAAGCCATACCGGCGCCCAAATGCGCTGCCGGTCCGCTCTTCGGGTTTTCCTCGCCATAGCGCCCGCGGGATCATACTGGTCAATAATGGCCTATATGTTTCCCCATCCCAAAAGGGTACATGCTTGGGCGTCTGTTCAATGACGTGTGTTAAAATACCTGCGTGAGCGACACGCGTAGCCAGCCCAAAATATCTTCTGCCCTTACCTTCCACCGTTTTAATGGCGGTCTGAAAGATCGTCTTTACTGAGACAACGATTGAGCCAAATTGGCCATAGGCCTGATCGGGCCGCCACAACTGATCTCGTACCGACGTCATCATCGGATAAATCACGATCACGGAAACAACTAATAGCGCCGCAGGTTTCCACGGGATTTTGTCTACAAGCCAGTATTCCAAGACCATTAACGCAACAAATAGCATGATCACTGGCGTCAGGTAGGCCGAGCCAACGTATTTCCCAATTATCGCTGCGCCAACAATAAGCAAACCGATGCCGGCTTTGTTGGAGGCACTGTTTCGACGACGCCAAACCACATAAAAATACGCCAACCCTAAGATGCCAATCGGCCCCAGGAATTGGCCAACAGACGGATGCGCGCGGACATCTGGGACGAATAAGTAGGCTAAATGCGCAATCATCAATATAGACGTTAGAATAATTGGACCGTTTTGAAGGGTTGTCGAAGAGATTCGCAACCGCGGAATGCTGCGACGAGATGTTAGGCGCCTTATCACAGCGTATCCGCCGTACATGCCGCTTAAACCAAGGAGCACCACAATCATGGCATCCGTAGAAATGCCATCAATACGTACACCTTGGTACAATATGAACTGCCCAGTTTCCGCTTCGTGCAGCGGAAACAGAAAAAAAACTGCAATCCCATAAAACACCGCATAGAAAATTCCGCTAAGTGCAAATAAAGGTATGGGGGGCCGCATCGTGTTCGGCTGCGCTGTCAATACAAGCGCCGGAAGGAAGCCGACAATTATCACCGCTGCGCTTAATAGAGCTATCGCCAGTTCAAGAGTTGGGTGGCGAAATAAAACCAGCCCAAAACATGTGATCAACATGGCTACTAAATAAATACGCCGTGGACGGGCACGATCAATCAAATCAAAGGTCCTCATTTTGTCGATTGTTTCTTGGAAATCGACCAATTTCGCATAATGTTCGCTCGCGATTGTAGCCATCGATGGCGTCGCCGACATTTCTCCTCGCGAGTAATGCTTTCATTTTGATAACATCATTGACACTCTCCAGCCAAGACCGCATCAACAACAAGGTGCCCGCTGTCGCGCACGATCAATCGAGCCAATAATGACAAATAACGCCCCCATCCGCCTGAGCATTATCATTCCCGCCTTCAATGAGCAGGAAACGATTCTGCGTGTTCTGGAGCGAATTAATGATCAGACCATCGATGATGTGAGTTTTCAAATTATTGTTGTCGACGATGGATCTACGGATAAGACGGCTGAAATTGTTGACGCCAATAACGACCTTTATTCGATCTTCATTCGTCAAAAACCCAACCAAGGAAAAGGTGCGGCGGTCAAAGCCGGTCTTGAAGCCGCAAGAGGTGAATATGTTCTCTTCCAAGATGCCGACTTGGAGTATGACCCGGCGGAGTATGAACGCCTGCTTATTCCGGTTTTGCGATTTCAGGCCGACATTGTCATGGGCAGCCGCCTGATAGGCGCTGAATTCACCCGTGTTCATTATTTCTGGCACAACCTGGGCAACCGGATGATCACTTTGTTGTTTAACGTTTTGAACAATACAACCTTCACCGACATCTACAGCTGCTATCTTTTATTTCGCCGTACATTGGTTGCGCCTGATGAATTGAAAACCGTGGGCTGGGAGCAGCACGCCGAAATTTTGTGTGCCGCTTCATCAAGAGCGCAGAGCATGTATGAAGTGCCGATCACCTATCATGGCCGCACCTATGAAGACGGCAAAAAAATACGCGCCCATCATGTGATCCCGGTGATCTGGATGATCATAAAGAAAAGCCTGTTCCGATAAGCGCCACCCGCAAAGGAGAATATATTTATGTGCGCCGTGAAGATTGATCCGGTCACGGATGAAGAAAAAGCAACTTGGCCGGACGAGCCCATCGTTGATCTGGAAAAACCCTTTGTCGATGCACGGGGCACGATCCAGCCGCTCGTCGATGAAATGATGCGTAGTGCCGTCATGATCGAATCGACCGCTGGGTCCATCCGCGCCAATCATTACCACAAAACCGATTGGCATTATTGTTATGTTTTATCCGGCGAGATGGAATATTTTCACCGCCCCGCCGGCACGGACGTGGAGCCGGAAATGTTGACCGTCGGCGCCGGCGCCATGGTCTTCACTCCGCCGATGGTCGATCACGCCATGCGGTTCCCAGTCGATACGGTCTTTCTGACCTTATCGCGAAATCCGCGCGATCAAGAAACCTATGAAGCGGATGTCGTCCGTGTGCCAATGGTTGAAGTCGAAGGCGCGATTACGTGGAAACCCGGTGACCCTCAAAAACGAACAAAATAATATGCCGGAACAATGTCATCGGCGCTCAACGTGCCGGTTATGCGGCGCCGAGGAGCTGAGTTTGGTTCTTGAGCTGACGCCGACGCCGCCGGCAAATGCATTTGTCGAGGCGGCGGCGCTGGACGAAGTGCAAACCGCATTCCCACTAGACGTTTATTTCTGCGAAACGTGTACACATGTGCAATTGCTCGATGTCGTCGACCCTGCCGTGCTGTTTGAGAACTATGTTTATGTTTCGGGAACGTCACCGGTTTTTGTCCGACATTTTGAGGATTACGCGCAAGCCGTCATTGCGCGATTTGATGGGTCTGTGAACGCAGGGCTAGCTATCGATATTGGATCAAACGACGGCACGCTGCTGTCTTTTTTTCAAAGCCATGGCATGTCCGTCCTGGGGATTGATCCGGCCCGTGACATTGCCGCGGCAGCGACGTCCAAAGGCATCGAGACTTTGGCTGAATTCTTTTCCTCCGAGCGAGCAGATAAACTGGCGCATGAGCGGGGATGCGCGCAAATCATTACCGCGAACAATGTCTTTGCCCACGCCGATGATCTGATCGATGTCGTCAAAGGGATTCGGAGGCTGCTGTCGCCAGATGGCGCATTCATATTTGAGGTTTCCTACTTGGTCGATGTCATAGAAAAATCTCTGTTCGATACGATTTACCACGAGCACGTCGCTTACCATTCAGTCAAACCGTTAGCGGCCTTTTTTGAAGCGCATGGCCTGAGGCTGTTCCATGCGGAACGCGTCGATAGTCACGGCGGATCATTGCGTGGTTATGTTTGCCACACCGATGCGCCCTGGCCTCGTGACCCAAGCGTTGATGATTTGATTACCTTAGAAACCGACATAAAGTTGGATAATGCAGATACGTTGCGCACATTCTCGGCGCAGATTGATGCCATCGGCGCTGACTTATCGGGCCGACTTCGCGCGCTCAAAGCTGAAGGTAAGAAAATTGCAGCCTTCGGTGCGCCGGCAAAAGCGACGACTTTGATGTATCATTTCGGTATCGGCGCGGACATCATCGATTTCATCGTCGACGACAGCTCGCTGAAACAGAATTTATATTCGCCCGGCATGCATATTCCGGTTTTACCATCGTCGGCGCTCTACGAACACAATCCCGATGCAGTGGTCATATTGGCGTGGAATTTCGCCGATCCGATCATGGGCAATCACGCTGCTTATAAGGAAGCCGGCGGAACGTTCATCGTACCCTTGCCGACCGTCAGGCAATACGGCTGATATGATGCTCCGCTATAAGTTGGCGACGCCTTGGCTGTTGAGCCATCGCATTCTGGCCTCGGTCAGGCGCCCACCGGGCGGTTTCCGTATCCTTGTATTCCATGATGTGCCATCTGCTGAGCTTCCCGCGTTTGAGCGACTTATCGACTATCTGAGCGAACAACACTCATTCATCTCGCCTGATGACGCCGCCGCCCTGATGCGGAGTGACAGCACTGTATCGCTGAAAAGATCATCTCGCCCGCCTTGTCTGTTGTCATTCGATGATGGATTTGTGTCGAACCATGCGGTCGCGGCGAAAATTCTTAACCCCCGAAATATCAAGGCACTGTTTTTTATTCCGCCGGGCTTAGTTGAAATGAGCGCCGACAAGCAACGCACGGCGTTAGCCGAGAACGTTTTTCAAGGCCGCGTTTTGCCGGCGCAGCTTGATCCGGATTTGCGGTTAATGACGTGGGATCAGATCATTGAGCTGTCACAGATGGGGCATGCCATCGGATGCCACGGACAAACCCATCAGCGATTGTCCACACTGTCTGCCAAAATGCTGGAAGATGAAGTCGGCCTCGCAAACTCTTTATTGACGGACCGTTTGGGCCAAGCCTGCCCTTGGTATGCTTTTGCATTCGGGGATATCGATAGCATTTCCAACAACGCGCTCGACAATATTTCTTCTTTGTTTAGCTTATGCCGGTCCGGCGTCCGTGGCGCCAATCGGCCCGGCATCTCGCCGTTTGCGCTTCGCGCCGACCATCTGCCGCTTAATGCACCATTCGCCTATCAAAAGCTGATTGTCGAGGGTGGGCTTGATCCGCGTTACGGCAAACAGCGCCATCGGTTGGATGAATACGCGGCGAGTATCAGCGAATGATGCACCGACCATAGCATCATCACCGGCATGAGCGTTGCGTTGCCTTTGCCGCACGCCGCACCTATAACGGGGCGGAAATTTCCACATGCTCCTTTTTGCGCTCTCTTTCATATAGGCACCCCCATCATGGCCCGCTTTCTCCTGGACACCGATATTGATGAAATCGTCGATCGGCTTGCGCCTGTAAGCCAAGATTTCGCCGGCAAAACCATCCTGCTGACCGGCGCGCGTGGATTTCTCGGCCGGTACTTCATGGACATATTCGCGCGCCTCAACGAACGGGTTCTTGAACAACCGGTTCGGCTGGTCGGGTTGGATAATTTGCTGACCGCAGGCAAATCCGGTGCCGAAATCCCCGACTATCCCGGCATCGAGTTCATCAATCATGATGTCATTCAACCGTTTTCCTGGGAAGGGCCCCTGGATTACGTCATTCATGCAGCCGGCATCGCCAGCCCCTACTATTACCGGGCCTATCCGCTTGAAACACTGGAAGTCGCCATTACCGGAACGCGGCGTATGCTCGAGTTGGCCGAGGAAAAGGCCGCGCGGTTTACGTTTTTTTCATCGTCGGAAATCTACGGTGACCCGGATCCAAGACACGTGCCGATGGCGGAGAGTTACCGCGGGAACGTCTCATGCCAGGGACCGCGCGCATGCTACGATGAAAGCAAGCGGGTCGGCGAAACCCTTTGTTACATCTTCCATACCAAGGATGGCACCCACACCAACACCATCCGCCCCTTCAATGTTTTCGGCCCCGGCATGCAGGAAACCGATTACCGCGTACTGCCAAATTTCGCCAGCCGGCTGAAAGCCGGGCAACCGTTAAACGTCTATGGTTCGGGCAATCAAACCCGGACGTTTTGCTATATCACCGACGCCATGGTCGGGTTCTTGCTGGTGGTGCTCAA
>Ga0315339_1000474_pt1 | contig 50325 bp, 40 predicted proteins | sample ASW17metaG_FD_204514 | JGI IMG/M metagenome (GOLD analysis project Ga0315339, IMG submission 204514) | Ammonia-oxidizing marine archaeal communities from Pacific Ocean, United States - ASW #17 | ecosystem: Environmental > Aquatic > Marine > Oceanic | place: USA: California | collected 2016-12-05 | reverse complement strand
TCGTGTTCATGGCACCGGAGTGGGCGTGTGCTGTCGCGTTCTGCGCGAAGGACAACGAGTGGGCCCGGGAGAGTGATGAGCACGAGCAACCAGAGGACGACCGCTCCGCGCGTGTGATGCTGAGCCATGACCTTCATCGCCCCGTTGGCCGCAGGGACTGCAAGCACAAGAGCAAGCAGGCGAACGACGAGGTCTCCGCTGTCTCCGGCGAACTGCATGCTGACTCCCAGCATGATCGTGATGGAGACCAGACCGAGGAAGAAGTAGGCCTCGCGCCCAGGGCTTCGATTTAGATGCCGAATGCCGGGCATGAAAAGAACGCAGCCAGGTCCCACCGTGGCGACGAGACCCCAGACCACGATGCGCGAGAGCTCCCAGTTGAATGTGGGTTCGCCTGTGAGAAGTAAGCCGGCCGTGGTGCCGGCTGCGATATGAAGCGCAGGCCGCCAGAACGGCGACCTGAGGATGCGTGGCTCGCCCGGGCGGCGAATGGATGTGTTGAGCTGGGGGTCGTTGTCGTGACTCTCTTTGCAGGCCAGGTGCGCGAAGTAGAGGCCCAGCAACCAGCCCGGCATGAGCAAGACAGTTGCGCGTGGTTCGGTCAGCGTGAGGCCGAGAGCCGCGAGCATCGCGAGTCGAGGGACATGCTTGCTTGAACGGCGAAGGACGGAGAGCGTCGCCGAAAGCAGCATCGCCGTGAAAGCAAGAGCAAGTGAGAGAGGCGATCCGTTCAGGAAAGGAGAGATGGCCGTCGTGAGGAGCGGTGAGAAGTCGGCAGTGAGGTGTTCGGGGCCCAGCTGCTCGGCACCCGAACTCAAGAGGAAGGCGAGAGCGAGTGGGTTGAGTCCCAGCAGCAGCACGGCCATGGCCATGACGGCGCCTCGGTTGCCTTCGAGGCGGCAGATGGACTCGGAAACCAGCAGCAGAGCTGCGAGCAAGGCGGCGAGTGCCAGCAGCTGGGAGGATTCGAGAGGATGCAGGCCCGAGGCGATGGCCAAGGAGGCCGCTGCAGAGGAAAGCAGCGAGCCGAGCGGGAGAGATCGGCCGGCTTCAAGGGGGTCTTCGCCTCCTTGGGACCAGGCCAAGGCTTCGCTCGCCACGGTCACACGAGGAGAGTCCAGAACGGCTTCGTCGAGAGGTGCCACATGAGAGGCTGCGCCAAGGGCAATCAGCAGGATGGTCACGCAGATCCACAGCTTGGCGGGCCATTCGGGCATGGGGTGTTCGATGGGGGTTTGTCGCGCCTGCCAGCGGTCGTAGAACTCCATGCGCAGGCGGCCCACCACGCAGAGGCTCAGCGAGCTGATCTGCACCACAAGCGCCAACTGGGATGAGGGCCAGTGGAGCCAGGCACCCATCATGGCCAGGGCGCCGAGCACCAGCGGAGAGAGGCATAAGGCGGATCCCAGAACCCCGAAGCCCCGGTCCATGACGGAGACAAGGCGTGCCAGTCCCCAGCCCGGGCAGAGCAGCAGAGGGATCCAGGCTCCGGGAGAGCCTGGCCACAGGGCAGCCGATACCAGACCCACGACGGACAAGATCAAGGGAAGGTTGGTGCGGCGGATACGACGATTGGAGCGTTCGCTCATGGCCCGCGAGGTTAGCAGTCGGTGCCAGGGGCTCTCCAGTTTCCTAGCCTTATGAGACGAATGGAGGCAACACAACCCCGTTGCGTCGTGGTCTCACCGAAGGGAAGCCTCTACGATGACGACATCGACCCCGCAGGAGTGCATGTGACCCCCTTGAGACAGGCGCTGGCCTCAGGACTCGTTTTAGGTGCGGCTTGGGGTGCTCTGGAAGCCCTCTTCGTTCGCATGGGGCCGTGGATGGCCTTCTGGGGCAAGCTGGGTGATGTGCCCCCGCTCGATGGCGTTGATCTCATGGCGACGGTGTTGCTGGGAGCCGCGCACTACGGAGTGATCGGAGCTGTGGGTTGCACGTTGGCAGTGCTGCTGTTGCGGCGAGGGCGACTCGCCAGTCACGACGAAAGTCTTTTCGCGCCGCGATTGATGGTCGGCTGCGCACTGTTTGTGAATTTGTACTGGCACACGAAACAACTCTGGGATTTTTCCTGGGGGCTGCCCTTCCATCACTGGAAGAGGCTTTTGTTGACTCTGGGCTGGGTGTTGGTTGCGGCGCTTGGCGCGCGACTGCTCGTTCGCGAAGAGGGGCTTCTTCGCGTACCCGGTCGAATTCTTACCCTCGTGGTTGTCGTGGTTCTGGCTGTTGGTGGGACCTGGGCCATGGCACGTGAAGCGTCTCTGGTTGCTGGTCAAGGTGGCGCGCCAGAAGATGCACCGAACGTGTTGCTCGTCGTGGTTGATGCTTTGCGAAAAGATCGACTGGGTAGTTACGGCTACGATCGAGATCCTCCCGTGTCGCCAAATGTGGATCGACTCGCAGAGCAGGGTGTTGTCTTTGAGCACGCATGGGTCCAGGCGCCCTTTACGTGGACATCTTTCGGTAGCTTCCTGACGGGGAAGTACCCACGTGAGCACGGGCTGATCAAGATGTGGCCGGATCAGAAGCTCGATGTCAGTTCCAATCGGACGCTGGCGCAAGCCTTGCAGGAGAAGGGCTACGCCACAGGCGCTTTCCTGACGGGAACGCTGTCGAATGACACAGGCCTGCTGCATGGTTTCGATACTTACTTCGAGACCATTGTGGGCCACGAGGCTGTCAATCGACACAGCAAGTGGTCCGTCGTGCGAAGTCGCATGCTGCTATGGACGCTCTACAACAAGACGCGGCAGGCGGTGGATCGGCGTTTGGTGAATACGGAGGCGCAGAGTTGGATCCGTGAGCATGCCGACCGGCCTTTCTTTGCGATGGTGCACTACTACGCCACACACACACCGTACGACCCGCCACCGCCGTACAATGAGCTCTACGACCCTGACTATGAGGGGCTCTACTTCCACCCGTTCCGGCAAAAGCACGGTCAATGGATTATGAAGCAGCAGCAGGCAGGCTTCTGCGAACACGACGATCTTCCGACCTGGAGTTGCGATCATTTCGACCCGGTGCGTGATGTCGCACACATCAATGCGCTCTATGACGGAGGAGTGCAGTTCGCGGACGAAATGTTCGGGAGCCTCTTGGAACTGCTGGATGAATTGGGAATCGCCGACAACACGTTGGTGATTTTTACTTCGGATCACGGTGAAGAGCTCTTTGATCACGGACTCTTCGAACATGATTGGATGTTCGAAACCAATCTTGCCGTGCCTCTGATCCTTCGATTGCCTCGGAACCAATACGGCGGGTCACGCGTGCCCTGGCCCGTCGAGATGCGTGATTTGCCTGCGACAGTTCTCGACGTAGCCGGCCTGGGCGAGATGGGGGCCGGGCGCAGTTTGATCCCCGATGCTGCCGGCGTCGATCCGGGTGAGTCCGAGCGGACTGTGATCGCTGAGAATGTTCGCTATGTGTCACTGCGTGACAAGCAATACAAGTTCACACAGAATCGTTTCGGGTTGCTGAGCAATGACGGAGATCACTCCACACGTCTCTTCGACTTGCTCGCGGACCCGGATGAGAATCATCCGCTCGACCTCTCTGACCCGGAGATCGCGCCGGTCTTCCGAAGGTTTGTGGAGCGTTACATGGCCCATGACGCCGCCATGCCTGCGGTGAATTCGGTGTCCTCGAACGGCGGCGGCGAAGAAGAGCGAGCCTTGAGGATGGCCAAGGTGTTAGCCGAACTGGGTTATGTGTCAGGGATGAGCCCCGAAGCGAAAAAGGCAGCCGTGGCTGGCAGTGAGAAACTTCTTGGCCTTCTCTCGACAAGCCAGTTCATGGGCTCCAACGAAATCCTGGAAGAAGAAATCTACGAGCGCCCATTCCAGTGGCCCCCCGGCTTCAACGGGCAAGCTCCGGCCGAGGTGCCCAGCCCGACGCCGAACTCCTCTACCGCTCCGGACGCGGCGGCGCATGGAGACTCGTGAAAACCGACCTGACCCGACTCGACATGGTTGTGAACGTCCGGTTTCCCGGCGTCAAGGCTCACGGCATTCAGATCGCCGCGATGGCTGAAGCCCTTGCGGATACAGGGCTCATCGTCGATGTGGTTGTACCGCGACGCTTTCCGTATCGGGCGGTGGATGCGTGGGAGCACTACGGGGTGCGCCGAAACTTCAAGATTTGCCGCATCGCGAACATCGACACCATCGACATGGTAAAGCCTTCTGCTCAGCGATTCCCATTCCTGATGCAGTCGGTGACTTTTGGCTTGAGGGCATTGTCGCGTGCGGCGGTTGATCGAAGCGTAGGCCTCCTCGTTCGCGACCACTACACCGCCGAAATTCTTGTGGGGGGATTACGCGCGGCAGATCGAAGGCGTCTCGCGGCAGAGATACACAGCCTTCCCGAGTTACGTGCTCGCCGCCTGCAGGTGGTGAAAGTGCTTCGGAAGCTTCGGGCTGTGGTGGTGATCAGTGAGGGCTTGAAAGACGATCTCGTCGAGGAAGGTCTCGACCCTTCCAATATCTTGGTGGCACGTGACGGTGTCCATCTGGAGCGTTTTGAAAACATGCCCGATGTCGCAGAGGCTCGGAGCCACCTCGCTCTGGAAGATCGGCCGACCGTGGTGTACGCGGGCCAACTTTACGAGTGGAAGGGGGTCGACGTTCTTGTAGAGGCTGTCGGGCGTCTTCCGGGAGTCCAACTGCTGGTCGTCGGCGGAGATCGTCAGAACTTGCCACGTGTTGAGGCGTTGGGGCAGAAGCATGCGCCTGGACAAGTCATTTTTACCGGCAACGTTTCACACCAGGCCGTGCCGTTCTATCTTGCGGCGGGCGACGTGGTCGCATTGCCAAACAGCGCTCGCGAGCGAATCAGTCGCAAGTACACTTCCCCCCTGAAGCTCTTCGAGGCCATGGCCTCTCGGCGTGCCATCGTTGCGAGCGACCTGCCTTCACTCGGAGAGGTCTTGAGGCACGACTCCAACGCATATCTCGTGGCGCCTGATGATCCGACGGCCCTCGCCGAAGGAATCGATCAGTTGTTGCAGGACGAGGCGCTTCGGACACGCCTTTCCGAACAGGCGAAGCTTGACGTCCAACCCTTCAGCTGGAGCGAGCGCGGTCGGCGCGTTGCTAATTTCTTGCGAGGCCGCCTTGTTGTGGGAGCGGGTTGGTCGTGACGGCACATCCGATTCGTGTGGTGATGGTGCTCGTGGTGTTGTTGCTGGGCCTGTCGCTCGATCACGGATTGCCAAATCGGTATGTGCCGGATGACACGGTGGTGCGCTGCGCGCTCGGCATGGCTCGCGATGCTGCAGATGGTGGCGGTTTGGCTGCGTTGGTGCCGCCAGGTGCGACCTACACGACTTACCCCTATCTGTTGCCCTATCTGGACCTTGGCGTCCTGGGCGTACGGTATGTGATCGGAAGAGCCGCAGGTGAGTGGGGAGGGGCAGGTGCCTTTGCAGAGGCTGTGTTTGCAGATCCAGGCATCGCCTGGTTGCCCGGGCGCATGCTCTCAGTTCTGTTGACGTTGTTGCTTCCCCTGGGGATCTATCGGGCAGCGCGAGAACTGCATCGGTCCAAGAATGAAGCCGCACTCGCGGCACTGCTGGCGGGGACATCGTTGATGGTGGTGCAGTTCGCGCACACCGTTCGGCCGTGGACACCCATGCTCGGCTTTGCCGCAGTGGCACTTGCGCTGGGCTTGCGGTTGCAGCGTAAGCACCGGATGCGGGATGTCGCCTGGGCTTTTCTGGCGGCGGCCCTTGCTGGAGCGACCTTTCAGGTTGGCTTGGCGTTCCTGGCGGTGCCGATCGTCGCCTGGGGACTCGTGTTTGCGAAAGTCGGAGAAAGCACTCCGTCTTCGCCGCCTGGCGTAGGAAGGGGCCGCCTGTTGCTCGGTCTTCTCGCAGGAGTGATGACAGCAACGTTGGTGCTCGCCCTGCTGGGCTATCCGTTCAAGTGGGTGCATGGAGCGCAGAGCGGGACGGGTTTTCAGACAGGAGAGAGTGCGCTCATCTCGGAGCAGGGTGGGCGCGTGATCGACATCGGAGGTCAGGCTTTTGGCGTCACGATGCTGAGTGGTGCGCGGTTCTGGGCGGTTCTTCGATCTTGGCTGGGTTATGACCCGGTGTTGGCGCTGATCGGACTTGCGGGTTTTGTCTTGTGGGCGCGTTGTGGCAAAGGGCGCTCGCGTAACTGGTTTCTGGTGGTCATTCCGGGCGCACTGTCCTGCATGTTGTTCCTGCTCTATGACGGGAGCCATGTGCGCTACATGATGATCGCCGTTCCTTTCCTTGCTCTGGGCGCTGGACGGGTGCTGGCTGGCTTGGCGCGGCGCGGCGTGGGAGCTCGTGTGCTTGCATGCGCTTTGCTCGCGATCCCGCTGGTTCAGTCTGCGCGGTTAGACATGTTGCTCGCTCGTGAGGACACACGCAGCGTGGCTTCTCGAGAGCTTTTGGCAGTCATTGGAGCGAATGATCTCGCCGCAGTGGATGGCCTGGGATCACAGTACGGACCTCCGCTCGTGCCACGTGGAGAGACGCTGCAGTTGATGTTGAGCGATCAGGCGGCTCGCGCGGTGGGCCCCGAACAGCAGGGCATGATTTGGCTCAGTCGGAGTGAGCAGCGACTGATCGATGAACTCGAGGCAGGGCTTTCCCCGTCGCCAAACGCTCGCCACCTACTCGCGCCGCAACGCTACTGGAAATACATCAGCTACTACCCGACAGACTTTTTGTTCCCCGGGGAAGAAGAGGCTTTTTCACTGGATCGTTGGATGGACCAGTGGGGAGTTGATGTCTATGTGCGAGTCGACCGAACTCCGGAGGCGGAGCCTCGTGCTCCCGTCGATGAGTTCACCGTGCAACACGGTGTCTTGGTCTACGAACTCTCACCCACCGGGCAAACCGCTCCACGCGAGGCGGCTCTTCCCACCGATATGGACTTCGCACTGACGCAACTCTGGACGTATGAGCGCCCCGGGCCATGGATTCGCGCGTGGCGTCTCGATTCAGGCAGAGCTGCGATCAGGCAGGGTTCGCAACCGGAGCCTGTCCGATGACAGGAACGGAGGCGCCCGAGAACGTCCCGCGCAAACCGAAGGTGCTTGTGCTGACGCACTCTCTTTCAGAAGTCGATGGTGTGGGGGTTTACAGCGTTTCGATGTTGCGTTTTCTCGCACCACACTGTGCAGGAATTGATGTCTACATTGGACGCAAGCATCGGGGGTTCGCGAGTGAAATGCCAACCGAAGGGGTTGCGATTCACCCGGTCTTGCCGATGAACCATTTCCCTTTTCTGAGCCTTCCCAAACTCGCGCTTTTGCTTATTACCAGCTTGCCCATGCTCGTGCGCGCTGCACGTCGGGCCGACATCGTGCACAGCTTTTCAGACTACCCGATGGGTTTCGTTGCCGTGCTCACGGGGGTGCTGGCAGGACGCCCTGTTGTCGTAAGCGGGCACGGAACGTACTCCGTGACTCCTGCGGCCATGCCTCTTCATCAAAATCTGCTGAACTGGATGTACCGTCGCGCGGACCGCTTTCTCATGGGGGCGAGATTTGCATTACGGCAGGTGAAACGAGTCGTGAATCCGGGTGATGCAGAGGTTGTTCCCTACGGCTGCGTACCCAAAGACTATGACCGCTTTGCTGCACGTGGCGAGAAGCCTGCCGTGCCCGAGCCTTACGTCCTCTGTGTGGGTGAAGTGAAGCAGCGGAAGGGGTACGAGACTTCGTTGCCTGCCTTTCTTCGCGCCTGGGCGCGCTATCCAGCAGCCCATTTTGTGATTGTGGGGCGCTACTCCGAGCAGGACCCATACTACTTGGACTTGCGTGCGCAGATTGAAGCCGCTGGAGCAGAGGCAAGCGTGCATTTCATCGGGAATGTTGAAGAGACCCGCAAGGTGGCGCTGATGCGTGGTGCGCAGGCGTTCATGCTCACTCCCCGGACAAGTCAGGAGGGAGGCTTCGAGGCCTTCGGTTTGGTGTTCCTGGAAGCCGGGGCGGCCGGTCGCCCGGTGGTGGGAGTGCTGGATTCTGGAGCCGAAGACGCCATCGTGGAGGGTGAGAATGGCTTCTTGCGCGATCGCGCAGACCTTGACGGATTGGCCGATGTGCTCGTGACGTTGTTCGAAGACAACGCGCTCGCCGATCAGATGGGAGCGGCAGGTCACGCACACGCGATGCAGCAGACCTGGGAACAGGCTGCTCGTCGGGTCGCGGAGATCTATCAGGATGTGCTTGCCGAGCGAGGCCTTCGAACGAGTCAAAGAGGTCGCTCGTGATTCGAAGGCATTTCAAGGCCGCTTTTCAGAAAAAGTTCGTACGCGATACGGTCATGCTCCAGGCAGCCAGTCTTGTGCAGAGCGGGACTTATCTGATCACTTCGTTGATCACCACGCGCATGCTGAGCAAGGTGGAGTTCGGGAGTTGGACGACATCGCGCGAGCTTTACACGGTCTTGTTCTTTGTCGCGAACCTGGGGCTCGCAAACGCGGCTGTCTCTCGCTACAGCAAGGCGAAAGGGACAGGTGACGGGAAAGCGAGCGTGCTGGCTTTGGCCGCATTGCTCAAGCTGGGCTGCTTTATGGCCACAGCCGTTGTGCTGATGGGCTGGCTGTTGGCCCCGGAATTGGGGTCTTACTATTACGCTGATCGAAGCGTTGGCGTGGTTGCTGGCATTTTGTGCCTGGCAACCGTGGGTGAAGTGTTGCGCAGTCTGACGCTGGCTATTTGCAACGGCACGCGGCAGATGCGTACTTACGCAGCCTTTGATGTGACGACGAATATCTTGCGAGTTGGGCTCGTCACGGTGGCGTTGTTTATCTCGCCGACACCGACGTCCGCCGCTTGGGCCTTTGTTGCGCACGCAAGCTTGTCGGGGGGCGCGGGCCTGTATCTCTACCGCAGGGCACGGCGGTTGCCTGCCGACTTGGCGCCGCCAAGATTTCGCACCGTACTGGCTGCGATTCCCCGTGCTCCTCTTTCGAGTTTCTTTGGTTTGTCGTTCCTGCTCGCCCTCAGCAAATCGTTGAGCACCGTGGTGCCGCGACTCGGCATGTTGTTCATCCCGGCCGTTGCTGTGGCTCAGCACATGGGCGAGGAAGGTATGGAAGGCAATGCGGCCTACAAAGTCGGGAGCGTACTGACGATGGTGCTCGGCGGCGCCATCGGAGCGATTGGTACGAATATATTGCCCACCCTCGGTCTCAAGATAGGGCAGTCAGATGTTCCCATCGAAAAGATGGGGGGCATTTTGCGCCGGCTCTCGTTGACTGCTGGTGGTCTCTCCATCGGTGCGACACTGCTTTCCGTTCCGGTCGCCTGGTTGGTGATCACCTACGGCTATGGAGCTCCGTACGCGGAGTCTTTTGAAATTTACCTGCTCTTGGCCAGTGGCTACCTGTTTGCCGGCTTTGGCGTCATCGTCGAGCCTTTTTACATCTACACAGGCCGAATGAAGCATTGCGTCGTCCAAAATCTGATCTATGCCAGTTTGCTCACTGCTGGCATCTATATGGCCACGACCACGTGGGGGCCAGCCGGAGCGGCGGCGGCGGCAGGCCTGGGCCAAGCCGTAGTCCTTTTTCATCTGGTATATATATACATCTACTTTCATCGCTCATCGGCCCGATTGGAGGGCACTGGCGGGGGAGGTGGAGATTTGCAGTGATCGAAATTGGTTGCTGCTTTCCTTCAGAGGATCACCCCAGATAGCCGACGTCGATACTGTATGGCCGGGCGCCCTGGCCGCATGAACTGATTTGTCAGCCATGCGGGAAGGGGTGTCGAGATTGCCACTGCGATGAATCGATGGAATCACGACGGAATGATGAATTGATGATCGAGCCTGCTCCGGAAACTGCCGTCACCAAGAAAAAGATCGTCTTCATGTACGTGACCCCTCCAGGTCAGGACGACTTTTTCATCGCCATGCCACTCGGGATCATTTACCTGGCGGCCATCCTGCGTGAAGTGGGTTGCGACGTCGAATGCTGTGATGAGCGTGTGTGCACCGCAGCCGAAGTGGATGAGTACATTTCCAAGGCTGAGATTCTTGGGCTGTCGGCACTGACTCCTCACGTGAACCGTGCGATTCGGTACGCCGAAAAAGCGAAGCAGTTGAACCCCGATGTCGTCACTGTCATGGGCGGTCCGCACGCCACGGTTGATGTCGACACCTTCCTGGATGCCGGGGCCATCGATTACGTCATTGGCGGCGAGGCTGAGGATTCGATCGTGGACTTCGTGCGCGGAGTGGACATGGGCAAGGCTGTCCTTGAGTCCGTGCCGGGTATCGCCTTCGACAAGGAGGATGGCACGCGGCACTGCAACCCGCAGCCGCCACTCATCAAGGATCTCGATCGCGTTCCGTTCCCTGCCTGGGAGATGCTTCCGTTCCCGCGTTATTCCGCGATGAACAAGGAAAAGCTCTTCTATATCTTCACCAGCCGCGGCTGCCCGTTCCGTTGCATCTTCTGCCAGAAGGAACTCACCGGGCGCGGGTTCCGCACTCGCTCGGTGGAGAACATCCTCGATGAGTTGCAGGAGATCTCGGACACTTACGAGCCGGGCAACGTGCTCTTCATCGACGAGCTCTTTACCTGCCAGAAGCAGCGTGTTTATGACCTCTGCGAAGGCATCATGAAGCGTGGCTTGAAGCTGAATATGTCCTGCGAGACTCGTGTGGACATGATCGATTACGACATGGCTCGAACCATGAAGAAGGCCGGCTTCAACAGAATGTATTTCGGGGTGGAGTCCGTCAGCCAGCGCAGCCTCGATACGCTGATCAAGGACTACAAGGCCGAGAAGGTCGTGGAGTGCCTGAAGATGACCAGGCGCGCGGGTATCTGGTCCAAGGTCTTCCTGATCGTGGGAACGCCCGGAGAGACCATGGAGGACATCGAGGAGACAGCGCGCGGTATCAGGGCAGGTATGCCAGATCGAGTGCGCACTTCGTTGTTCAACCCACTGACGGCCACCGCTTCATTTGAAGAGTATGCCGACCGTATCGATCCAGACCTCGTGCGGACCGAGTACGTGGACTCTGACCGCTCGCCGTATATTCACGAGCATTTCTCAAATGACGAGCTCAACCGCATCAAGCGTACGCTCGTTGAAGATTACGAGGGCTGGTATGAGTCCTTCCCCGCTCGAACCCGGCGGTACTGGGCGCGCGTGAGGTATTACATCGAGAACTGGGATGACGAGGGGAAGGCGCGTGTGGCCCGGCTGTTCAGGATCGGCAAGGCTCAGGCGCAAGTCTCCAGCGACTTCCCCGAGATCTGAGAGGGTCTCGCAGGTCTGCTGCTTCTGCCGCGAGGTCGCAGTCTTAGCGACCCCAGACTTGATCGGCTTGAGTCGTGAGGCGACAACCCAAGGGCATGAAGCTGCTCGTCGCCAATGATCTCTACGGTCTCTCGTCCGCGGCAGGTGTCGCTGTGCGGATGGCTGAGGGTCTCGCGGCTCGTGGCCATGAGGTCTCGTTTCTGGCCACGACCCAAGAGCCTGGTGGGGGCCGCCGCTGGCAGCAGGGGGGGGTGGATGTCCATCTCGTGGAGACGCCCGCCTACAATGCGCGTTGGCGGTCGTGGCGCAGCCTCAACAACCCCGCCGGTGTCGCAGCCATGGCAAGGGTGGTCGACGAGGTCCGGCCGGATCTTGTTCATGTGCACAACCTGCACATTCACCTGAGCTATGCCTCGCTCGCGGCAGCCCGAGCTGCTGGAGCTCAGACCATCTTGCACGTACACGACATCATGCCGGTCTGCCACCAGAAGCTTTTCTGCCATCTGGACGAACGGCTCGTTCCCGGTGACCCCGTTCGTTATCGCAATGGGCCGCTCAAGTGTGCGGTCTGTGTTCGTGGGCGCTTCAATCCGCTGAGAAATGGAACCATCAAGAAAGCGCTTGCCCGCGATGTGGATCGCTTGGTGGCCGTGAGCGATGAAATGGGGAGCGCTCTCGCGCAGAATGGCATCGGCCCCTGCCGCACGATCTTCAACGGAATGGCATCGACTTCGGATCCGTCCGATTCCGTTGTGTCTTCGCTTTCAGAACGACTCCATCTTGCCGGTCGACGTGTCGTGATGTTTGGCGGACGCATCGATCGCCTCAAGGGTGGCCTGGAGTTGTTGGAGGCGCTTGCTGTTGTCGTGCGGAAAGTCCCCGATGCCGTGCTCTTGTTGGTGGGCGATGCGCTACCAGGTTTTTTCGAAGAGATGGTGGCTCTGGCCGAACGCAACGGTGTCGGTCAACATCGCTTGGTGCGCACCGGGTGGCTCTCGGGGGAAGAACTGCGTGCTGCCTACGCCCTCTCGGATGTGGTGGTGAGCCCGTCACTTTGTTTTGAGTCTTTTGGTCTGGTGAATCTGGAAGCCATGGCTGCGGGGCTTCCGGTCGTTGCCTCCATGTGGGGCGGCCCTTCGGATGTTGTGAAAGACGGGGAGACTGGCTTTCTTGTCAATCCGCTGCAAACGGCCGTCTTGGCTGACCGCCTTCTGCGTGTGTTGCAGGATGAGGCGCTTGCTGAGCGTATGGGGGCCGCGGGCCGAGCCCGGGTCGCTCATCTCTTCAGCCTCGAGAAACATCTTGATGGGGTAGAGGCCTTGCACGCCGAAATGATGCCATCATCATGAAAGAAACCCCGCAGGAGGCAGTCCGGTGAAGAGACGCTGGCGCGTCATGATCGTGGTGACGAAGAGCCCTGCTCGCGGTCTGCAATTCGTCACGGCCGAGGCTTTGGGTCCACCGCCCTGGGATGTCGCCATGATGGGAGCGCGGCTCCTGCGACATGGAGCAGAAGTCCGTGTGCTTGATCAGGACACGGAGCACCTCGGTCATCGCGTGGTGCGACGCGAACTGAAGAATTGGTGCCCAGATCTTGTCTTGCTGTACGCGGGGGGAAGCGTCCTTGCGGACAACCCCGTGCCCGAAGTGCGGAATCTGAGCGCGCTGATGACGGGATGGGATTGGCCGTCTCCTGTGCTCGCCTGCGGCCCGCTGGCGACTCATTACGGCCGTGAGTTGCTCACAGTTCTGCCGAGGCTGACCGGGTTGATGCGTGGCCCTGTCGGGGAGGCCATGGCGCAGGGCTTCGACAGTTCCTTGCCAGGAGTTGCGAGCCTTGTCGATGGAGAGCTGGTTCAGTCTCCCCTTGCTTCAGATGTGGAAGAAGTCGACGCAGATGTCATGCCGGCCTGGCATTTGTTTTCACTCGACGCCTATGCCTCGCGTTGTGCTGGAGGTCTGCGCACGATTCTGATCGGCAACTTGCGTGACACAGCCGAGCAGACATTGGAGGAAGTGCGTCACGCGGTGGGTCGTGGTTCTGCACGCCACCTTATTTTCGATGATCGTGATCTCGGTCGTGACACGAACATTTCCGAAGAGGTTGCCCGTGGGATGTTTTGCGCGGCACCTGGAGTCGAATGGAGTTGCCGGGTGCAAGCAGCACGTGTCACTCCATCTTTCGTCTTGACCCTCTCTCAGGGGGGCTGCAAGGAATTGTTGATCTCGCCGCCTGCCAAGGGCGGAGCTTCCGGGCTCGCTCCCATGGATGACCCCTGGCGCCCCCGGCTTGAAAGTGCAGTCGAGGCTGTTCGGGTCACTGGGATGTCACCCATTGTCTTGCAACTGCTCGGGCTTAAAGGGCAGACGCGGTCCATGCTGTCGGCATGGCAGAGGTGGTTTGCCGACAGGCATATCTTGGTTCGTCCGGAAGTGCGCGTTCAACACACGGGAGAGCATGGTGATGGAGCGCTCCAGCTTTCCGAGGCATTCGCCAAGGCAGGCTGCTGGGACAACGATCTCTCCAGGTCGAGTCTGGAGCGAGCTGTGAAAATTCTGAAAAGTGCTCGGACAGCAGCCTCCCAGGCTCGATGAAGATGGAGCGCACCTGGACCTGGCGGGAAGCGGGCGCGGCCGACCGAGAAGAGCAGTGCCGGCTCTTCAATGCCTGTTTTCGTAAGAACAAACAGGTGGATACTTTCGTATGGAAGTACGAGCAGAATCCGCATGGGCCCGCTGTCTCGCGGGTGGCGATGGATCACAGTGGGCGCGTGGTTGGCTCCTACAGCTACGTGCCTCGTCGCTTCAGGAGGGACGGAGAGCGAGTCGTGCTCATGCAGGCCTCGGACGCGATGGTGTCCCCAGATGCGCGCCGCCAGGGCATTTTCACCGGCCTTGATGATGTTGTCTGCGAGGCGTCTGCTGCGCGAGGAGTCCCTTGGGCCTTCGCCTATTCGGGGCGTCTCTCCTACAACGGGTTTCTCGGCAATGGTTGGAAAGATATCGGCAAAGCTTCGGTGTATCGCTATCGCTTTCGTTCCGAGCGGAGCTTGCGCCGGATGGGGCGGGTCGGCCCATTGGCTGCGCACGCAGCGCCACTGTTGGATCTCAACTGGAGTTGGCGCGACCGGCGCCGCTTCGCCGGGCTGAAGTCGCGGCTGATCCGTCTGGAGCGATTTGACTCTTCCGTGGATGAACTCTGCGAGGCTGCAACGCCGACTCTCGGTCTCTTCGGTGAGAGAGACGCGGAATGGCTTAACTGGCGTTATGTGGATTCACCCAGCGGCCGACAAGAGTGCTACGTCCTCCCAGGAGAGACTCCGGGCGGGCCTCTGAATGGCTATCTGATCGTTGAGTTTCACGCCGGACATGCTTTCCTCGTCGATCATTTGGCACGCAGTTCGACGGCCCGTCACGAACTCTTTCACAGTTTCTCTGCCCTGGCGTATCAGCGTGGAGTGCACGAGGCGACCGCTCTTCTCTTCGACCACAATCCAGCGGCAGAAACGCTTTTGGGGCTTGGTTGGCAGCGGCCGAAGCCGATCAAGCTCTTCCGAGATATGTTTCCCTTTATCGTACGGGCTTGCCGGAGCGACGCTGGTCCGGAGGATGAGAAGATAGGTCGCTGGCATCTGGCGGACGGCGACCGCGACGCGGAGCATATGTCCGCCTGACAAGTCTGCAGGCCTTCGACCCCGAACTCACTCATGATGTTGAAGCACAAGCTGAAAGGCCTGCTCGGCCCACTCGTGGCGAAGGTTTTCCACGTGACGGGATTGCGTTCTCTCTTTCGCAGCACTCGAGAGGGCGTGCCCATCCTCATGTTCCACAACGTGGGACATCCCGAAGAAACGGGTTACCTGCCGGGGCACATGAAGATCAGCGAGGCGAAGCTCCGGCGTCTCTTGGGGATGCTACAGAAATCTGGATACCGCACCTGGACCATGAAGCAACTGATGGAAGAGCTGGCAGAGGGACGTGTGCCAGACGATGCCGTGGTGCTTACCTTCGATGATGGATATCGCGACAACCACGACGTGCTGTTACCGATTCTTCAGTCGATGGGGGCTACGGCGACAATCTATGTCCAGACCGGGCCGATGAAGGGGCGATTGAACTGGCTGCACCATTACTTCTGGGCTCTTCACGAAATCGGTCCGCATGAGTTGGCGGAGCGTCTGGCGCAAGAGGTTGAGCAGGCGCATCTCAAATCTGATTTGCGCAGCCTGCCCGTGCAAACAGATGCTGCTGAATACGAAATGAAACGCTTGATGAAGTACGAAGTGACACCCGCAGATCGGGACGCCGTTCTTCGCAATGTCTTTGAAGCGCTGGGGGGGGTGGACGCAGATCTCGCACGTGATGTTTACCTCGGACCGGAAGAATGCCGGAATCTCGATAAGGCCGGGGTCGAGATTGGTGCCCATACAGTGAACCACCTAATCCTTTCGTCACTTGACGCGACTCAGCAGCGCCTGGAGATAGAAGGATCGCTTCGTGATCTGGAATCCTGGCTCGGTCACGGCGTTGCCTCTTTCGCTTACCCCTATGGCAGAACATGGGACTACGACGAGGAAACGCTTTCAATCCTCAAGGAACTCGGGTTTCAGAGCGCGACGACCGCTATGCCGGGCCTCAATGATGCCAGCACCCCGCGACTAGAACTCAAGAGGTCGGCGGTGAACGAAGACAGCGATCTCGCGCAGGTCATGTGCGAGGTGGACGGTGTTTATCGCTGGCTCGATCGCAGAGGGCTCAATTTGAGGGCGTCGTAAGTTTTTTTCGCTGCCCTGGAAGGTGTTCCGCTGAGGGTGGTGGCCGTTGGGAGTGGATCGGGATAATATTCATCTGCTCTGCAGAACCGCCGGGACCCCCTCTTTGTCGTTCGACGAACCCGTTCTCAGGATTGCTATCGCCGGTGTGTCGGTGGCCCTCGGCGTCAGCCTGATCGCTGTCCCGCTGTGTCGCTTGCTGGCTCTCAAGGTCGGCGTTGTAGATCGACCTGGTGGCCGTAAGACGCATGAAAAGGTCACGCCGCTCTTGGGGGGCATAGGCGTCGTCCTGGGAGTGATGGCGGGACTGTTTGTTGTTTGGAGTCAGTCGGAAGCTCATTTACCCGGCGGCTTGGGTTTTTCCAACATCAGCTTTGTCATTGCCGGCAGTCTCGTGATTTTTTTGATCGGGCTGATGGACGACATCTTCAAGGACTCGATGGGATTCGAGCCCAAGTTGCTCGGACAGATCGTCGGAGTGCTCGTTCTGATGTGGCCCTCCCTTCGAGACTTGGTCTCGAATGGTGGCACCGCAGATCAATGGCTGTACCAGCTGTTCTTTCTTGGCTGGTACCTGACCATCGTCAACAGCTTCAACTTCTCTGACAACATGAACGGACTCATGTCCGGACTGTCGGTGATCTCTTTTGCTGCTGCGATCATGTACCTGTCGAGTACAGACAGCTATCGGTCTATGACTGTCGCCGCCGTGTTGATGGCCGCCGTGCTCGGTTTTATGCCCTACAACTTTCCGCGCTCGCGAGTCTTTCTGGGTGACACAGGCAGCATGTTCATCGGGTTCTGGATGGCATGGGTGCAGTTCGATCTGGCGAAGGGCTTCATGGATGTCGGGAATCATGACTTTGGAGCCAGTCACCTGATTCCAGCTGTGCTGATCATGGGAGTTCCGCTCTTCGACGCCGCCTATGTCGTTTTCATGCGTATTAATGACCGCCGGCCGGTCTACCTGGGCGATTGTTTTCACCTCAGCCACCGTCTGGTGCGAAGTGGCTTCAGTAGCTCGGAGGCCGTTGTGATTCTCTGGGGACTGGCGCTCATTCTTGCGTGGCTTGGGATCCTGGCGAGTAGTACGGAAGACGTCTATCGCTACATCATCCTTGCCGCGAGCTTCGTGTTCATGGTTGTGGTCGCGCGCAAGATCATGTCGATGGAGCGGTTTGCTGCGTTGTCGAATCCTTCCAGTGGGTCGTCGGACAGCGATTCCAGCGGAGATGGTCGCACACCGTGAACACTGCCGAATTCGACCGCATGTTCGCGATCGAAGAGACCCATTGGTGGTACCAAGGTCGGCGTGCGCTCGTTCGAGCCGCCCTGGACCGTTACGTGGACAGCAAGCGTCCACTGCAAATCCTGGATCTGGCCTGCGCGACCGGAATGAGCTTCCGCTTTCTCGCAGATTACGGGGACATTCGCGGAGTCGATATTTCTGAGGAGACGATTCGGCTCTGCGGCGAGCGAGGGATCGATCGTATTGTCCGCGGTGATGCGCTGCAGTTGCCTTTCCAGGACGGTGGGTTCGATGTCGTGCTGGCGCTCGATGCCTTCGAGCACTTCGAAGATGATGTCGCTGCCATGCGCGAGGTGTATCGGGTGTTGCGACCAGGCGGGACTCTCGTGGCCACCGTGCCGGCTTTCATGGCTCTCTGGAGTCCACATGACGAGGCCTATCATCACTTCCGTCGCTATCGCCGACCACAACTGCGTGGGCGGCTTGAAGAGGCTGGCTTCGTCACGCAGCGCATGAGCTACAGCTCGATGGCACATTTCGTGCCGGTGTGGGCCATGCGCAAGCTTCGCGCCTTGTCCTCGAAGCCCGTGGAAGAGGCCACATCGGATTTTGCTGTGCCGCTGCCTGGACCGATGGAGTGGCTCGCAGGCCTGATCACCAGGACAGAAATCGCGATTGAGAAGCGAGTCAACCTGCCCTTCGGTGTGTCGCTCTACGGTGTCCTGAGAAAGCCCGACTGAGGCGTTTCGCGGGTTCCTCTCTTTGAGATGCTCAGTTGTTGAGTGCCCAGTCGCGGTAGATGGCGAGGAAGTGCTGGCAGTCCAGGCGCGTGTCCCATCGATACAGATTGCCGCGGACTGCAGCAGACTCGAGTTGATCGACACCTCGCTCCAGGTACACCGTGTCGTTGGTGTCCAGGTAGCTTTCTCCTGCACCCAGGAGGAAGGGGTGGAAGTCCACGCTTTCCCAGCTTTTCACCTGTTTGAGGGTGACAGAATATGAGTACACCAGGCGCCGGTTCGCGGGGTCTGGGTCGTCACCGAAAAGCTCCTCGCGCGTCCAGTAGGTCAGGTCGCGCATGCGACCGCGCGAGGACGACCCGTCAGGGTCTGTTTTGCCCAGAAAACGTGCTGCGTGGTAGTAGCCGAGGGGGCCGAGACTCGCGGAGATGAATCCACGGCACTGGAAGTTTTCGCCAGGTGGCTTCTCGCTGTTAATGGCAGAACTCCTCACGTAGTAGCGGCGATCTCCTGCGTCTGCTTCAGCCTGCCAGCCCCAGCCTCCTGTCTCGGAGTCGACGTCGAGGGTCGGCTGGGTGATGTACTGCAAGCGGGCCCGCAGCGTCGGGATGAGTGACGGATCACCGGTGAACTCGGCGACGAGTGCCATGGCGCGGAGGGTCTGATACATGGCTCGTTCTTGCGGCCACAGCGAGACGCCCTGCAACACTTCTGCTTCGTCATAGAGTGCCTCGCGAATCCTCCGGTCGCCCGTGAGGTAGTAGGCGAGAATCATGCCGTCGCGGTAGCGATGCTCGTCGTCACTCGCGAAATTCTTGGTGTGAGGAATCTCGTCGTTTGTGACGTTGGGAGCCACCTCGTCTTCAAAGTTGTCCGAACGGGAGATTTGCCACTCGCTCTTGTAAAGCGTGAGGTCGAGAGCGGAGAGATACTGACCGCCGGTCCCGTTGCGCAACCAGTCTCCACCGAGTCGAGTCTCGATTTCTGCGTAGTTGTTGGGGCCGCCCGTCGTGCCCTTGTAGAGGTAACGAGTAACCTGCAGCTTGGTGTTGTCGACCGCTGCGCTGTGAGTGATACCCATCAGGGCAAGCGCCTCTTCGTGTTCAGCTTGGCTCAGAAGGCGGTAGGGGAAGACTGCCGGTCGGTCGTAATCCTTGTAGTCGGCATACCGGCCAGCGAGCGGGTAGTCGAGGCGACGTACGCTCGCTTCAGGATCACTGACCGCTCCGGTGTGGAAAGAGAACACGGCCGTACGGCTTTCATGCTGCTGGAAGTTGATGGTGAAGTCGCCGGGGTTGTGGGATGTGTAGATACCCGCCGTCACGGTTCCCTCGCCATCGGCCTCGACGGATGTTGGGTAGAGGTAGGGGGCCTGTCTGATGCCGACCGTGACACCACCTTGGCTGCCGGAAAGGTCAAGCCAGCCATGCTCTGGGTAGAGATTCTCGTCCCCGAGGGCATGGATGACAGTGCTCGCGATGGCGATCTCATAGCCGTTTTGAACGAATGTCTTGCTGGCTGGTGTGGCGAGTGGCAGGTGGGGGATGTAGTTCGGTCCACCCAGGCCTGATTGATTGGTGTTCGTGTAGGCGTAGTAAAGATGTGCGTCCTGGCCACTTGAGAGAGAACCTGTTTGCTCTCCCGTGTGACTGGCGATCCGAACAGACTTGTCGCCACTGCCGAGTTGACTTTCGACTGAGAGCTCCAAGGAGTCGAGGACTGCGTGCTGCGGCCGAGCAATGTTGGCGTTGCGTAGAGTGACCTGGGTCTCGAGATCGCGAGATCCGCGGCGAGCGATGATGCGCAAGGTGAAGTCTGCGACCTTTGTGGCTGCCGGGTCGGCAAGAGTTCCTTCCACGCGGATCAGCGCCCGGGTCGGGCCGTTTTCCTCAACCGTTACGGTCGTCAGCGTTGGGACGAGAAGATCTCCGGAGGGTGTGCGCCCGGTGAGCCCCTTGCCGGCCGGACTGTCCACAAGAACCGTTCCGTCGACAGTGACTTTTTCGAGGAAGTTGAAGTTGTTGCGCAAGATGGTTGCCTGCAGTGGCCCTGTGTCGATCTGGATGCTGTCCGAGGACTCCGCAGCCAGATCGGGTTGAGAGGACTGTCCGCTTCCGTCGAGAACAACCAGGCCCTGTGTGATGAGGCCTGACGTGACATCGGCCTGCACATCGCACAAAGCCCATTGGACGCTCCCGTCGGGCCAGAGCTTCAGAGAACGGAACTGGTAGGCGTCCGCGCCGGAAACAGCCAGGGCAGGCCTTCCGTCACTGATGCCTACGGTGCCTTCTGAGAAGGGCAGCCCGAAGGTTGCGACGTCACCGACGCGCGTCACGCCCTGACCCTCGGAGGGCAGTGTTTCCTGCACCAGGATGGGCAGCGTGGCAATGCCAGCCCCTTGGAAGTCAGGCCCTGGCTCGGTGGCCGGGTCGGGATCCGGATCCCCCGTGGGGTCTGGGTCTGGATCTGGATCGGGATCTGGATCTGGATCGGGATCGGGATCGGGATCGGGATCTGGATCGGGATCGGGATCGGGATCGGGATCGGGATCGGGATCTGGATCTGGATCTGGATCGGGATCGGGACCTGGATCTGGATCTGGATCTGGATCTGGATCTGGATCTGGATCGGATTCGAAGAATTCGGGATCGAGGCCTTCGATGTTGGCACTGATGTTGCCGAGTTTGCTTTGGAGCTCAACGAGCTTGCTCTGTGCCTTGGCAAGTTTCTTGAGCGCATAAGCCAGTCGCTTGGTCGCTTTTTTGATCGCCTTCTTCTTCTTCTTCACCTCCTTGGGGGTGTCTTCAGGCAAAGACTCGGCGGCAATCAAGGCTGCACGAGCCTCGACGACCTTGGCCAGCAACTCCGCGATGTGGTTTTGCTTCTTGACGATTTTGTTTGTCGTCTTGGTCCACTTCTTGACCAACTGGTTGAGTTGCTTTTGCTCTTTGGGCGGAAGAGCGGCTCCCAGAGCCTCGCCGCCGGGCAAGAGTGCTGAACCGAAGTCCTCGCCAAAGCTCAGTTCGAAGGCCTCTAGATCGAGTGGAGATTCCGGCAGGATGAGGCGCTGGATTCTCTCGTGAGGGCGACTGACCAGGAGTCTGTCCGAGTTGGACATGACGTCGAGAGAACTCAGCCTCGACTCAGGTGACGGTTCCACAACGACTGCAGCGAGGGCCACCAGGACGGTGACTGCTACGGCACTGATGGCATGCAATGGCCAACTGGCCGGTCCACGTGGGATTTTCATGGTGTGAGATTCGCGAGTTTCGGCTGGCCAGGGGCCGTACGGAACTCTGCTCCGCCTAGGTGAGATTCAACTTCGCTTGCCAATCTTTCGGACGCCATCTCTCATCGGCGATTCCAACCCCTTAGTATTAATAGATTTAGATATCTAAAGTGGAGACGCCAAAAGGTGCGAAAAGAATGCTTTGGTGGGTGCCCAGCCCCAACTCTGCGTCCTGCCTACTCCCTCAATGCCTGATAAGATCCCGTTGGTCTCATGCACGTCCTGCTCGTCAATCCGCCGCCACCTCCCAGCCAGCGCGTCAGTCGCGGGCTTATGGGTGGGTTTGGCATGGTCGTCGGTGATGGCCTGTGCTACCCACCGCTGGATCTGCTCTATCTCGTTTCAATCATAGAGCGAGCGGGTCATGTCGCCACCGTGATTGATGCTGAGGCAGATGGTTCGGATGGCGAGCACATCTTGTCCGCTCTTCGTGAGACACCCTCTCCCTTGGTGGGGCTGGCGACGTCGAGTGCGACGATTGCTTTGGACCTGGCGCTGGTGGACCGAATCAAAGCTCAGTCACCTGAGAGCCTCGTGTTCATCACGGGGAGCCAAGGCAGCAAGGTCCCCGATCTTGCCATGGCCGGTTCGCAGGTGGATGCCGTGGTTCGCGGCGAGCCGGAGATCACCGTCGAGAAGATGATCGAGGCGCTTGATGCGGGTGAGGATCCGCTCGGCGTCGATGGGATCACTGTGCGGCGGGGCGACACCGTGCACAGCAATCCGGACCGCCCCTTGCTGCGTGGTGACGCCTTGGATGCGCTGCCCTTTCCGTCGCGGGACTTGCTTCCCGTGGAGTCCTATCGGATTCCAACGATGGAGGGTCCCATCCAGACCGTGCAATCTTCGCGCGGTTGCCCGATCAACTGCACTTACTGTGGTTACGTGGTTGCTCAAGGCATTCCCTGGCGCGGTCGTTCCGCGGCGAACGTCTTCGATGAGTTGAAGCAGATCGTTCTGGATCATGGAGTGACCAATGTGGTCTTCCGCGATCCACTGTTTGCTTACGACCGCGACCGCAACCTTGAGCTTTGCTCGATGCTGGAAGAAGCAGATCTGGGCCTTTCCTGGCAATGCGAAACGGCCATCAAGACCATGGATGACGAACTCATCGGCGCGATGGCTCGAGCTGGCTGCGTCTCGGTGTCCTTCGGTATTGAGACCGGCAACGAGGAACTCCAGAAGAAGTACAGCCGAGGGAAGATCAAGAGCCATGACCATGCCAAGGCGGTGATCGACTCATGCCGGCGGCACGGGATTGCGACGCGAGGCTTCTTCATGATTGGATTTCCGGAAGAGACCGTCGAGATGGCCAAGCAAACCATGGATCTTGCCATTCATCTCGACCCCGACACTGTCCAGTTCACGGCTGTGACGCCCTACCCCGACACCAAGCTCTACAAGGAAAGCCGTGCGGCTCGCGAAGGTGAATACGACTTCGAGAAGTTCACGGGGACGACGCCGGTTGGAGTGGCTTTGGCGATGACTGGAGAGCAGGTCTCAGGTGCCATACGCAAGGCCTACCGAAGGTTCTACATGAGGCCGTCACGGGTTCTTCAAGAGTTGCGTCGACCGCAACTTCTGCTGCAGCGATTCCGTCGCTATGTCGGCTTGCTGTCCACAGCCGGAGAGTCGTAATCCGCTCACAGTGGGTGGGCGTTGGGCCCTAGAAAGTGCCGAACAGGAATGACCCGAGGCTTGTGACGGGTGTTGTCTCGCGCGCATCTTCGATGGCGCCGAGGACCTGATTCAAGATGGACCGGAAATCATCGAGCAACTGCTCGTCGTTGATCAATGCGGCAACCAGTCCATTGCCCTCTCGGATGTCGTGGAAGACAGTCTGGGCTTCGCTCACCATCTGGAGGGTCTTGTCGTAAAGCTCTCCGTCGTTCAGGAGATGGGCAATCATGCCATCGCCTTCGGATGCCATGGCGCCGATGGCCTGAAGGTCTAGGAGCAATTGGTCGGCCTTGTTGTAGAGAGCCTCGTCGCTGATCAATTTGCCGAGGGTGCCCTGCCCTTGCCAGACGTCGCTCAGGCCCTCGCGCGCTTCGGCAACGAGAGCATTGACGTCTGTGTAGATTCCATCTTCTTGAATGAACTTGCCAATGCTGCCTTCGCCGCGCCGGATGCGCTCCATCGCGGATCGGAGGTCTGCAGCCGCAACCTTCGCGTCATCGAAGGGGGCGCTGTCGGTGAGAAGCTTGCCCAGCGTGCCATCGCCTCCCGTGAGGTTCTGGGCTACGAGGCTTAGCTGATCGACTGTGTTTTCGACGAGTTCCCTCGTTCGCTGATCATTGATAAGCAGGCCAAGGGTGCCCTGGGCTTGGTTTGCGTTTTCTGCAAACTCGGCGAGTTGTTGAATGGTCTTTTGGAGTGCGGCGCGGTTCTCATCGATAATCTGGCCGGCGGCCTGGAGTGCAGAGGGAGGAGCTGTTGCGAGCAGCGGACTCTCGGCTGCCATGTAGAGATTTTCTTCGCCCACTTCGATCCGAATCAGTTTGCCGCCGAGCAAGCCTCGGTCTTCGATGATGACTTTGTAGTCCTCCTTCAAGTGGAGGTATGGGTCGACGTCAAGCTTCGCCCAGATCATCACGGTGCAGCGCACTTCGCCTGAGCTGATGCCCGAGATGTCCTTTGGAGCAGAGATCAAGACGGGCTTTTTGAGTCGATTGACGCTCTCGACTTTGCCTGCCGCCATCCCGTGCAGCAGGATCGGGTCGCCAGATCTCAAAAAACCGATGTCAGACGCGTAGAATTTGACGCGGTAAACCTCGACGCCCAGAGCAAAGTCCGACAGGACAATTGTGATGACGCCGAGGCCAAGGAGCGCAGCAAAGAAGATGATGCCCAGGGTTACATCGTAGTTGCGTGACTTCATTGGTTGAGTCCCTCCTCGCCGAGGTCACTTTGTCCGTCCAAAAAGGCTCGGATGACCGGGTGTTTGCTCTGTTTGAATACGTCGGGTGGGGCCAACTCAATGAGTTCGCCTTTGTAATGGAGGCCGATGCGTGTTGCGACGGAAAAGGCTAGTTCCAGATCGTGGGTGACGACGAGTGCCATGCGGTCTCCAGAGGACTGGACATCTCGTATGAGATGGCTCACGGTGCGCGCCATGACGGGGTCGAGTCCTGCTGTCGGCTCGTCGTAAAGGATGGCTTTCGGTTGGGCCACGAGCACGCGCGCCAGAGCGGCTCGTTTGCGCATGCCACCCGAGATCTGAGAGGGCATTCGATCGGCGGCTTCCAACATGCTGAGCGATTGCAGAGATTCTTCAACTCTCTCGCGGATTTCAGCGGAGCTCAGCTTGCGTTGCTCGGCAAGCGGAAGCGCAACATTGTCTCGCACGCTGAGCCAGTTGACGAGCGCTCCTGTCTGGAAGAGATAGGCGACGCGCTGCCGCACGGTTTGCAGTTGTTCGTTGCTTGCAGACGTGACGTCAATGCCGTCGACGAAGATATGCCCCGAGTCGGGCTTCATCAGGCCGACGATGTGCTTCAACGTGACACTCTTGCCGGTTCCGGAGCGGCCCAGAATCACGAGGGTCTCGCCTTGTGTGAGCTCGAGATTCACGCCGCGTAGGACGTGTGTGTCTCCGAAGGATTTGTGGACATCCTGGAGTCGGATCATCGGAAGAATATCCAGGAAATGTAGTAACCGATGATGATCAGCATCAAGAAGCAGCGTACGACTGCACTGCGCACGGCGCGACCCACTCCGATGGCGCCGCCCGAGGCCTTGAGCCCGGTCGCGCAACTGATCGTGGCTATCAACGCGCCGAAGATCGCGGCCTTGATAAGTCCTGTGTAGATCTCTTCGGGTAGGGGACCCAACTGGTTGGGTTCTGCCTGCAGCGAGGCGAGAAGGTTGCGCGCATAGACAGCGGGCGAAACAGACAACTGCGTGTTGGCCACGAGGCCGCCCCCAACGCAGCCGAGTATGCACCCGATGAAAGTCAGCAGGGGGGTCATGATCGTCATCGCGACGATGCGTGGCATGACCAGGAACGAGGTCGTGTTGATCGACATGCATTCCAGGGCATCAATTTCTTCAGAGACGCGCATCGTGCCGAGTTCGGCAGCCATGGCACTTCCGACGCTCGCCGTCAGAATCATGGCCGTCATAAACGGCCCCATCTCTCGAAACAGGATCAAGCCGATCATGTTCGAGATGGCTTCCGACTGCCCGAGCCGAGAGAGCTCCATGCCGATTTGCAGCGCCAAGAGCATGCCGGTGAAGAGGCCTACAACGCAGACGACGGGCAGTGGAGAGATGCCACAGACAGCCAACTGGTCCAGGATGAATCGCCGCCTGTGGCGGAGATCCACAAAGAAGAGTCGCAAGCTCTGGAGAAGCAGGGATACCGTGAAACCCGCGTTCGTCACGGATTCGCGGAGATCCCGTCCACGGGCTTCAAGCGTGTCCTTCAGCGTCGCCACAGCGTCCACCCTGCCATGCTTACTTCGGCCAGGCCGTCCGGGTCAGTCCCGGCGCCCAGCAGTCCCCAGAGGATTTGATGTTGGCTCAGACCATTCGCCTCCGGGCGCTGAGAATAGAGGAAGGGGACCGAGATTCTGAGTCCTTCCGGAGACTCTCGATAAAGGGTCGTGTCGAAGAGCAAGCGTGTTTCGCGTCTTGGCCCATCGGATTGGTACCGCCAGAGGGTCCAGAGAAACGAGTACAGCTCATCCGCCGGGCGTAAGAATTCGAGATTGCGTGTGGGCATGAGCGAGAAAACCGCCGCATCGCGGCGGCCGCGCGCTTCGGCGTCGGCGTGGAAAAGGGGCCACAACTGAAGCTGAGTGTCCGCGCCGCGGCGCCCTTCAAGGGTTCGCCTCGAGTGGTGCCAGAACGGAAAGAGGTAGTAGTCCTGGCGTTCGTAGTTCGTGGGCGGCCAGCCTTCCTCCAGGGTTCGCCCCCGACTGGCCCGATCCCAGAAGAGCAGCATGATGTATGTCGAACTGAGGTTGTCGGTCTGCTGGTGGCTGTAGAAGGGAAAGAACCGTGTGACTTTCCTTTCAGGGTCTTTCGAGAGCCGGACCAGTGGCCAGGGCAGGTCGTAGAGGTAGTCGCCTCCGGCTTCCTCGGTCTCATGATTGAATCGGAAAAAGGGCCACAGCACGGTCGTGCGTGACCATGTTTTTGCGGACTCGTATCCGATGAACGGCCAGAACGCTCTGCGGTAAGACTGATTTTTGGTGTCGCCGTAGTCCATGCCCCAGGTGAAGAAGGGCCACAGCACAGTGTGTTGGTCCGTGCGAAGGGTGCCATCCACGTGGCGCACGAGGCGGTGACGATAGAAGGGAAGGATGCGCCAGCTGCCGTCGCGTGGCCCGCCGGTGGTCCAGCCGCCAAGCAGCAGCACTGTCCAGGAAGTGGACTGCTCTGTGATGTCCATCCGGGTGCGCATGAAGAATGGCCACAGGAAGAAATCGTAGGTTTCGATCCCGAAGATTCCGCGGGTCCGTCCTGCAAGTGGCCAGAAGGCAAAATATCCATCGCCTTTTTGGGGGCCGTTGCCGGCGAACACGAAGGGGAAAAACACGCCGTTCCACTTGGTCCCGTTCTGAGTCTGGGTGGTCTTACCGCTCCAGATCAGCGGCCAGAATCTCCAGCGGGTTCCGTCCTCGGTCGCGAAGCTTCGACCAAAGGGAGCAAGGAAGTCGGTGATGGGATATCCGAAGTTGGCCTTGTGCTGATAAAGGGGCCTCAGTGCGTGAGAGAGGCCTTCGGGGCCGTTTCGGATGTCGATCAGAGGGCCAAGCGCCTCGATCTCCACAGCCCCGTCAGGGGTGTGTTCGATGCGGATGAGCGGGTTCCAGTCGAGTTCTGGGAGGGAGGCACAGCCCGTGAGCAGGAGGGCTGCCAGGGCAAGCGAGGGCCGGAAGGAGCCCCAAAGTCGGTGTGTTCTGGCGGTCCGCACGGGTCAACCCTCCCAAGGCGAGGGGGCGGTCTCAAGTGCCTCGTGGGTTGAGACCCCGATTCCAGGGGGTGTACCTTCCTGGTCTCCCCTTGCCAGCCATATGCCTGGAGACGTCCTTGCCCACGCAGACCACCCGCATCCTGTCCGGTATCCAGCCCTCGGGGAAGCTCCATATTGGCAACTACTTTGGAGCCATCCAGCAGCATATTTCTCTGCAAGACCAAGGCGATGCTTTCTATTTCATCGCCGACTATCACGCTCTGACCACGGTCCAGGATCGGGAGACGCTCGCCCGTCTGGTTTCCGATGTAGCCCTGGATTACCTGGGGCTTGGCCTCGACCCTGAAAAGGCCTTGTTGTTTCGACAGTCCGATGTGCCGGAGGTGTGTGAGCTCACCTGGTTGCTGTCGACCGTCACTGGAATGGGTTTGCTGGAGCGGGCTCACTCATACAAGGACAAGATCGCTCGTGGTTTGCGCCCGCGAGCGGGGCTCTTTTTCTACCCGGTGCTCATGGCTGCGGACATTCTGGCTTACCACTCGGACGTCGTGCCGGTGGGCAAGGATCAGGTCCAGCACATCGAGATGACCCAGGATATGGCGGAGGCATTCCACGCCGCCTACGGGTGCGAAGTGTTCCATCGCCCGGAGGGCAAGCTCTCGGCTTCGGGCGCTGTTGTGCCGGGTACGGATGGGCAGAAGATGTCGAAGAGCTATGGCAACACCATTGAAATCTTTGCAACAGGGAAGCCTCTCAAGAAGACGGTGATGTCCATTGTGACGGACAGTCTCGGTGTCGATGACATCAAGGATCCCGAGTCCTGCAATGTGTGGAAGCTGTACCGATTGGTGGCCTCTCCAGAAGAAACCGAAGCGATGGCGCAGCGACTGCGCAGTGGTGGCTACGGTTATGGGGACGCCAAGAAAGAGTTGCTCGCTGCGATCGATGCAGCTTTCGGGGAAGCCCGTGAGCGACGCGCTCAATTGCAGCAAGACATGGATTACGTCGAGGATGTTCTGGTCACGGCGGGTGCTCGCGCACGGGCGGTCGCCAGCCAGGTGGTGGGGGCTGCGCGTGAGGCTGTGGGTATGGCTTCGGGAAGTCAGGCCAGCAGGCCCTCGTGATCGTCGTCGCGCAACGCGTCCGCGAGGCCTCTGTGAAAGTGGACGGGGAGGTCGTCGGGCAGATTGGGCACGGCTTGTGCCTGCTCGCCTGTGCGGTTCAGCAGGACACCGACGCAGAGGTTGTTTGGCTCGCAGACAAGATTGCAGATCTTCGGATGTTTGCGGACGGCGAGGGGCGCACAAACGACTCCCTGCTCGATGTTCAGGGCGAGGCGCTGGTCGTTTCGCAGTTCACGCTGGCTGCGGATTGGCGCCGTGGACGTCGCCCGGGGTTTACCCGTGCAGCACCCCCCGAAGAGGCCCGCCGGCTCGTGCAACTCCTGGAAGAACGCCTGCAAGAACGAGGTGTGTCCACGGCGCATGGGCGCTTTGGCGCTGAGATGGATGTCTCAATCTGCAATGAAGGCCCGTTCACGTTGCTTCTCGACTCTCGGAGTCGAGCGCCACAGGAGGCCGAGGGGGGCTCCTAACCGCTTTCTTGACAAGGGTTTGACCACTGCTAGAGTGGTTTGTCCGTCGGGGTGCTCGCTGGCCAGGGCCGCATTGATTCACGGCATGCTTGGTTGAAAGAGGGGGGCTCGGGCGATGGCTGGTGCAAGGAGGCGTCTGCGATGGGCAGGCAAGCCCTTTCCCTATTCTTGAGGAATCCCTTGGTTCACTCTTCCGATCTTCCCACAGCGTCCCGTGGTGACTCGAACGACGACAATGGCGTCACGGTCACGAAGAAGGACCTCGTCAATCGCATCGCTGAGCGGACCGGTGAGACGAAGGTTGTGACGAAGACAATCATTCAGATGTTCCTCGATGAAATCATCGCGGAGTTGAGTCGTGGGAACCGCCTTGAGTTCCGAGATTTTGGCGTCTTCGAGGTGCGGACGCGGCGCGCGCGGCGAGCGCAGAACCCCCGCACCCTTGAGAAGGTAGACGTCCCCTCCAAGAGGGTCGTGAAGTTCAAGGTGGGCCGGGTGATGCGGGAGAAAGTCCCCGCGCCATCCACGCGGCCGGGCCATGAGGATGATGAGGGCGGCGGCGATCTGTAGGAAGTCCGTGACCGCAGGCCAGCCGGACCTCTGAAGCGAGCGGGACCCTCTCCTCAGACCTGAGCGAAAGCCTGTTCGAGGTCTTGGATGAGATCGTCGATGTCTTCGATTCCGACAGAGAGCCGGATGAGTCCATCGTCCAGCCCAGAGGCGCGACGTTCTTCGGCTGGTATCGAAGCGTGGGTCATGGAGGGTGGGTGCTCGATGAGTGATTCCACGCCACCGAGGCTTTCCGCCAGGGCGAAGAGCTTTGTCTTGGTGGTGAATTTCATGCCGTCTTCGACCGAACCTTTGAGCACGAAGGAGATCATGCCTCCGAAATCTGACATCTGGCGAGCAGCGACCTCGTGCCCGGCGTGGGAAGCCAGCCCCGGGTAGTGGACCTTGCTCACCCGGGCATGCCCTGCCAGGTATTCGGCGACGCGCTTGGCATTGGCGCAGTGACGTTCCATACGGATGTGGAGGGTCTTGATGCCGCGCAGGACGAGAAAGCAGTCCATGGGGCCAGGCACTGCACCGACCGCCATCTGGACGAAGTGCAGCTTTTCGGCCAGCGCATCATCATTCAGCATGATGGCACCGCTGATGACATCGCTATGGCCACCGAGGTACTTCGTTGCACTGTGCACGGCGAAGTCGCACCCCAATGCCAGAGGGTTCTGGAGGTAGGGCGTAGCGAAGGTGTTGTCGCAAGCCACGCGTGCGCCCGCTTCGTGGGCCAGCTTGCAGACAGCCGCCAGGTCGGTGATGCGGAGCAGGGGATTGGTGGGGGTTTCTAGCCAGACCAGGCTTACAGGAGCCTGTTTCAGGGCTTCTTCCACCGCAGACAGATTGCTGGTGTCGATGACGGAGATCTCGATGCCCTGTGGTTCGAAGAGCCGGCGGAACAGCCTCAGAGTGCCGCCGTAGAGGTCGTTTCCACAAAGGATGCGATCGCCTGGCGACACCGCGGCCGTCGCGACGGCATGAATGGCGGCCAGTCCACTGGCGAAAGCCACGCCATGCCGGGCTCCTTCGAGGGCTGCGAGGTTGGATTCGAGTGCTGTTCGGGTGGGATTCTTGCCCCGGGAGTAGTCATAGCCGTCCTTGACCACGGCCGGATACTCCTGCACATAGGTCGACGAGCAGAAGAGGGGCGTCATGATGGCGCCGGTTGTGGGGTCGGGGCTCTGACCGGCGTGGACGGCCGTGGTTCCGAATCTCATCGCTCACTCCTGCGGTTGGGGGCGGCGCATCCTATCAGGCAGCCCGCTCGGGGAGAGGGGGCGTTTGAGTCGGATTGTGGCCGCTGAGGCAGGGCTGTTCGGTGGATTCGAGGCCTCGGCCGTGGTGTTATGACTCCGTGAGACAGCCTCCCCTCGTCGCAGAACGGCTCGATGTTCTTGTGGTGGATGACGATCCGGCCGTGGCGCGGCTCGTCCGGGTGATGCTGGAGCGGGAAGGGCTGGTCGTGGGGCATGCCCATGATGCAGCCGAAGCGTGTGAGATCTTGGGGCGTCAGCCCTGTGGGGTCGTGCTCACCGATTACACGATGCCCGACGTCAACGGGTTGGAGCTGGTGCGGAGGCTCGATGCAGAGGGCGTGCGGTCGGCCTTTCTCGTCATGAGCGCCTTTCTGGAACCGGGGGTGGTCGACGAAATCTGCTGTGAACCGGCCGTTGCAGGGATGATTCGCAAGCCCTTCGAGCTCAAGGAGTTGATTCTCGACGTGCGCTCGGCCAGCGGGAAAGGCCTGGAGGGCCCCACGAATTCCAGCCAGGAGGGGGAAGGGGCAGCCAGAAGCTCTGCCCCAGCCTCTCCCGGTGGCCCTGAAGCAGGGCCGCGGGCGGGTTCAAGAGAGGGGGGGCGGCAGGCCGAGTCCGGGTCGGCTGGGGCTTGTGAAGCCGCCGGCGAAAACGGGTCCGAGTCCCACTTTGGCAGGTGTTGACTCACCCACACGGCCCAGCTAGGATCCCCAGCTTTCTCGGTGCGCGGAATTTGCGCGTCGGGCGCGCCCCCGCGCTAGCGTAGCTCAACTGGTAGAGTTCCGGTTTTGTAAACCGGTGGTTGTGGGTTCGAGTCCCGTCGCTAGCTCCAATTGCGCGAATCGGGGTCCTGCAGCACGAGTCAGCCGAGAGAGTCACCCATACATGGGGGAATGCCCGAGTGGTTAATGGGGACGGGCTGTAAACCCGTTGGCTTTGCCTACGTAGGTTCGAATCCTACTTCCCCCACCATAAGCGTCCTCAAGCCCGCATCGCGATTGACAGCCCCCCGAACGACACAACGACACAACGAACAGAACAGCAAGAGTGACCTAGAGGACAGGAGGCCGAGTAAGAAGAGACGCGTTACCGAGACATGCCGACCCATACGACCGTTGCGGGTGTAGCTCAGTGGTAGAGCCCCAGCCTTCCAAGCTGGTTGCGTGGGTTCGATTCCCATCACCCGCTCCATTGCTTCACCAAGCGGCGTGTCCGAGAGCCAGAACCACAAACCGCCCTTTTACTCCCAAACCGAACGATGCCAACGACGCCAAGAACCATGCGAACACCAAGCGCAGCAGCAAGCAGCGGCCGAGTCGAGGCAAGAGCACATGACAGAAGCTGCTGTGGCTCAGGGGTAGAGCACGTCCTTGGTAAGGACGAGGTCATGGGTTCGAATCCCATCAGCAGCTCCACGAACCTGTAGGAACCTTGCAAACGGATAGAAAATAGAAAACTGACTGCATCGCCATCCGGCGAGCCAACAACTGAAAACGAAGACGAAAACGAACGACGAAAACGACGAAAACGAACGAACGACGCAGCAAAATCAACTCAACCAACCAAACCATAGATTGACAGTACGCGCGCCAGAGTGCGCGCCGTCAGAGACGGAGATCAGAAGCAAATGGCGAAGGGCACATTTGAACGCACCAAGCCGCACTTGAACGTGGGGACCATTGGCCACGTCGACCACGGCAAGACCACCCTGACGGCTGCCATCACGGGCTCCCTTGCTCTCAAGGGCCTGGCGGATGCGCGCGGTTTCGAAACGATCGACAAGGCTCCCGAGGAGCGTGAGCGTGGTATCACCATCGCCACAGCTCACGTGGAGTATGAGACGACGAATCGTCACTACGCTCACGTTGACTGCCCGGGCCACGCTGACTATGTCAAGAACATGATCACGGGCGCGGCGCAGATGGATGGCGCTATCCTTGTTTGCAGCGCTGCTGACGGCCCCATGCCTCAGACGCGCGAGCACATTCTGCTCGCTCGTCAGGTGGGTGTGCCCAGCGTGCTCGTCTTCATGAACAAGGTCGACCAGGTCGATGACGACGAACTGCTTGAGCTCGTCGACATGGAGATTCGCGAGCTGCTGAGCAGCTACGACTTCCCGGGCGACGACACGCCGATCGTTCAGGGCTCTGCTCTGAAGGCCATGGAGGCCCTTGAGGCCGGCGCGGACAAGTCCGACCCACGCTTCAACTGCATCTGGGAGTTGATGGATGCCGTGGATAGCTGGGTTCCGGAACCGGAGCGCGATGTCGACAAGGACTTCTTGATGCCGGTCGAAGACGTCTTCTCCATCAAGGGTCGCGGCACCGTGGCCACCGGTCGCGTCGAGCGCGGTCGGGTGAAGGTGGGTGAGGCTCTCGAGATCGTCGGCCTCAAGGACGAGATCGGCAACACGACCTGCACCGGTGTTGAGATGTTCAACAAGCAACTCGATGAGGGGCTTGCTGGAGACAACGTGGGCTTGCTCTTGCGTGGAGTCGAAAAAGAGTCCATCGAGCGCGGTCAGGTCCTCGCAAAGCCGAAGAGCATCACGCCGCACAAGAAGTTCAAGGGCGTCGTTTACGTGCTTAGCAAGGAGGAGGGTGGACGTCACACGCCCTTCTTCAACGGCTATCGCCCGCAGTTCTACTTCCGCACCACGGACGTGACCGGCAACGTGACCCTTCCTGAGGGCACCGAGATGGTCATGCCTGGCGACAACGTCGAGGTGGTCGTGGAACTGATCATGCCCATCGCGATGGACACCGATCTCAAGTTCGCTATCCGTGAGGGTGGCCGGACGGTTGGGTCGGGCAAGGTGGTGGAGATCATCGAGTAGTCCTCACCGTAAGCGCTTCAGCTGGATTGAGCCTGTTGGCCCTGTCCCGCTGGAAGCCAATCGGCCGGAATCCAGATGGCAAAGACCAAAAGTAGCATCGTTGTCTTCCTTGAGTGCTCTGAGTGCGGGCGCAGGAACTACACCCTGCGTAAGCGGACGAGGGCACAGTGGAAGCTCGAATTGAGAAAATATTGCCGGTTCGACCGCAAGCACACGACTCACAAGGAGCGCAAGAAGTAGGTCGCTTTCCGGCGACCTGAAGCCGGCCCGTGACACCGGGAGGCCAGTAGCTCAGTTGGTAGAGCATCGGTTTCCAAAACCGAGGGTCGGGGGTTCAAGTCCCTCCTGGCCTGCCACCGGGTTTCGGAGTCACGGCGACGCATTCGACGGAACGAAATATGGCCAAGTACAAGGCAGAACTCGGAGTCTATGCACGCACCACAGCCCTCTGGCTGCTGGGCAGCTTGTGGGTGTTTGGCTGCACCGAGTTCTATTACTTCCTTGGCAGCTTCCGTGGAGACCCCGAGGCTTCCGAGCCGGGAGGGTTGGCAACGCGGCTTCTTGAGGACAACTTGCCCGTGCTCGGTGTCCCGCTCACGTGGGCGCTCGTCATCGCGGTCGTTGTGGGTGCCTCGGGCCTCATGCTGCTGATGAAGATTTTGAACCGGCCCAAAGTCGCGGATCTCTTGATCGATTCCGAAACAGAGATGCGCAAGTGCACCTGGCCGAGCTGGAACGAAACATTCACGTCATCTCTTGTCATTCTCGTTGTGATGCTGTTTTTCACGGCCATTCTGGCCGGGATGGACTGGGTCCTGAACGAGGTCGTCGCGAAGAACATCCTCTCCTGAACAGCTGCTGATGGATACATCTGCCTCAAACGCCGCTCAGTCTCACTGGTTCGTCCTACGGGTTGCCAGCAACCTTGAGAAGAAGATGCGCGACAAGCTCGAGAGCCGTCTGAAGGCCGTGGGCCTCGAAGAGAAGGTTCCGTCTGTGCTGGTGCCCACCGAGACCATCTCGGAGATGAAGGGCGGGCGTAAGCGCGTGATCCAGCGCAAGCTCTATCCCGGCTACATCATGGTGGAGATGTTCCTCGATGAAGAGGGGCAGATTCCCGAGAATGTCTGGTTCCTGATCCGTGAGACTCAAGGTATCGGCGATTTCGTCGGTGCGTCTCGCGCCCCGGTGCCCATGGCCGAGCATGAGGTCGAACGCATTCTCAACGGGATGCGTGACACAGAGGAGACGCCGCAGCTCAAGATCAACTTCAAGCTTGGCGACCGCGTGAAGATCAATGACGGACCCTTCGAGTCCTACACAGGGGTCGTCGACGAAGTGAACGAGATGAAGGGCATGGTGCGCGTGATTGTGACCATCTTTGGTCGCGAGACACCTGTCGAGCTCGAGTACTGGAAGGTTGAGCAGACCTGACGTGGCTTTGCGTACGACACCCTGACTGAACACGAACTAACAGACTTCCCCACGACCAAGATCAAGACTTCAAGCGATGGCTAAGGAAATCCAGTCCGTCCTCAAGCTTCAAATGGCCGCCGGCCAGGCGACGCCTGCCCCGCCTGTCGGTCCTGCACTGGGCCAGCACGGCGTCAACATCGGCCAGTTTGTGAAGGAGTACAACGACGCAACGCGCGACCAGATGGGGCTGATCATTCCTGTGGAGATCACGGTCTACAAAGACCGCTCCTTCAGCTTCGTCCTCAAGACGTCGCCAGCTTCTGTTCTACTCAAGCGAGCTGCCGGCATCGTCAAGGGAAATGCTCACCTCGAGATCGTCGGTCAGGTCACCAAAGATCAGGTGAAAGAGATCGCCGGGATCAAGATGGCCGATTTGAATGCACGCAACCTCGAGGCAGCCTGCCGGATGGTGGAAGGCACGGCGCGCTCCATGGGTATCGAGGTGTCCGGCTGATCAAGCCGCCTGCCCGAACGAATCAAGAGACAAAGCGACTAAGCCATGAACAACCACATGACCAAGCGTACGAAGGCAAATGCTGCCAAGGTCGACAAGGATGCCGTCTATTCCTTGCTCGAAGGGATTGCGTTGTTGAAGCAGTCCGAAAAGACCGGCTTTGACGAGTCCGTAGACATTGCCATCAACCTGGGCATCGATGTGCGCAAGTCAGATCAATCGGTGCGAGGCGCCGTGTCTTTGCCGCATGGAACGGGGCGCACCCGGCGGGTGATTGCCTTCGTGAAGGACCCTGCCAAGCAAGAGGCCGCCACGGCAGCCGGAGCAGTTGAAGTGGGGGCCGATGACCTGGTCAAGAAGGTCGCCGATGGTTGGACCGAGTTCGACGTTGCTGTGGCTTCACCGGACATGATGGGCAAGGTGGGTAAGCTCGGTAAAGTCCTCGGGCCGCAGGGCAAGATGCCGACTCCCAAGTCGGGCACCGTTACTCCGAATGTCGAATCTGCGGTGCGTGAATTCACGGCGGGTAAAGTCGAATTTCGCGCAGATGCCGGCGGCACCGTGCACGCTGCGGTAGGCAAGCGCTCTTTCGAAGATGAGACGATTGTCGAAAACGTGCGCGCCTTCGTGACGGCTGTTAATGCACTCAAGCCCGCTTCGTCTCGGGGCACGTATCTCAAGAAGGTCTTCCTGGCCACCACGATGGGTCCCGGCGTTGCCGTTGACCTGGGCAGCTGACGGGAGCGAACTGATGCCAAACATTGTCAATAAGTCGATCGCAAGCGAATACGAGCGCCGCCTGGGCGGTGAGCTCGATGTTTTGCTTGTGCAGCCCATTGGCCTGAGTGTTGAAGAGGTCAATGAGTTCAGGGGCATGCTCGACAAGGAGCACCTGAGCCTGTGCGTCGTGAAGGGCTCGCTGGCCCGTCGCACGCTCGAGTCACAGGGTCTCGCCGGAATCGAACCGCTTTTTGAGGGTTCCTCCGCGCTGATCATGCGTCAGGAAGATGCCGACGTAGAGGGCGTGGCAATCGCTGCGGCGCGCGTGGTGGAAGCCTGGCGCAAGCAGAGTGGCCACGAGCTTCCTGCCGTCAAGGGCGGCATCATGGACGGCGAGGTTCTCGACCCTGCGCAGGCCACCGCGCTCGCCAAGCTACCGACCAAAGCGGAGCTTCACTCGAAGCTCCTTGGACAGATTCTTTCGCCGGGCGCCACGTTGTCCGGCCAACTTGTTGCCGGGGGCTCGCGTCTCGCGGGCGCCATCAAGGGCCATATCGAAAAGCTCGAGAGCGGCGGCGAATAGCACACCATTCAATCGAAACCTCATTCATCTGAAGCGGGCTGATGGCCCGAACATCCCGTAAAGGGCTATGGAGCCCGACCAGGAGCCAGGAGCATGACCGAAGAAGCAACCATCGAGTTCAAGGCAGAGATCAAGGATCTGGGCGACAAGATTGTCGCGCTGAGTCTTCTCGACGCACAGCAACTCTCCGACTACCTCAAAGACACCTACGGCATCGAGCCCGCATCTGGTGGCGCTGTCATGATGGCGGCCGCTGCTGGTGATGGCGGTGGTGCGGCGGAGGAGAAGACTGCCTTCGACGTCGTCCTCACGGGAGCCGGTGACAAGAAGATCCAGGTGATCAAGGCCGTTCGCGGAATCACCGGTCTCGGCCTCAAGGAAGCCAAGGAGCTCGTCGAGAGCGCGCCGAAGGCTGTCAAAGAGGGTGTCAGCAAGGAGGACGCCGAGAAGGTCAAGGGCGAGTTGGAAGAGGTCGGAGCAAGCGTCGAGGTCAAGTAGTGAGATCTCGTCCGCCACGCGTTAGCTGCATGGCTAGCGAGATCGCCTGCTGCGCGGTCGGAACGTGGTTTGTTGTGCCCCAACCTTCTTCTTCTCTCGTACTTGAACTCAGCCGATGAACGTTCGCCACTACGGTAAGTTCCGTTCACCTCTGGCCGTCCCGCCACTTACGGACATCCAGACCAAGTCATACTTCGATTACCTTCAATCTGACGTGCCGTTCAACCGGCGCGCCGATTTGGGTTTGGAGGCAATCCTCCGCGAAACCTTCCCGATCTTCAGTTACGACAAGACGGTTTCGCTCGAGTACATCGGATATGAACTCGGCCGCCCGCGATACACCGCGGACGAATGCCGGATTCTCGGTGTCACGTATGGCATGCCGTTTAAGATCCTTGTCCGGCTCGAGAAGCCCGAGCCGGTCGAGGAATGGGTGTACCTGGGTGAGATCCCCATCATGGTGGGGGGCGGCGAGTTCATCATCAATGGCAGTGAACGTGTCATTGTGAGCCAGTTGCACCGCTCGCCTGGTGTGGACTTCAGTGTCGAACTGCACACCAACGAGAAGAAGTTGCACAGCTGCTGGATCATTCCGCAGCGTGGATCATGGGTCGAGTTGTCCGTGACGAAGAAGGATGTGCTCGAGATCAAGATCGATCAGACGAGCAAATTCCCTGCCACGACCTTCTTGCGTGCTATGTCCGAGGACTACGGCACCAACGAGCAGATCGTTCCGCTCTTCTACAAGACGAAGAAGATTTCCCTGAAGGGAAGCAAGGACAAGGATCTGCTTGGACGGCACGTGGTCGCCGACATCGTGGACACGCAGACGGGTGAAGTGATGCTCAAGAGTGGGTCGGCGATTACGGCCGAGACGCTCGAGATGATCCTTGCCTCTGACCTGAAGAGTGTGGACGTCATTCTCAATGGTGAGGATGACCCTCTTCTGCTTCAGACGTTGACGGAAGACGACTCGCGTAGTCACGAAGAGGCGCTGTTGAAGATTTACACGCGCTTGCGTCCGGGCAACCCGCCCAACATCGAAAAGGCGCGTACGCTCTTCAGAGAACGCTTCCAAGACCCGACGCGCTATCGCTTGGGGCCGGTGGGGCGCTTCCGCATCAACCGCAAGTTTGGTCGAGATGCCAGCAGCGACGACATGACGTTGACGGTGCAGGACATCATCGATCCGATCCGTTACATCATGGGCTTGCGCGGCAATGAGGGGCAGTTGGATGACATCGATCACCTGGGTAACCGGCGGGTGCGGACCATCGCCGAGCTTGGTGGAGATGAATTCCGGAAGGGCTTCCTGAAGCTTCGGCGCACGGCGTCTGAGCGCATGAACAATCAGGAGACCATTCAGACCGCGACTCCTCGGCAGTTGATCAACAGCAAGACGATCAGTTCCTCGATTGAATATTTCTTTGGTCGGGGTGAACTGTCGCAGGTGGTCGACCAGAGCAACCCGCTCTCGCAGTTGACGCATGAACGGCGGCTGTCTGCCTTGGGCCCCGGTGGGCTCAACCGTAAGCGCGCTGGTTTTGACGTGCGTGACGTACACGTCAGTCACTACGGACGTATTTGCCCGATCGAGACGCCGGAAGGCAGCAACATTGGTCTGATCGCGTCGCTTTCTCTTTACGCTCGGCTCGACGAGTACGGCTTCCTGGTCACTCCTTACCGGAAAGTGGTCAAGGGCCGTGTGACCGATCAGGTGGTCAACTTGCGTGCGGATGAAGAGTATGACGCCGTGCTCGCGCCTGCGGACACAGCGATCGACGAAAAGGGTGGGTTGGTTGGCGAGAAGGTCCTCAGTCGTGTTGGAGGCGAGTTCTCCGAAGTCGAAGTGAAGGACGTCAAGTTCGTCGATATCTCCCCGGTTCAGTTGGTCGGTGTGAGCGCGGCTTTGATTCCATTCCTTGAGCATGATGACGCTAACCGTGCGCTCATGGGCAGCAACATGCAGCGTCAGGCTGTGCCGCTGATCCGTACGCAAGTGCCGTGCGTGGCCACTGGCATGGAGCGGGACGTCGCCATGAACTCCGGCATGATTATTCGTGCCAAGAAGGACGGAACAGTTAAGTACGTGGACGGCGAGTCCATTGTCGTCGGTGACGACACGTACGAACTGCGCAAGTTCGTCGGGCTCAATGAGAAGACGTGCCTGAATCAGAAGCCTGCCGTGCTTCCTGGACAGAAGGTGAAGGTAGGCGATCTGCTTGCAGATGGCGCCTCGACGGATCAGGGCGAGTTGGCTCTGGGCCGTAACATCCTTGTCGGGTTCATGATCTGGGACGGATACAACTTTGAGGACGCAATCATTGTGTCCGAACAGTTGATTCGTGAAGACGTGTTCACGTCGATCCACATTCAGCATTTTGATGTGGAGATTCGTGAGACGAAGCTCGGCCGTGAGGAATTCACGCGCGACATTCCCAATGTTTCGGAGTCGGCTCTGGGCCGTCTCGATGAGACGGGCGTCGTGATGGTGGGCAGCAAGATCAAGCCGGGCGACATCCTGGTTGGCAAGGTCAGCCCGAAGAGTAAGTCTGAGTTGACGCCGGAAGAGAAGTTGCTTCACGCGATCTTTGGTCGTGCCGGTGAAGACGTGAAGAACGACTCGCTCGAAGTGAGCCCTGGCGTCTACGGCACGGTGATCAGCACGCGTCGCTTCACGAGGAACGTCGACACAAGTGAAGAGCAGTCAGCCAAGAACTTGCGACTCATTCGTGGTGCGGAGAGACAGTTCCGCTCATTCCTGTACGAACAGGTCGAAGAGTTGCTCGGTGAGATCAACAAGCTTCTCGACTCGAAGGTCAAGGATGACCAGACGGGCAAGGTCCTCAAGCTTGATGACGAGGATGCAGACAGCCAGGAACTCCGGCGTGTCTTCGAACTGATTCGCAAGCGCTGCATGGAGAACTACCGCCGGGGAACTGGCGAAAAGGTCTACTTGCGCTTCCGCGAGTTTGCGGACCAGATCGAAGAGCAGGAGAACGAGAAGAACAAGGTCGTCAACAAGCTGTCTCGAGGCGACGAACTTCCGACTGGCGTGCTCGAAAAGGTGAAGGTCTTTGTTGCCACGAAGCGGACCTTGTCCGTGGGTGACAAGATGGCCGGTCGCCACGGAAACAAGGGTGTGATCTCGGTGATCCTGCCCGAGGAGGACATGCCGTTCCTCCCGGACGGCGAATCGCTTCAGATCCTTCTCAATCCGTTGGGCGTTCCGTCTCGTATGAACGTGGGCCAGATTCTGGAGACGCACCTCGGTTGGGCCGCATCCAAGCTGGGTTTCCAGGCAGTCACGCCGGTGTTCGATGGGGCCAGCGAGAAGCAGATCTTCTCGGCACTCGAAGAGGCTGGGTTACCTGGCGATGGAAGGGCCACGCTCTACGATGGTCGGACCGGTCGTGCATTCGACCAGAAGGTCACGGTCGGCTATCTCTACATGCTGAAACTTCACCACCTCGTGGCAGACAAGGTGCACGCCCGCGCGACGGGACCGTACTCCTTGATCACTCAGCAGCCGTTGGGTGGTAAGGCGCGCTTCGGCGGTCAGCGATTCGGCGAAATGGAGGTGTGGGCGCTTGAGGCCTATGGAGCCGCAAGCATCCTCCAGGAGTTGCTCACTGTTAAGAGTGATGATGTCGAAGGTCGTACAAGAATTTATGAGTCGATGGTGAAGGGCACGAATGTGCTCGATCCAGGAACTCCCATTTCGTTTGACGTGCTCACGAATGAGATTCGTGGACTCTGTCTGAACATGGAACTCCATCGGGGGCGTCAGTAAGTCATGCAACTCGAAGGCACTCGTCAAACCGATTCGTCCGAGCCGCGTAGTCTCAATCCGCTTCGGATGAACCCCACGGACAACCCATACGTCACGATCCGTCTTGCTTCCCACGAAGACATTCGTAGCTGGTCGTTTGGAGAAGTTCGCAAGCCCGAGACCATCAACTATCGGACGTACCGTCCCGAGAAGGATGGGCTCTTCTGCGAGAAGATCTTTGGCCCGACCAAGGACTGGGAATGCTTCTGCGGCAAGTACAAGGGCATCAAGCACAAGAACATCATTTGTGATCGCTGTGGCGTGCAGGTGACCCACAGCAAGGTGCGTCGCACCCGGATGGGCCACATCAATCTTGCGGCGTCCGTCGGTCACATCTGGTTCTTCAAGGCGACCCCTTCTCGTATCGGCAATCTGCTTGGTATCAAGCTCAGCCACCTCGACAAGGTCATCTACTTCCAGGAGTACATCGTCACCGACGCCGGTGACAGCTCACTCGAGGAAGGGCAGCTTCTGACCGAAGATGCTTACCGCGAGGCGCGTCAGCAGTACGGTTCCAGCTTCGAAGCCGATATGGGCGCCGAAGCTGTCAAGCGGATGCTGGTGAATCTGGATCTCAACGCGACGTCAGAGTCGTTGCGCGAGGAGTTGAAGACCACCCGTAGTAAGCAGCGTAAGGCCGAGATTGTGAAGCGACTCCGCACCGTGGAGATGCTCCGTGATTCGCCCAACAAGCCTTCGTGGATGATCCTCGATGTCGTTCCCGTGATTCCACCGGACCTGCGTCCGCTGGTTCTTCTGGATAGCGGCAACTTCGCAACTTCCGACCTGAACGACTTGTACCGTCGGTTGATCAACCGCAACAACCGCTTGAAGAAGCTGCTCGACCTGAATGCACCTGAGGTCATTATCCGCAACGAGAAGCGGATGTTGCAGCAGTCGGTTGACGCACTCTTTGATAACAGTCGTTGCCGGCGTCCTGTGCTTGGCACGAGCAACCGGCCACTGAAGTCTTTGACCGATATGATCAAGGGCAAGCAGGGTCGCTTCCGCGAGAACTTGCTCGGTAAGCGCGTCGACTACTCGGCTCGTTCGGTGATCGTTGTGGGTCCCGAGCTTCGTTTGCATCAGTGCGGACTGCCGAAGGTCATCGCGCTGGAGCTCTATCAGCCATTCATCATTCGCCGGCTCAAAGAGTTGGGTTACGCCGACACCATCAAGTCCGCGAAGAAGATGCTGGAGCGAAAGGAAGAAGAGGTCTGGGATATTCTCGAAGAGGCTATCTTCGAACATCCGGTCCTTCTGAACCGCGCGCCAACTCTTCACCGTATGGGCATTCAGGCCTTCCAGCCGGTGCTCGTCGAAGGCAACGCGATCAAGCTGCATCCTCTTGTCTGCGCTGGATTTAACGCGGACTTTGATGGTGACCAGATGGCTGTGCACCTGCCGCTTTCGTACGAGGCGCAGATTGAAGCCACTGCACTGATGATTGCGACGAACAATATCTTTACGCCTGCCAATGGCACGCCGATCATCAGTCCTTCACAGGACATCGTGCTGGGTTGTTTCTATCTGACTGTTCAGCGCAAGGGCGATGCGGGCGAGGGCATGATCTTCTCGACCGAGCGCGAAGTTTTCCGTGCTTACGCAGACGGCAAGGTGGGGGTGCATGCACCGATCAAGGTGCGCCTCGAGCCTGGCAAGCAAGTGATCAGTGAGACGGGCGTGTTCGACTACAAGGAAGGTCTTGTCGACACAACCGTGGGCCGAGTGCTGTTCAACGACATCCTTCCTCAGCAGTGTCCTTTCTGGAACATCGAACTGGACAAGGGGACGATCAAGCGCGTGATCAGTGATGCGTATGAGATCGTTGGCAAGGATCGTACGGTGAACTTGCTGGATGATCTCAAGTCGATTGGCTTCAAGTCAGCGACGCGTGCGGGCCTGTCCTTCGCTACGGTCGACCTGATCGTTCCGAGCGGGAAGTTCGACATCCTTGAGAGCGCGGATGACGATGTGCTGGCCGTGAATGGTCAGTACACCAAGGGCGTGATCACGGACGGTGAGCGTTACAATCAGGTGATCGATCTCTGGACCCATGCACGTGAACGCGTTGGTGAAGAGATGATGCGCGAGTGGCAACTCGCTGCTCATGATGGAGAGAGGGAGATCAATCCCGTCTACATCATGGAGCGGTCTGGTGCTCGAGGCACGATCGAGCAGATTCGCCAGCTTGCTGGAATGCGTGGGCTGATGGCCAAGCCATCGGGCCGCATCATTGAGACGCCCATCAAGTCCAACTTCCGCGAAGGGTTGCGCGTTCTCGAGTACTTCAGCTCGACGCACGGCGCTCGTAAGGGATTGGCTGATACGGCTCTCAAAACAGCAGACTCCGGATACCTGACGCGTAAGCTGGCTGATGTCGGTCAGAACCTTGTCGTGAGCGTGATTGATTGCGGAACGATCAACGGCATCAGTAAGAGTGCCGTGATGAAGGGCGACAAGATTGATGTGCCGCTTCGTCAGCAGATTCGCGGTCGCGTGGCGCGAGACGCCATCATCGACATCGTGACGGACGAGGTCATCGTTCAGGAAAGCCAGGTCATCACTCCTGAGATCGCTGCACGGATCGAAGATCTCGGTTACGAGAAGGTTCGCGTGCGCAGTCCTCTCACCTGTGAGGCAGGGGACGGCACATGTGCCACTTGCTACGGCATGGATCTCTCTCGCGGCAAGATTGCTGAGCTGGGATTGGCGATCGGGATCATTGCTGCACAATCCATCGGCGAGCCGGGAACGCAGCTCACCATGCGGACGTTCCATATCGGAGGGACGGCAAGCCGCGCGCTGGCCGTGTCAAAGATCAAGGCTGGTCGCAAAGGCGTGTTGAAGTACGTCTCCGTGAAGTACGGCGAAAACCTGGAGGCTCAGCGCGTTTCACTCGACCGCAATGGTTTGCTTCTCATCCTGGACGACAAGGATCGCGAGCTCGACCGTTACGAAGTGCCGCTCGGCGCTGTTTTGCCTGTCGCAGATGGTGCGAAGGTGAAGACGGGTGAGATCCTGGCCAACTGGGACCCACACTCCATTCCTATCTTTGCTGACCGAGCTGGTCGGGTTCGTTTCATCGATATCTTGGACGGTAAAACGCTCAAGACCGAAAAAGACGCGGCCGGTGTTGCCCGTAAGTTCATCATGGATCACAAGGGTGATTTGCACCCGCAGATCAGTCTTGAGAACGAAGACGGCACTCCCTTGACGTTCTACCCCATCCCGGAGCGCGCATTCATCGAAGTCGATGACGGCCAGGAGGTGAAGGCGGGTACGCTGATCGCCAAGACTCCTCGAGCGATGACCGGAACTCAGGACATCACGGGTGGTTTGCCACGTGTGACCGAAGTCTTCGAAGCACGGCGTCCGAAGGAGCCGGCAATCATGGCGGAGATCGACGGTGTCGTCGAACTGGTTCGTGAGATGAAGCGCGGTAAGCGCACGATCAACGTCAACAACGAAGAGACGGGAGTCGTGCAAGAGCACCTGGTTCCGCACGGTAAGCACCTGAAGGTGCAGAGCGGCGATCGCGTCGAAGCTGGACACCCACTGGTGGAAGGCCCGTTGATTCCTCAGGACATTCTGCGAATCAACGGCGAAGACGCTCTGCAGTATTACCTGCTCCGTGAGGTTCAGGGTGTCTACCGGTCGCAGAACGTGAGCATCGACGAGAAGCACATCGAGGTGATCGTGAGCCAGATGTTGCGTCGAGTTCAGGTTGTCGATCCGGGTGATACAGACTTCTTGCCCGACGCCGTGGTGGATAAATTCCGCTTCCGCGCAGCCAACCAGGACATGGTGAAAGAGAAAAAGCGTCCCGCCACGGCGGAGCCGGTTCTTCTCGGAATCACCAAGGCTGCGCTTCAGTCGGATTCGATGATTTCGGCCGCCTCCTTCCAGGAGACGACCAAGGTGCTGACCGAGGCCGCCCTGGGCGGTCGCCGTGATCCCCTGCTGGGACTGAAGGAGAACGTGATCCTGGGCAACATGGTTCCCACGGGGACCGGATTCCGCCAGCTCCAGCGCACCCGCGTGAAGCACAATGTGGAGGCTCCAGCCATGATGGACCCCATGGCCCCCGAGGAGCTTGATCCCGTGAGTCTCGAGGGCGCTGTCTAGAAAAGAGAGTCAGAGTCAGTCAATGGATGGGCCCTGCGATCTGGCCTTGAGCCCCTTTCCTCTGGAGGAGGAGGGCACCTCGGGTCGCTTTGAGGTCTTCCAAGCCTTGACCCGGGCGGGGTCGATTGATGAAATGCCCCGCTCGCCGTAGAACCCCAAGAAGCAGCTGCAACATGCCGACGATCAATCAGCTTGTCCGCCAGGGCCGCAAGAAGATCCGCAAGGTCTCCAAGTCGCCCGTGTTGGATAAATGCTCTCAGAAGAGAGGTGTCTGTCTTCAGGTGAAGATCCAGACACCTAAGAAGCCAAACTCTGCCCTGCGAAAGATCGCCAGGGTCAAGTTGAGCAATGGCAAAGAAATCACGGCTTATATCGGCGGTGAGAAGCACACCTTGCAAGAGCACGCGATTGTTCTTGTTCGCGGAGGACGTGTGCGCGATTTGCCCGGCGTGAGATACCACATCATCCGTGGAACGCTCGACGCCGCAGCAGTTGCGGACCGTAAGCAAGGCCGCAGTAAGTACGGCAGCAAACGGCCGAAGTCCTGATCCGCGCATCGAACGAATCGAGAGCCTGAGAACACAAGATGCCCCGCAAGTACGTTTCGACAGCCAAGTATCAGTCCCCGGACCCCCAGTTCAGCAGCTTGCTGGCGAGCAAGTTCATCAACTGCTTGATGCTGGATGGAAAGAAGTCCACCGCGCAACGGATCTTCTACGAGGCACTGGAGATTCTGGGAGAGAAGATCCCAGGAGAAGAGGTCATCGATTGCTTCTCGACGGCCGTAAACAACGTCAAGCCCAGCGTCGAGGTTCGTTCGCGACGTGTGGGTGGCGCGACATTGCAGGTGCCCCATGAGATTCGCCGTGATCGTCAGCAAGCGCTGGCTTTCCGCTGGATTCTCCAGGCCACGCGCAAGAAGAAGGGCAAGCCTGTTGCCCGTAAGTTGGCAGAAGAGCTGTTCGACGCCTACAACAAGCAGGGCACGGCTTTCACCACACGTGAAAACGCGCACAAGATGGCCGAGGCCAACAAGGCCTACGCTCACTTCGCCTGGTAGGTCTCGAGCCGATTTCCGGCTCTCGTCCGCTGTGTCATGGGGCTTGATGCTGGCTGCCCGCTGTTTGGCACGTAGGGGGTCTGCTGCCCCGTTCGGGAGGTCGTCGCGATGGCTCGTCTGAAGGCCGACCGCATCCGCAATATCGGTGTCATTGCGCACATCGATGCCGGCAAGACAACTCTCACCGAGCGGATCCTGTTCTATACGGACCGGGCACATCGTATGGGGGAGGTGCACGATGGCACCGCCAAGATGGATTACCTCGAGGAAGAGCGAGAGCGCGGTATCACCATCACCAGTGCCGCAACGAGTTGCACATGGAAGAAGCACCGCATCAACCTCATCGACACGCCGGGGCACGTGGACTTCACGGTGGAAGTCGAACGTAGCCTGAGGGTGCTCGACGGTGCCGTCGTTGTGGTCTGCGGCGTGGCCGGGGTTCAGGCACAGTCTGAAACTGTCTGGCGCCAGGCGAATCGCTACTCGGTCCCCCGCATCGTGTTCGTGAACAAGCTCGATCGCGTGGGCGCTGATTTTGATGGAGTGGTGTCGGATGTCTCCAGGCGTCTTGACGTGAAGGCGATTCCCGTTCAGATCCCCTGGGGAGCCGAAAAAGACCTGGTCGGTGTTGTCGATCTGGTGGAGATGCGAGCGCTGCGTTTCATCGAGGGGTCGCTCGGGAAAGACGTTGTAGAAGAGCCGGTGCCCTCCGAGTTGGTGGATGAGGCGAAGCTGGCCCGGCAAGCGATGCTCGAAGATCTTGCTGACTGCATCGATTCATTCGCAGAGATCTATCTCGAACACGAGATGGACTGCTCGACTCAGGCTGTTCGTGCAGCTCTTCGAGAAGGCACTCTGAATTTGAAGTTTGTGCCGGTCCTATGTGGGTCTGCCTTCCGCAACGTGGGCGTACAGCCAGTTCTCGATGCCGTGTGTGAGTTTCTCCCCGCGCCGGATGAAGTGCCGCCCGCACGGGGCATGAATCCCCGTACGGAGAAAGAGGAGGAGCGGTCCAGCGATCCGGAAGGCCCTCTGTGCGCACTGATCTTCAAGACCATCTATGCAAGCCAGGGAGACCTGGTGTTCACACGCGTGTATTCCGGTCGACTGAAGGTTTCCGAACAGGTGTTCAACCCTCGGACGGGCAAGAGTGAGCGGGTAAACCGCATGTTCCTCATGCACGCTGATGAACGGGAAGCGCTGGACACCGCCGCCGCCGGCGACATCGTGGCTGTCGTGGGATTGAAGAACAGCAAGACCGGGGACACGCTCTGCCCCAAGGGAGACCCTCTGCTGCTGGAAGGTTTGCATGCTCCCGAGCCCGTGATCTCGATGTCTATCGAGCCGCACAGCCTCAAAGATAAGGATGAACTGGTGCGCGTCCTGGAGTTGTTGGCCAGGGACGACCCCTCGTTCGTGTGGCGTGTCGACGAGGACACGGGTCAGATGCTCATCTCAGGGGTCGGGGAGCTTCACCTGGAAATTCTTCGGCATCGCATCGAGCGTGATTTTGGCATGGCCATTCGCGTGGGGGAGCCGCGGGTGGCTTATCGCCAGACGCTGGGGGGCTCTGCGGAGGCGGAGGCTGTTTTCGACCGAATGGTGAACAATCGAGCCCTGTATGCGTGTATTCGGCTGCGCGTCGAATCGGACGAGAGCGCCGAGTCTGTGGTTGTGGTCAATGAAATGGATGGGGAGGACGTGCCCCGGCTCTTTCACGCCATTATCGAGGCTGCGGCTGCTGACGCGGCCAGCGGAGGCCTGGCGATGGGATTTCCTGTCTCAGGGATCAAGATCACGCTGCTGGGGGGGGCTGCCAGAGATCAGAGCAGCACCGATGTGGCCTTCTCTCATGCCACCCACCTGGCCTTCCGAGAGGCCGCTGAGAAGGCTGAGCCTGTCCTGCTCGAGCCGGTGATGGAGTTCGAGGTCTCGTGTCCCATGGAGTTCCTCAATGGGGTCAATGCCGACCTGAATGGGAGGCGGGCTCGGGTCTCCGGTATGTCGACAAACTCTGATCCTGCCACGATTAGAGGCCGTGTTCCCCTATCTGAGATCTTTGGGTACTCCACGGTGCTCCGGTCTCTGAGCCAGGGGCGTGCGACTTTCAGCGTGGAGCCGCGGGCCTATGAGCCGATTCCTGCGGGCCGGGCTGGGCAGCTTGTGACATGAGCACCCTGGGCATATTGGGTCTCCTGAGCATGGGGGTGTCAGGCCGTTCGAATTCGTCTGGAGCTCCGGTCGGGCATGGAGCGCAAAGGGATCGGAAGAGTTTCCCTTTGACTCAGCGGGCCATGATCCTAGAATCGCCCGTTTTTCGCCGTAAGGGCAGAAACGCCCCGGACGGAGGCATCTGCCTAGATTCTGGCCCGCCGTGAGGCGGCCCGGGGATGCGTTTTCTGGCAGTGGTTCCGGTTCGGTTCGTCAGTGAGTGCCGCAAAGTTCAGGCGCTCACTGTCGAGGCTTTTGTGGAGTGTCGCGGTTGGGCATGTCGCAAAGGGCGCGGGCACCTGTGGCAGCGCAGGGCCGTAGTAGTTTTTCGAGGCGTCAACCACTAGCGATCATTAAGAACATCCAAGAGAGCGATGCAGACTAAGAAGATCATCATCCGCCTTGAGGCCTACGACCACGAGACGTTGGATCAGTCGGCGGCCGACATTGCCGACGGCGCTCGTCGTACAGGTGCGCGTGTTGCAGGGCCGATTCCACTCCCGACACGAATTGAGCGGTACACGGTGTTGCGTTCTCCGCACGTGGACAAGAAGAGCCGCGAACAGTTTGAGATTCGGACGCATAAGCGATTGATCCACATTCTTGAGCCAACCAGCAAGACGGTGGATGCGATCAGCAAGCTCACGCTCCCTGCGGGCGTGGACATTCGGGTGAAGGCATGATGCGCGACGTCTCACAGATCTCGCTCCGACAGAGTCGGCTGCCAGCCTCGGCAGTTTGCGGCTGCGAACAGATCGACATCGACGGCATGAATGACGGCGTCTTTACTGGGAGAGTCCTGTGAACACGCTGCTCGGAACCAAACGCGGTATGACGCAACTCTGGCGGGAAAACGGGACTCGCGTTCCGGTGACCGTGCTGGATGTCGCACAGAACACCGTGACCGGCATCCGGACTCTTGAGAAGGACGGCTACGAGGCTGTCCAGATCGGGTCAGGTGCGATCCGTCCTTTCCTGGTCTCCAAGCCACGGCTTGGGCAGTTCCAGAAGGCAGGCCTTGAATCTCCCGTGCGCCATGTGCGTGAAGTGCGTTGCGAAGTCGGGGATGTCGAGGTTGGCGCAGCTTTTAACGTCGACCTTTTTGAGGTCGGCGGCTTTGTTGATGTGGTTGGCTCAAGCAAGGGCAAGGGCTTTGCTGGCACGATCAAGCGACACGGCTTTGCGCGCGGCCCTGTGACTCACGGTAGTCAGAACGTGCGGCGCCCCGGCTCGATCGGTATGTGCAAATACCCAGGTCGAGTGATTCGCGGTAAGCGCATGGCCGGCCGGATGGGCAACGAGCGCGTCACAGTGAAGGGTCTCGAGATTCTTGCTGTGGATGCGGAGAACGGACAGTTGCTCGTGAAGGGCCCGGTGCCAGGTGCCAACGGAGGGCTGGTGCTCGTCCGCAGCAGCAACCTGGTTCAGACCAAGTCCAAGAAGGGCGGCAAGTGATGGCGCAGGTCAGTAGCTGGAATGACGGTTCGGTCGGTAAGGCCGAACTCGCGTCTGAGAGCCTGGGTGAGGTCGTGAAGTTGCGTCTGATGCGCGACGTGGTTCGCATGTACGAGGCCAACGCTCGTCAGGGGACGGTGAAGACCAAGACCCGCGCCGAGGTTCAGGCCACGACACGTAAGCCGTTCAAGCAAAAGGGAACGGGCAACGCTCGACAGGGTGACTTCAAGTCGCCGCTGAGGCGTGGCGGCGGTGTCATTTTTGGCCCGCGTCCCCGTGACTACAGCTACACCATGCCTCGTAAAGCCTTGCGCGAATCTTTGCGTTCCGCACTGCTGGGCAAGCTGCGTGACGACGAAGTGGCTGTGTCGGCATCCAAGTCGCTCGCGAGCCCTTCGACCAAAACCGCCGCCAAGATGGTGAAAGACCTCG
>Ga0315339_1000473_pt1 | contig 50402 bp, 53 predicted proteins | sample ASW17metaG_FD_204514 | JGI IMG/M metagenome (GOLD analysis project Ga0315339, IMG submission 204514) | Ammonia-oxidizing marine archaeal communities from Pacific Ocean, United States - ASW #17 | ecosystem: Environmental > Aquatic > Marine > Oceanic | place: USA: California | collected 2016-12-05 | reverse complement strand
GGCGAATGAGATTCATTTAGGAGCCGGTCACGATAACATCCTGGCCGGGCCGGAGGCGTTCATTGCCGCGGATAACCGCCAAATCGCCCGGTTCTAAGCCACTGATAATTTCAAAACGACCACCCACAGCAACGCCGGTCTCGATCGGCCGGATATCGGCTTTACCGCCAAAGGCAATGTAAACGAGGGTCTGTCCCTGGCGCGTGATCACGGCATCCTTGTGTACCGTCACCACTTCGCGGTACGGCCCCTGCGGGATATTCACAACCACCGACTGATTGACCGCCAGAGTGCGGCCATTCAAAGCAATATCGGGGGTGAAGCGCACCTGGCGCGTGCGGGTCAAGGGGTTCTCTACCGGTACGATGGCGCGCACCACTGCATGATGCTCTGAGCCATCGTCCAGGGCAATTAAAACTACCACACCGGGCTCAAGCGCCGGAATGCGGGTAGCCGTAACGTCGGCCTCGATTTCCAACTTGTGGTCACTTACCATGGAAACAACGGAGCCGCCAACAGGCACATAGGAGCCGGTCTCGGTATGCTCGACGGTGATGACTCCGCCGTAAGGAGCACGAACCTTGGCGTTGTAGAGATCAATCTCGGCCAGCGCCAAATTCGCCAGAGCCCGCTCATTGCGCGCGGTGGCGGCGCCCACGGATGTCTCGGCGACTACCACCTTCTGCGTTGTATCTTCATGCCGGCCTTTGGAAAACGCGGCTGAATTCTTGAGGCCGTCGAGGCGGGCCAATTCCTGGCGGCGCAGCATCAATTGCGCCTCGGCCAGCCTGATCTGTGCTACCGTCTCCGCCACTTCGGCGCTGAGCAGCGCGCGCTGGCGCTCAAGGCGGGCGGTATCGAGAATGGCAAGAATATCGCCTTCCTGAACCCGGTCGCCTACGGATACCCGCATATTAGCGACGGGGCCGCCAATACGTGCGGCAACAATGCCGGATTGGCGCGCCACCAGGCGTCCAATGACGGGAACGGTCTGAGACAAAGGTTCCATGCGCACCTCATCGACGCCCACGGCCGCCTGTTGAGCCAATGCGCTAGACGCGCCGGGCGGCGCTAGCAATGCAAATGCAGCCAGCGCCGCAGCTATTATCAAACGCGTATTCATGATGCTGCCTGGCCTTGAAGGGCGCGTTTAAGCGCAAGAATCTCGGGCGCGGCCATACGACCGCTCTCTATTGCTGTATCGGGGTCCATGAATATTAACTCGATGTTTTCGTGGTCGGGTGTCTCGGGGTTGCCGTTGCTATGCACGTTATAATAAAGCGGGGTGTATTCACTATGCGTCCACGGACTAAATAAAGTGCCGGGGATATGTAGCAGATAAGCGGGTGTCACTGCTAGATTTCCTTCTTCGATGAATTCGCGCACGAGTGCTGCCTCCGGCGTTTCGCCCGCTTCAACTCCACCGCCAGGAAATTTAAGGATATCCCGGCCGCAGATCGTCTCAGCCGATATCAACACCCGTCCGGCGCGCAACAGTACGCCATAAACTCGCACATTATTAGGTCCATGCTCCATCATCCCAGCCCGTTCTTACACTATCCTGGTCCTGAGGTCAGCAGTGCGTGGGAAGGGCATTGAAAAGCCTGATAGAAAATCGTAAAGAACGGCTGGGAGAACAGGGCGAAATAAGCCATAGTTAGCCGCCGATAGGGTTGATAAAATGACGATCGCGGCAGTGGGATTAGAGTGAAATGAGCCTAGACGATCACGCACCTTCGATTGGTATTCTTGCCAATCCCGCCGCAGGCCGCGATATTCGCCGTCTTGTCGCGCAGGCTTCGGTATTTCCCATCGCTGAAAAGCGCAACATGATTACCCGCCTGTTTTCATCACTTGGCGAGATTGGCGTGAAAACGGTTTATATGATGTCGGATGGCAATGGCATTGCTGACCGTATCCGCCACGCCCTCGAGACACCGCTGCCGTCCGGACAAACATGGCCACGCATCGTTTTCCTCGACATGCCAATCGAGGATCGTGCGGTAGATACACTCGTGGCAGTCGAAAAAATGGTTGAGCATGGCGTCGGTGGCATTATCGTTCTCGGTGGTGACGGCACCCACCGCCTTGTCGCATCCCGCGCCGGCGATGTTCCCATCACAGCGCTCTCCACCGGGACCAATAATGTATTTCCGGCCATGCGCGAGGCAACTATCGCGGGCCTCGCCGCCGGCTTGGTAGCTATGGGGCAGGTACCCGTTACCGCTGGTGCGATACGCAATAAAGTGCTTCGAATTGACGTCAATGGCATTGAGACTGATTTGGCACTGGTTGATCTCTGCACAAGTACGGAACTCTGGGTCGGCTCGCGCGCCCTGTGGCGGGCAGAAGGCCTCGATCAGCTGTTCTTGTCTTTTGCCGAAGCGGATGCGATTGGTCTCTCGTCCATTGGCGGCCTTTTACGCCCGGTGGCGCGCGCTGCGGAAGGCGGCCTTTGGCTTAATTTGGCGGATCCTGCAACCGCGCCCATAGTCATTGCAGCGCCGCTCGCGCCTGGCCTGATGATCAATATTGGTATCGAAGAGGTGCATGATTTACACCCAGGTGAAGCAATCAATTTGCGCGCCGAGCGCGGAGTTGTTGCGCTTGATGGTGAGAGAGAGCTAGAGTTTTCACAGAATGATAAATTGGTCGTGCGGCTGGAGTGGGACGGCCCCCTAACGCTCGATATTTCCAAGGTCATGATTTATGCCGCAGAGAATGAATTATTGAAACGTAAAAACGCAAATTGAAGAACGAAGAACGAAGCTTCAAACCGCGCCAAACTAACGGAAAATTAAGGAGACTAAGTATGCCACTCAGCAAAGATGAACTTCTCAAAGCATACCGGATGATGAAAACTATCCGTGAGTTTGAGGAACGTCTGCACGTGGAATTCGCCACCGGCGAAATTCCTGGCTTTGTTCACCTCTATGCCGGCGAGGAAGCCAGCGCGACCGGGTTCTGCATGCATTTGGATGAGCGTGACAAGATTGCCTCCAATCACCGTGGCCACGGTCATTCGATCGGCAAAGGCTGCGACGTGCATGCCATGATGGCTGAGATTTACGGTCGCGGAAATGGCATCTGCGGCGGCAAGGGCGGCTCCATGCATATTGCGGACCTAAGCAAAGGTATGATGGGCGCCAACGGCATCGTCGGCGGCGGCTCACCTTTGGCTTGCGGCGCGGCACTGGCGGCCAAGCAGCTCGGCACCAAAGGCGTTGCGCTTTCTTTCTTCGGTGACGGTGCGTCCAACCAGGGCACCAGTATGGAAAGCCTCAATCTGGCATCAGTGTGGAACTTACCAATTGTCTTCGTGGTCGAGAATAACGGCTACGCCGAAGCTACTTCATCAAAATATTCGGTTGCCTGCGACGATGCGGCGGACCGTGCCAGCGCCTTTAATATGCCGGGTGTTGTCGTTGACGGTCACGATTTCTTTGCCGTTCATGAAGCCGCCGGCGAGGCCATCAAGCGCGCCCGCGAGGGTAAGGGGCCGACGCTTATAGAGTGCAAACTCAACCGCTATTACGGCCATTTCGAAGGCGATGCGCAGACCTATCGTGGTAAGGACGAAGTTAAAAATTTGCGCGCGACGATCGATTGCCTGGACAAGTTCCGCGCTAAAGTCACGTCCGCCGAACTCTTGAGCGAAGCTGAGCTTAATGCGATCGACAGCGAAGTTGCGGTACTCATCGACGATTCGGTGTTAAAAGCCAAAGCTGCGCCAATACCGGCGCCCGCTGAGCTTTTAACTGACGTCTACATCTCATACTAAGATAGAGAAGAAGAGGAGTCTGGAAGATGGCACGCACTATTACTTATCAACAGGCCATTGGTGAAGCGTTGGCGCAGGAAATGGAGCGCGATAAAACGGTCGTTATGATGGGTGAAGATGTCGCCGGCGGTGCCGGCGCACCTGGTGAAGACGATGCCTGGGGCGGTGTCCTCGGCGTTACCAAGGGTCTTCATGGCAAGTTTGGCGATCGGGTTATGGATACGCCGATTACCGAATCGGCCTTTATCGGCGCCGCTGTCGGCGCCGCGACGTCAGGCCTCAGGCCTGTCGTGGAGCTGATGTTCATCGATTTCATGGGCGTTTGCTTCGATCAGATATTCAATCAGGCAGCTAAATTCCGCTACATGTTTGGCGGCAATGCGGAAACGCCGGTGGTGATCCGTACCATGTATGGTGCCGGCTTCCGCGCGGCAGCTCAGCATTCGCAATGCCTCTACCCCGTTTTCACCCATATCCCAGGTTTGAAAGTGGTAACGCCGTCAACACCGTATGACGCCAAGGGGCTGCTGATCCAGTCGATTCGCGACAATGACCCGGTAGTTTTCTGCGAGCATAAAGCGCTCTACACCCTGGAAGGTGATGTGCCGGAAGAAGCCTACGCCATTCCGTTTGGTGAGGCCAACATCACCCGCGAAGGCGATGATGTCACCATCGTCACGCTCGGGCGTATGTTGCAGGTAGCACACGAGGCGGCGGATGCGCTCAGCAAGGACGGTATCAATTGCGAAGTGGTCGATCTGCGCACCACCTCGCCGATGGATACTGACACCATTATTGAGAGCGTCGAGAATACTGGGCGTCTGGTGGTAATGGATGAATCCCATCCGCGTTGCAGCATCGCGACAGACGTCTCGGCGATCGTTGCTCAAGAAGCGTTTGGTGCTCTGAAGGCGCCAATCCAAATGGTCACAGCACCGCATACGCCAGTACCTTTCGCCGAAAATCTGGAAGATCTTTACATTCCGGATGCCACGAATGTTCAGGACGCGGTGCGTAAAGTGATGGGGAACGACTGACATGAGCGAATCCATTCGCGCCATATGTATGCCAAAATGGGGCCTCTCCATGAAGGAGGGCACCGTTGCCGGCTGGCTGATGGACGAAGGCGACGAAATCTCCTCCGGTGACGAGGTCATGGACGTTGATACCGAGAAGATATCGAGCGCCGTTGAGGTCTCCGAAAGCGGCATTCTCAGGCGCCAAATTGCTTCTGAGGGTGACACCCTGTCGGTGGGCGATCTACTCGGAGTGCTTGCCGATGAAGATACGTCGGACGCGGATATCGATACCTTTGTCGCCGAATTCCAAGCCAATTACGTGCCGCCGGCAGATGACGAAGAAGACGGCAGTACAGCGACGGAAACAGTTGATGTGGACGGTCGCACGATCCGCTACTTACTGCGTGGTGAAGACGGTGTGCCGATTATTCTGGTGCACGGCTTCGGTGGTGATCTCAACAATTGGCTGTTCAACCATGAAGCCCTGGCGGCCAATCGTGCGGTCTATGCCCTAGATTTGCCCGGCCATGGTGCCTCCAGCAAAGATGTTGGCGAAGGCGGTGTTGCTGCGTTGGCAGCTGTGGTCAACGGCTTTATGGCGGCGCTCAATATCAGCAAGGCGCATTTGGTTGGCCATTCGCTGGGCGGCGCGGTTTCGCTCAGCGTCGCGCTCAACAATGCGGATAAAGTGGCGTCCCTCACCCTGATTGGCAGCGCCGGTCTCGGGACGGAGATCGACGGCGATTATTTGCAGGGCTTTATTGGCGCAGAGCGACGTAAAGATTTGAAGCCTCATGTCGAGAAGCTGTTCAGTGATCCGGCTCTGGTCACCCGGCAATTGATCAACGATCTTCTCGCCTTCAAGCGAATTGATGGTGTGCAGGCGGCGTTGGAGACAATCATGGCGGCGTTCGCGCCCGGCGGGAATCAGGCTTTAGTGATGCGTGATAGGATTGGCGATATTGCCGTTCCTGTGATGGCAATCTGGGGCTCCGGAGACCGTATTGTTCCGGCCAGCCACGGCGAAGGTTTACCCGGCAACGTCCGCACCAAAATTATAGCCGGCCAAGGCCATATGGTGCAGATGGAAGCCGCTTCGGACGTCAATCAGCTGATCGACGAATTGATTGGCTAGACGCGCCCCGGGTTATTTAGGGGCTATGAATTCGAGTAAACCCGGTGCCGTGATGGCACCGGGCGTCCCCGGATAACACATCGGAGAAACATGGCCAAATCCGATCAAGATGCGCAGCAGTTGGATTCCGCCTTAATCTGCGGTGATATCGATATTCGCATTGCCGCCGATGGCACATGGTTTCATGAAGGCGGGCCTATTGGCCGCAAAAAATTGGTCAAGTTATTCGCTAGTGTTCTGGAGCGCGACGGAGCGGGTGATTATTTCCTCGTTACACCAGTCGAGCGCGCACGTATTCGTGTTGATGATGCGCCCTTTGTGGCGCTTGAAATGCGGGTCGCTGGAGAGGGCCGCAGGCAAAGTCTAATCTTCCGCACGAACATCGATGCAGAAATCACTGCTGATGCGGCCCATCCGCTTGAGTTTCGTCCGCGACCGAGCGGCGAGCCGGCACCCTATCTCAACTTTGGTAGTGGACTCACGGCACTTGTGACTCGCGCCGTTTATTATGATTTGGTGGCGCTTGGCGTTGAGGAAGAGCAAAGCGGCGAGGCCCAATTCGGCGTTTGGAGTGGCGGCGAATTTTTTATCTTTAGTGCTGCTCCACCCGAACCGGGTGACGCCTGATGCGCGATAGCATTCGCGCTCAAATACGGGCGCGCACGGCAGGTGATGTGAAACAGGCTTGGCGCGAAGTAACGGCGCTCGCCGAGCAGGAGCCCAATGCCAATGTGCCGGGTTCCTACCGCGACGATCAAAATGCCTGGAAGGATTTTGTCATCTCCGTACCGCTTAAGCCGGCGGCAGTACTGGTGCCTTTAATTGAGCGTCCGGCGGGGATGACAGTGCTGCTGACGCTTCGAACAAAAAATTTAAGTTCACATAGCGGCCAGATCAGTTTCCCCGGCGGGCGGGCGGAACTATGCGACGCAGCGCCGGTGCATACGGCGCTGCGCGAAAGCGAAGAGGAAATCGGCCTTGCTCCTGCTAGAGTGGAGGTCCTCGGCCGGTTGGAAAATTATGTTGTCGGGACTGGCTTCCGCATCACGCCGGTGGTCGGCTTCGTTGATTCAAAGCAACTCTTTGTCCGTGATGAGGGTGAGGTAGCAGAGATTTTTGAGGTGCCGCTCGATTTGGTGATGGAGCCCAGCAATTACCGCCGCGAACATATGCGGATAAAAAATGTTGATCGCTCCTACTATGTGTTGCCCTATGGCGATTACAATATTTGGGGCGCGACAGCGGCCATCCTGGCGAACCTACGCGATAAATTGAGCGATTAAGTGAGTGACTGAATGATACGCACCACGCTATTCCATATCGCACTTTTGATAGCGCCAGCGGTGCTGTTTTTTATCTATCTGCTGATCGCCCGCAAGGTTCGCCTGAGTAGGAGTGAAACCGCTAAGGTATTGCGCGAATTTCCCTGGCCGTGGCTGCTCGCTATCGGCCTCGCCTTGATGGCCGCTAGCTTGGTAGTGCTCAGTTTAAATTCCGGCGATGAGCGCGGCGGCACCTATGTCCCGCCCCATATGGAAAATGGTAAAGTGGTGCCGGCCAAAGTTAAATAGCGATTAGGGGGCCCCTGGCGTGAAGCCTGTCCAGCGGATCGAACCAACAGATTGGATGCGCGCGCCGGCAACCGGCGCCGTGATCGATGCGCTCCGCGCCGACGGGCGGGAGGTCCGCTTTGTCGGCGGCTGCGTGCGCGATAGCCTGCTCGGTGGATTTTCCTTGGATGAAGGCGATATTGATATCGCCACGCCGGACCGCCCCGAGCAGGTCATGGCCCTACTGGATCGGGCAAATATCAAAAATATCCCAACCGGCTTGGCTCATGGCACGATCACAGCTGTGGTCTCGCGCCGGAATTTTGAGATCACCACGCTCCGCGTCGATATTAAGAGTCACGGTCGTCACTCGGATGTCGCCTTTACCGATAATTGGCAGGAAGACGCGGCGCGGCGCGACTTCACCATGAATGCACTGACCTGCACGCCGGAAGGCGACCTCTACGACCCCTGTGGTGGTATTCCTGATCTTGAAGTGGGCCTCGTACGCTTTGTCGGTGATGCGACGCGGCGCATTGAAGAGGATCATCTTCGCCTTTTGCGCTTCTTCCGCTTCCACGCCTGGTTTGGCAAAGGTGCGCCTGATAGTAACGGCTTGGCAGCTGCCGTGAGTTCGGCACAGTCACTCCGTAAGCTCTCGGGCGAGCGTATCCGCAATGAATTGCTCAAACTACTGGCGGCGAAAGACCCGGCGCCGGTGATAGATATCATGGCTGCAGGCGGTGTTCTGGCCGAGATCGTGCCGACCACTAAAGACACGCAAACCCTGCGCGGATTGCAGTTGCTTGAAGCAGATTCTAGGGCTAACCCGCTGCGCCGCCTTGCATCTTTGGTTGGTGACGGGGCGGATGTAAAAACGCTGGCTGAGCGCCTGCGGCTATCCAACGAGGAGCGCGACAGTCTTGTAGCAATGCTGTCGCCGCCAGGCACGATCAGCGCCGTGCTTGATGAGCAGGTGCTGCACCGTGAACTATATGTCCATGGCGCGGCCCGGATGATCGATTGGCTTACTTTGGCTTGGGCTAAAAATGGCAATAACATTGATAGCTATCGCCGGATGATTACGGCGGCAAAAATCTGGCAACCCATTGCCCTGCCGGTCAAAGGCGCCGATGTGCTGGCACTCGGCCTCGCGGCAGGTCCTGAAATCGGGAATCTTTTAAAAGCATTAGAAGGCTGGTGGATCGCGGAGGATTTTACGCCTAACCGCGATCAGTGCCTGGAGAAATTGCGCAATCTTGCGGGTGACGCCGACTGATTAATTACTTTGCTTGGTCAGGCGACCTTCTACCTTGTGCGTGGGTTCACCATTTTGAACGCTAATGCCATGCCCATATCCGAGAGCGTACGGTTATAGGTCTGCATGATATAGTTACCGTTGTCGAGAATGACGCGGGAATGAAAAACCAAGGTTTAGCCCTGCACATAGACCTAGGCGACCGGCTACCCGGCCAAGGCATTGCCGGAATTAACCGCGCGGTAGATACCGGGTAATTTACTGGGCTCGAATATCATGTTGCTCGATTTGCGCCGCACATTGGGGCTATCGATATTACCACCCTGATACAGCACGGTGGTCCAGGCAACCGAGAGACCGGCGCCTTGGGCTGCGCAGTGACGTCAAAATCAAGCAGGATCAGGCCGAAATAATTGCTGTCATCGGTGTGCGCGATTCCGCTGCCCTGAAAATTACCATAGAAGGCTTCGATAGATAATTACTCGGCTGCCCGTGCGCTTGGCATGGCGCCGAACAACAATATGAGCGCCAGAGCAGCAGCTTTTAAAAAAGCTTTTCTCATTTTCTACTCTCCACTCGAAGCTGGTCTCAGTAAAGTTTAGCTGACGCGCTTCATTACAGCCACTGTACAGCCGGCGTCACAGCCATTTAGCCACAGGCGGCATAGACATCAATATAGCCTCCACATTGCCGCCGGTATTGAGACCGAACTGGGTGCCACGGTCATATAGTAGATTAAATTCCACATAGCGCCCGCGCTTGACGAGCTGTTGCTCGCGTTGTTTAGGCGTCCATGGCTCCCGCATATGGTGGCGCACTATCTCGGGATAAATATCGAGAAATGTGCGCCCTACATCCTGGGTGAACTCGAAATCGGCCTGCCAGTCGCCGGTATTGAGGTAGTCGAAGAAGATGCCGCCGACGCCGCGCGGCTCATCGCGGTGTGGCAGATAGAAATACTCATCGCACCATTCTTTATAGCGCGGATAATAGTCAGGATCATGTTCATCGCATACTTCTTTAAAGGCGGCATGAAACAGTGCCCTGTCAACTTTGCTGGCAATCATGGGCGTGAGATCAGCGCCGCCACCGAACCATTGTGAGGCGGTAACGATATGCCGGGTGTTCATATGAACGGCCGGCACCAGCGGCGAGATCGGGTGCGCCACCAGTGAGATACCGCTCGCCCAAAAGCTAGGGTCTTCCGCCGCGCCCGGTATATTAGCGGCAAAATCCTCCGGAAATTCGCCAAAAACAGTGGAAATATTGACCCCCACCTTCTCGAATACTCGCCCGCGCATGACCGATATAACGCCACCGCCGCCTTCCGGGCGCTGCCATACCTTACGCTCAAACCGGCCGGCCGACTGATCAGCGCCCAGCACATCCGCATCGGGATAGGCATCCTCAAGCGCTTCCAGGGCGGTACAGATCGCATCGCACAATTCTTCGAACCACGCCATTGCAAGGCTCTTCTCAGCATCACTCGAGGCGCCAAGTGGTAGTTTTGGTGGCTTTCTATCGTTCATTTCAGTCTCCAGGTCTTATGTCGGTGAGTAAGAGGCCTGTTTGGCGCAGTGCTTCTCCCAATACCATGGCGCAGCTGCTGGCAATATTAAGAGATCGCATATTTGCAGCCATGGGCACCACCACACATTCATCCGCCACAGCCTGCACGTCCGGCGTCACGCCGGCACTTTCACGTCCAAGCAACAGAATATCATCAGGCTGATAGGTCAATTTATCGTAGCGCACGGTACCTTTGGTCGAAAGTAGGATTAATCGGGCAGTATTTTCTTGGTATGCTGCGGCGAAGGAGGTCCAGGAGATATGGCGGCGAAATTCTACATGATCAATGTAATCCAGCCCAACGCGGCGGATTTGGCGCATATCGAACGGGAAGCCGCAGGGTTCAATGATATCCACGCCGACATTCAAACAAGCGCCTAAGCGCAGGATAGCTCCCACATTGGCCGCAATATCCGGTTGAAATAGTGCGATTCTCAATTTTTCTGTTACCTCATTTGCGTTGGCCGCAGATTGTTCGCAAGCTTTCACTAAATTGTAAAATTATACGACAAACTAGCGCGTCGGCCATAGGTTCTTGCCCTTCGTCTACGCCCGTGTTACGCCTCCCACCGGCTGTGGTGCAAGGCCGTTCGCTCCATGCGAATTATCCGCACAGTCAAGCGCTTGGATGGTTTTAGCAGGCCCAAGGATTGAAGGATTGGATAATGGCAGAGACAGCGTCTGAAAGTGAACAGACGAGCCCGCAGGGTGAAGAAACTCGGCGTGATTTTTTAATTTTAGCGGCAGGCGCTATGGGCGCTATGTCAGTTGTAGGCATCGCTTGGCCTCTGATCGAGACTATGAACCCCTCGGCCGATGTGTTGGCGCTTTCAACGACAGAAGTAGATATTTCAGGCGTTACGGTCGGACAATCGATCACTGTGAAATGGCGCGGCAAGCCGGTGTTTATTCGCCGCCGTACACAGGAAGAAATCGATGCCGCACGGGCCATGGCAACCGATGAACTAAGTGATCCCGAGAGCGATGAAGCCCGGGTGCAGCAAGCAGAATGGCTGATTTTGGTGGGTGTTTGCACCCATCTTGGATGTATTCCGCTGGGCAATAAGTTTGGTGATCCGCGTGGTGATTTCGGCGGCTGGTTCTGCCCGTGCCATGGTTCGCATTACGACACTTCGGGCCGTATCCGCCAGGGACCAGCACCGAAAAATCTCGAAGTCCCCACATATAAATTCCTCGACGATACGCTCGTCCAAATCGGCTGAAGCGGAGCGCTAGTAATATGACCACCCCCCTTCACCGTTATAGAGTCGTCCAGTGGATCGATTACCGCCTGCCTATTTTCAGCTGGGCGAACGAGCATCTGGTCGAATATCCGGCGCCGCGTAATCTGAATTACTGGTGGAATTTTGGCTCTCTCGCCGGAATCATGCTGGTTGTACAAATTGTCACCGGCATCATATTAGCGATGCATTATACACCGCATGTTGATCTCGCCTTCAATTCCACAGAGCATATTATGCGCGATGTGGAATGGGGCTGGATGATGCGCTATATCCATGCCAATGGCGCCTCAATGTTCTTTGTTGTGATCTATATTCATATATTCAGGGGATTTTATTACGGCTCATACAAATCCCCGCGCGAAATATTGTGGTGGATGGGCGTCGTTATTCTGTTCCTGATGATGGGCGCATCCTTCCTCGGCTATGTCCTGCCATGGGGCCAGATGAGCTTCTGGGCGGCGACCGTTATCACGAATCTGATCTCGGCGATTCCGTGGATCGGTGAAACCCTGGTGCAGTGGCTTTGGGGCGGATTCTCAGTTGATAACCCAACTCTTAACCGCTTCTTCTCCCTGCATTATCTGCTGCCTTTCCTGCTGTGCGGCGTGGTGTTCCTCCATCTTTGGGCGCTGCATCACCGCAAATCGAACAATCCACTCGGCATCGATATTAAGAGCTCCAAGGACACTATCCCTTTCAGCCCTTATTACACCGTGAAGGATATGGTCGGCCTCGGCGTGATGTTCTTCGTGTTGGCGATCTTCGTCTTCTATCTACCGAATTTCCTCGGCGAATCGATCAACTACATCAAAGCCGATCCGTTGGTAACACCGCCGCATATCGTGCCGGAATGGTACTTCCTGCCCTATTACGCTATCTTGCGCGCAGTACCGGACAAACTTGGCGGCGTTATTGCCATGGTGGCGTCCATTGCCATACTGTTTGTCCTGCCTTGGCTTGATACCAGCAAGGTGCGAAGCGCACGCTTCCGTCCGGTTTATAAGCAGTTCTTCTGGATATTCCTAGCGGATTGTTTTGTCCTCGGATGGGTTGGCGCAAATCCGCCAGAGGGTGCGTTCATCTTGATTGGCAGAATTTGCTCAATCTATTATTTCGCCCATTTCCTGATCATCCTGCCGCTGCTGGGTAAGTTCGAACGTACCAAGCCGCTACCGGAGAGCATTCATCAGGCCGTGTTGGATAAGCAGGGCGGTGATCAAGCAAGTGGTGCACCACCCGGATCATCTTCCGGCTCGGCTAGCGGGGGTAGTTCGTAATGCGCGCACAGCTTCTCGCTATCGCTGTCGTCGTTGGACTGGTATTTGCCGGCACCAGTATGGCTTTTAGTGGCACGGCGCAGGCCTCAGGCGGTACGCCGGAAGCGCCGGATCATGATTGGAAACATACCGGGGTGTTCGGCACCTTTGATCGGGCCGAGCTGCAACGCGGTTTTCAGGTGTTTCAGGAAGTTTGTGCGAGCTGCCATTCACTGGAATTCATTGCTTTTCGTAACTTAATGGAAATTGGCTTTAGCGAAGAACAGGTCAAGGCCATTGCGGCCGAATATGAGGTTGAAGACGGCCCGGATAATGAAGGTGAAATGTTCATGCGTGCCGCACGGCCGTCGGATTATTTCCCGGCGCCGTTCGCTAACTCGCAAGCGGCTCGCTTCGCAAACGGTGGTGCCATGCCGCCGGATCTCTCCGTCATCGTTAAGGCACGTGACGGCGGCATCAACTATCTCTACGGCATTCTGACTGGCTATGAAGAAGAAGCGCCCGAAGGCGTCGATCTGGCAGAGGGCATGAGCTACAATCATTATTTTCCCGGTCATCAGATCGCGATGCCGGAGCCGCTCTATGAAGAAGCAGTAGAATATGCTGATAGTACCGAGCCAACGCTTGAACAACTCGCTAATGACGTCTCAGTATTCCTGGCCTGGACGGCTGAACCCGAGATGGAAATCCGTAAGAAAACCGGTCTCAAGGTTCTGATCTTCATCGCAATCTTCACCGGCCTCGTCTACATCATCAAACGGCGCATCTGGGCCAAACTGCACTAAGCCGCAGCGGCAGACAAAAAATAACGGCGGATACCTGATCAGGCGCCTGCCGTTTTTTTGGGTTTATGTCTTTTTGTTTGACCCCTCAAGCGCCGGGCGGTCGCATACGCTCCCTTGGCTTATCTCGCATTAACTCGGGCGGGCAGTCGCCATTGGCGCTGAGGGCTTCTTAAAAATGCGCCGCCGCTTGGTCGGGTTTTTTCTAGCGCTTCACTGCGCGAATTGTGGCGGAGGCGATATAAGCCTCAATGCCGCGCCCTGGCGCCCAATCGGCAATGTAGCTGCGGCTCTGCTCATTGACCTCAATATCTGGCGCATCGAAACCAGCCGTCGTCATGCCGGCGACCAATATATCGATATGCTCGGCGCCGCCGATGCAGCTTGAAATCATGCCCATATCGTCTTGTAAATCATCGGGCAGTTGTTCGGTCGCAACGATATCGGAGATGCAGAGACGCCCGCCTGGTGCCAGTACCCGATAGGCTTCGCGAAAGACAGCGGCCTTGTCGGGCGCCAAATTGACAACGCAGTTGGAAATAATCACATCAACCATATTGTCGGCGAGCGGCAGATGCTCAATCTCACCAAGCCAGAATTCAACATTTTCAATGCCGGCCTTCCTGGCGTTAGCACGTGCTTTCTCGAGCATCTCAGGCGTCATATCAACGCCTATCACACGCCCGGTGGCACCCACTCTGGGGGCAGCGAGAAAACAATCAAAGCCGGCGCCGCTACCGAGGTCTAATACCGTGTCGCCTTCCTTCAGTTCGGCAATGGCGGTTGGGTTTCCGCAACCGAGGCCGAGATTACTGCCCTCGGGCACCGCCGCCATTTCATCGTCGCCGTAGCCCAGTAGGCGACCATCGGTCGGCGCGGCATCGGGCGTCGGGCAGCATGAAATACGCGGGCGCGAGGCACGTTTCGAAGCATTGGCTGTGGAAGCGGCGACTTCGGCAGCAGTGGAGCCCGGATTGGGGCCGCAGCAACTGTCCGCGCTTCCCGCCACTGCCGCATAGGCGCTCCGTACTGAATTGCGAATTTCGTCACTTGAGCGTAGGGCGGCCATCATTGTTCTCCACTAAAATAACGGGGGATGAGGTTTTTGCGTCGGACAATGCCGTCAATGCAGTTGCGTCGCCCTCGGCAAAGCAGAAAAATTCGGACAGCCGCGCCAATGCTTCCGGGTCGGCCCAACATTCCACATGCCGGCCGGTGCGCTTCATCTTAATAAGGCCGGAGCGGCGTAGCTCCTTCAGATGATGCGAGACCGTCGATGGCGCGAGCCCCAATCCGTCACCAAGATCACCGACGCAGACACGCATACTCGGCGCGCAGGCTTGCCCCGGCTGGCAGCACTGCGCCAGACCGAAAAAGATCTTAAGGCGGTGCGGATTAGCCAAAGCCTTAAACAGCTCCGCCAATTCCTCAGCATCATCAATATTATAATTCGACATATTTCGAAATATAAGATCAACGGGTCGCAATTTCAAGAGAAAATTTTTTCTTAACTAGAGTAAATCCCGAGCAAGCGTAATCATCTGTGACACTGCTATTGGCCGGTGATTTGCTTCAATGTATCAGCTTTGTTGGGTTGAGCGATGCCAAGCCTAATATCCGCTCGAAACCGTTACGGTACCGCCTCGTCCGGCAATGTTTCGGGCTTGGACCAATCTCGCCCGGCCCAGCTTGGCCTAGAAATATCTTGCCGAACCGGCCCAGGCTTAAAGAATGCGTCCGGCCACCGCGTCGAGCTTGGCCACCAGCGCCTTGTCGCGCGCTTCCGGCGCCGTCATCACGGCATTTTCCAGTGCCCGGTCGCAGCCGTCCCCACAGGCGCTGCGATCATGCGCAAAACTTGCTGCTAAAGTCCTCACTAGGGCGCGAGCATGGGCAGCGTTTTCGGTGACCACTTTGATCACAGCGTCGACCGTCACATTGTCATGGTCTTCGTGCCAACAATCATAATCGGTGATCATGGCGACCGTGGCGTAGCAAATCTCGGCCTCGCGCGCCAGCTTGGCCTCAGGCATGTTGGTCATGCCGATCACGTCACAGCCCCAGCTACGGTAGAGCTTGGATTCTGCCAGGGAGGAAAATTGCGGGCCTTCCATTACCAGATAGGTGCCGCCATGCACGGCACGCACATCCGCCACTTCCGTCGCTGCCTGCATCAGGCTAGTACCAATGCGTCCGCAAACCGGATGGGCCATGGAGACATGGGCTACCAGCCCGGCACCAAAGAAGCTTTTAGCCCGGGCAAAGGTACGGTCGATAAACTGGTCAATGACGACGAAATCACCCGGCGCTAAGCCATCGCGCAACGACCCGACAGCACTGAGCGAGACAATATCGGTGACGCCGACGCGCTTTAGCACATCGATATTGGCGCGGAAATTAATCTCGCTTGGCGGCACAATATGGCCGCGACCGTGGCGCGGCAGGAAGGCGACATCGAGGCCGTCCAGATTGCCAAGCAGGATTTCATCTGAAGGTTTTCCGAACGGTGATTCAACACGCACCCATTCAGCATCCTTAAGCCCGTCGATCTGATAGAGGCCGCTGCCGCCAATAATGCCGAAGCGTACGGGCCGGTTATTATCTGTCATATCAATCAGCTTAAATGCGCGGCAAAATGGGCCATGCTGCGCTCGCGCGCCAAGGCAGTTGCCGTCGGATGAAAATCGGCCCGCTGGTCACAGGCGAAGCCATGCCCCGCACCGTTATAAATATGGATGTCTACATCCGGATGGGCGCCCCGGATAGCCTCAACCGAATCCAGCGGAATGCCGGCATCTTCGGTGCCGAAATGCAGCATGGTGGGGGACCGCGGTTGCTCATCAATGAACTGGCCAATCTGCCCGCCATAATAGCCAATAGCGCAATCAGTTTCGAGGCGGCAGGCGGCAAGCCAGGCTAGGGTACCGCCCCAGCAATAGCCAACTACACCGATCTTTTCTGCTGAATCCAAGTCACCACGCAACGCAGCCAATGAAGCATTCATGTCCAGCACTGGGCCTTCCCAGCCGACATCATCCTTGAGGGCGCGGCCCTTGGAGACAGTCTCGGCGGTGTAGCCCAGATCGACCTTGCGCTGCTTCCGATCAAAAATCGCCGGTGCAATCGCTAAATAGCCATCGGCGGCTAAACCATCACAGACAGACTGGATGTGTCCGTTGACGCCGAAGATCTCCTGAATTACCAATAGCCCAGCCTTGGCCACACCTTCCGGCGCTACCCGATAGGCGTCAAAGATGTGACCATCCCAGGCCCTTAAAGTGATGAATTTTCCCACAAAATTCTCCCCCTATTGGTCGCGTCACGCTTAAGCGGTAAATCTTATACGTTGAAGCGAAATAGAACTACATCGGCTTCCTGCATGGTGTAGTCCGCACCTTCCTGGCGCATTTTACCAGCAGCCTTGGCGCCGCTCTCACCGTCACAGGTAATGAAATCATCGAACGAGATGGTTTCCGCACAAATGAATCCGCGCGCCATATCCGTATGAATACCGCCCGCCGCATCGCGCGCATTATCGCCTTTCTTGATCGTCCATGCGCGCGCTTCCTTTGGCCCGGCGGTAAGAAAGCGAATGAGGCCGAGCAAATCATGGCCTGCATGAATGACCCGCTCCAGGCCGGCAGTTTCCAGGCCGAGATCTTCCAGAAAAGCGCTCTTTTCTTCCGCATCGCTCAGGCCGGCGATTTCTGCTTCGATGGCGGCAGAAATAACTACAGCCTCAGCGCCTTCTTCCCCTGCACGCTTGGCTACGGCTTCACTGAGCGCATTACCTTTATCGGCGCTGTCTTCATCGACATTGCACACATAAAGCACCGGCTTGGCCGTCAGCAGATGCAACATCCGCATCAGGGATTGCTCGTCACTATTGAACGTCAGCGCGCGCACCGGCTTGCCGTCGCGCAAGGATTCAAGCGCGTGCTCGATAAGCGGCTGCATGGCCTTGGCTTCTTTGTCGTTGCCGCGTGCCCGTTTGACCACACCGTCGAGCTGGCGCTCCAGGCTTTCGAGATCAGCCAGCATCAATTCGGTCTCGATCAATTCAATATCGCGCAACGGGTCGACCGGCCCTTCCACATGGCTGATCTGATCATCTTCAAAACAGCGCACCACATGGAGAATGGCCTCGACCTCGCGGATCTGAGCGAGAAATTTATTGCCCAGTCCCTCGCCCTGGCTAGCGCCACGCACCAAACCGGCAATATCCAGTACATCCAGCACGGTCGGCACGGTCTGTTTTGACCCGGCGACCCTTGCCACTGCCGCTAGCGCACGATCAGGCACCGGCACGCGCCCGACATTGGGCTCTACCGTGCAAAAGGGATAATTCCCCGTATCTGCCTGCACCGCGCTGGTCAGCGCATTAAAAAGTGTTGATTTTCCCACATTGGGCAGACCGACAATGCCGCATCTAAATCCCATTTCTCATCCTATATCTCATGCCATGCCTCTATTCTTCTTCGTTTATCTCATTTTTGTTCGGCTTGGCCGGCTTCATGGCTTTAGCCAATGGTGGCGCCAAATAGGCGACGCGTGTCATGAAGTCATTTTCTTTGCCACCGAGCAGCAGCGATGCCGCGTCTCCAGTCGCATCAACCAACTTATCCAACCAGGCCGATTCCGCCTTGAAAAAATCGCTCAGTACATAACTATGAACGCGGCCTTTGTCACCGGGATGGCCTATGCCCATGCGTACCCGCCAATAATTCGCACCTATATGGGAGGTGATGCTCTTCAAGCCATTATGGCCGGCGCTACCGCCGCCACGCTTGACCCTTACCTTACCAGGCGCGAGGTCCAGCTCATCGTGAAATACAAACACTTCAGCCGGTGTCACTTTATAGAAGCGCATCACCGCGCCGAGCGCGCGGCCTGATTCATTCATGAAAGTGGTCGGCTTGAGCAGCACCGCGCGGGCGCCGCCAATACGCCCTTCGGCAATTTCACCGGAGAGGCGGGAGCGGCTACGAAATTCTTCGAAGCCATAACGACGCGCGATCTCGTCGGCAACCAGATAGCCAATATTGTGCCTGTTGTTGGCGTATCGGGCGCCTGGATTGCCAAGACCAGCGAAAACATACATATGATTTCACGCGGCCCGCACGCGGGCCGGCCTCCCTCCGTTTAGGAGTCCGAATCTCCCGAATTTTCGGCGCTGTCCTCGCTTTCGCCTTCTGTACCTTCGCCTTCCATACCTTCGCCTTCTTCGCCTTCTTCGCCCTCTTCCGCTACCTCTTCCACATGGACGGTCGGGGCGGCGATGGTGGCAACGGTGAAGTCACGATCGGTAATGGTTGGCGTAACATCCTCGGGCAGCTCGATATCACTGATATGCACGCTATCGCCAATATTCATGCTGGCAATGTCGGCCACTAAGCCCTCGGGAATGGATTCAACCGGGCATATTAGCTCGATCTCATGGCGAACTACGTTGATCACGCCGCCGCGCTTCAGGCCTTCGCATTCTTCCTGGCCCTCAAACCGCACCGCAACAAATACCGCGATCTTTGCGCCTTTCACGAAGCGTAGGAAATCCGCATGCATGGGGACATCTGTTACCGGATGAAGCTGCACGTCACGCGGCAAAACGCGCATCGTCTCATCATTGACTTTTAGATCGTAGAGACGGGTGAAAAACCCGCTCCGGCGTAACTCTTTGTTGAGGTCGCGGATACTCATCGACACGCCGACCGGCTCTCCCTTACCGCCATAGATAATGGCAGGCATGCGGCCTTCAGCACGCATTCTCCGGGCAGGCCCCTTTCCGGTTAGTTCACGCGTCTCAGCGTTAATCATATTTGAATCACTCATTGTATTTTCCTTACGCGTTCGCTGTTCGCTTTAATTGAACAGGCTGGAGACGGAGCTCTCGGCGCTAATGCGCCGGATTGCTTCCGCCATTAATTTCGCAATAGAGATGGTTTTTATATTGTCTGAAATTCGCATGGCTTCGGTCATGGCGATCGTGTCAGTCACAACCAGAGATTCCAGATCAGAGGCAGAGACCCGCGCTACAGCGCCGCCTGATAGCACGGCATGGGTTACATAAGCATGAACTTCTTTCGCACCAGCCGCCTTGAGCGCTGCTGCTGCATTACAGAGGGTCCCGGCTGAATCGACGATATCATCGACCATTAGGCAATCCCGGCCATCCACATCGCCGATAATATTCATCACTTCGGATACCCCGGCCTTCTCACGCCGCTTATCGACAATAGCGAGGCCTGCATTGACGCGCTTGGCAACCGCGCGCGCGCGCACGACACCACCCACATCCGGCGATACTACCACCAGATTGCCGTTCGGGAAGTTATACTCGATATCACCGATCATTTCGCCAGCGGCATAAAGATTATCCACCGGGATATCGAAGAAGCCCTGAATTTGTCCGGCATGGAGGTCGAGGGTCAACACCCGATTGGCGCCGGCGGTGGCGATCAGATTGGCCACCAGCTTGGCAGAAATCGGAGTTCTAGGCGCAGATTTCCTGTCCTGGCGGGCATAGCCAAAATAGGGCAGCACCGCCGTGACACGCCGCGCCGACGAGCGCTTGAGCGCATCCAGGCAGATCAACAGCTCCATCATATTGTCATTGGCTGGCGATGAGGTCGACTGAATGACAAAGACATCTTCGCCACGCACATTTTCGTGTATCTCGACAAAAATCTCATTATCCGAGAAACGCCGGACAGTGGCTTTGGTCAACGGTATATTGAGCGAAGCGGCAATCGCTTCGGCGAGAGGCCGGTTACTGTTTCCGGCGAGGAGCTTCATTGATTTAGTTCTCCAAAAACGGCCATGCACCGGACTGTCACAAGACCGACGATTCTTAAGATTTACTACGCATGGAGTTGCCCATTTGGCGAGGCGGAATGTATCAAGCTCGTCTTGAGCTGTAAACGCTCTTCGCGCGATTAATTCAACCTATTTTTTCATATTGAGCCAAAAGCCTATTCCAAAGCGCCAACTTGTTCCAACATGGCGACAATCCCCTCCGCGCCGTTTTTCGCCACAGCGACCGCCACCGAATCCCACGCACCGTCGAGCGCACCCTTAGGAACGGTATTATTCTGGTTAATCGTTCCAATGCGGTAGCCGTCGGGCGAGAGAACCGCCCATTCCAGCGCGACGGACTGCCGTGCACTGGAATCCGAATTTTTGTCTATATAAACGCTTCCAAGCACGAAATAATCAGCATTTTTGAGCGATTTTTCGGTTTTTAGGCCATAACGCGCCAATGCTCGACGCATGGCACGGGCAAGGGAAATGCGGCCATCGCCGGGTGCGCCATTAACCGCCTGCACCACGAGGGTTAGTGTATTTGTCACCGCTGGCGCTTCTTTTTCCAGATTTACAGCCGGGTTGAGGATGGCCGCAAAACGCTCCGCCGACGCTTCTATTAGCTGTATATCGCTGCCCGGTAAACTGCCGTCTACCGGCAAGCGCACGTCAAATCGCAATAATATTTCACCATTGGGTGCTCCAAGAGACCAGTTCAGACGCCCTGACGCGTCTGATCGGCCTGAAATTCGGTAGCTCGCGCGGTTGCTGGCGCGCCGACCGGCGGCAATATCGTGGGCGTGCAGGGCGCGTACGAGGTCCGCCGTCAGGCGCTCCGATTGGGCTTCCGTCAGGCCGGATATGGCTTCAACAAATATGCCGGCACGGGCGCCCAGTACGGATTCGAGGGTGCCGGGCGGTGATTTATCACCCAGCTTGAAAGGCCGTGGCAATTCACCACAGCCAACAAGTAGAAAAATGCTGGCCAGGGCGGCCAAGCCAAGCCGGCGAAAATACGTCAATAATCGCCTCACATAAACACGCAGCCGGCCACCATGCCAACAAACAGGAATGCGAGAAACATAATCATATGGGGCATGTTCGCTAATTCTCCAACGCGATCGCCGAAAGCAGGCGGCCATAATCGCGCACGCCCTTTTGGCTGTTGCGCCGATAGCTGAAAAATTCACTTTCTTCAGCATATGTATCGCGCCCGAGCGCAGCGATCTCAGCTAAATTTTGGCTTTGCAACCGATGGCTAACATAGCCCGGCAGATCGAAAAGAAAATGGTCGGGCCGCGGTGCATTGCGGAAAAATCTCTCGGCGGTCGCGTCATCGGCCAAAAAGGGCTCGGGGAACTCACCACCCACTTCATAGGAATCTGGGCCGATACAGGGGCCGATGACGGCGTGGATATGACGCGCCTGGGCGCCGAGCGCCAGCATCGCCTGCACACATGATTCGATAACGCCGACGAGCGCTCCACGCCAGCCGGCATGCAGTGCGCCGATCACCCGATTGTTGCCATCGGCGAGCAGAACCGGCGCGCAATCGGCGGTCAGAATACCAAGCGCAATTCCCGGCTTGTCAGTGACCATCGCATCGGCGCGCGGCGCGTCGCTACGCGGCCACGGGATATCAACCGTTACCGTAATATCGCCATGCACCTGATAGACGCTACAGAGTTCATCCGCCGCAAGGCCGAATTGAGATGATGCCCGCTTGCGGTTCTCGCGCACTATCTCCGGATCGTCATTTGAACCATAGCCGCAATTGAGCGATGCATAGAGGCCGCTGCTGGCGCCACCGCCCCTGCTGAAGAAGGCGTGACGCACGCCCTCGCCGGTATTCAATGCGGGATGCTCAAGAACATGCGTCATGCTACGTCTGCCCGTTCAAATCCGGCAGGCGGCGCATTGCCGAGCGGGTTGAATGCCATGACCTTGAATAATTGACCCATCTGCTGACTGTCGAGCAGACGGTAAAGCGCAGTACTAATGTCTTGCGCCTGTTGCAGCGTGGCTCCGCGCTGCAAGGTTGCAGCGCGGGCCTCAACGCCAAGGCTCTGGAGAAAGTTTCCCTGGGTCACGGGACCATGCGCCTGAACGCCTGCCGCCGCTTCGCGCAACGCGGCGAAATCCACATGGGAGGTAAGGTCTGCTAGGCCAGGCGCGGCAAATATGGATTCCGCCTTGTGGGCGCGCACCGCTTGCAAGCTATCGCCATTGGCGCTCTCCGCATGGCCGTAATCAATAATTAGCGCTGCACCGCCCTCTGTCGCGAGGCGCGCTGCAATGCCGGTCATATAATTGCTCCGCGCCGGCGCCTGTTCGAATATATCGCCGATCACACCAGGGCGTATCAACGCACATGGCATTTCGGCTAGATGTCCGCAAAAGGCACCATCAATATATGTTACTTGGCGTTCGCGCCAGCCGTCTTTACCCATTTCATATTGATGCACCGGCAGGGCATCGAAAAATTCATTGGCCACTATAATCAACGGCCCAGGCGGCAGGGCAGGAAGATCATTGTGCCAACTTGGCGAGGCGTCCGAGAGGCTGCGCTCTTGCGCTGCGCGCAGGCGGGTGCCGGTTTCCACCAGATGAAGCGTAAGCGCCTTGCTAAAATCTGGTTCCGCCCGGATAGCGCGCAGTGCGTCTTTCATCAGTGTGCCGCGCCCCGGCCCGAGTTCGACCAAATTGATCGCCGTTGGCGCGCCCAATTGACGCCAAGTCACGGCGCACCAGAGGCCGATCAGCTCACCGAACATTTGGCTAACCTCGGGCGCTGTGACAAAATCACCCGCAGCGCCAATCGGCTCGCGGGTGGTGTAGTAGCCATGTTCCGGGTCGCCCAAACACAGCTCCATATAGCGTGCCATAGAGATCGGGCCGCTCTTGGCGATCATATCTTTGAGGTGCGCACTGAGCGGGCTCACTCAGCCTCCGGTACTTTTTTTGGATAACGGCCGCCAGGGCCGGGTGCGCAGCACCAGATAGAGTCCAAGCACCAGCATCGGCAGGGATAGAATCTGGCCCATGGAAATGCCGCCGAAAATAAAGCCGAGGAAGGAATCCGGCTCGCGGAACAGCTCGACGATAATGCGCGAAATGCCATAGCCAATCAGGAATGAGCCGGTGAGCACACCCGGTCGCCGCGCAACTTTAAAGATAAATACCAGCAGCACTAAGATTATGAAAAGTACCAAACCTTCACCAAACGCTTCATAGAGCTGGCTTGGATGGCGCGGTGCCGGCCCGCCGGTTGGGAATACCATTGCCCAAGAAACATCGCTCGCCCGGCCATAAAGTTCACCATTAATAAAGTTAGCGATGCGCCCAAAGAACAGCCCGATGGGCACAGCGCAGGCAGCGGCATCGGCGACCGAAAGCACATTCAATTTTCGTTGGCGGGCAAATAGGAACAGCGCGCCGATAACCCCCAGCATGCCACCATGGAACGACATCCCGCCCTGCCAGATAACTGGGATTTGCCCCGGATGGTCGATGAAATAACCAGGCTGATAAAATATTACGTAGCCAAGCCGTCCACCGAGAATCACACCAAGAGTACACCAGATAAGAAAATCATCTGCGGCGCGCTGGTCAAGCCCCGGCACGGCGCCTTTGGCGAGATAGCGAATATAACGCCAACCAAGTACTAACCCGACAACATAGGCTAGTGCGTACCAACGGATGGCAACCGGTCCGAAGCTGATAATCACCGGATCAAGATTTGGGAAGGCCAGAGCAAGGCTCATCGATATGGGTTCTCTTGTTTGAGATAGTCATGCACATAGCTGGCGACGCCATCCTCAAGCGAGGTTAGTGGTTGGCTGAAGCCGGCGGCGCGAAGACGTTCCATGCGCGCCTCGGTGAAATATTGATAGCGCTTGCGAATTGATTCCGGCATATCGATATATTCAATCTTCGGCGTCCGGCCAAGAGCTAAGAACAGCGCCTTGGCTAAATCCTCAAAACTGCGCGCTTTACCGGTTCCTACATTAAATAGGCCGATAGCTCTTTCATGGCGCAGCAGCCACAATATAACGTCAACACAATCGCCAACCCAGACGAAATCACGCAACTGCCCGCCATCGGCATAATCCGGGTGATGGGACTTGAAGAGCCTTACTGGCTTACCAGCGGCGGCAACCGGATAGGCGGTGGCGATCACGCTCTTCTGGTTGCCTTTATGATATTCGTTCGGGCCATAGACGTTAAAAAATTTAAGTCCAGCCCATTGCGGTGGTTGGGCAACGCCCTTGGCCAGCATGGCGGCGACGCGGCGGTCAAAGAGATGCTTGCTGCGCCCATAAAGATTAAGTGGGCGCAGTGCCGCCAGAGCCTGCTTAGCGCTGTCATCGTCAAAACCCAGTCTACCATCGCCGTACGTTGCCGCTGAGGAGGCATAGATAAAGCGCACGCCATAGCGCGCGCACCAGTGCCAGAGGTCAAGGCTCAGGCGGTAATTATTGTGCACGAACAGGCTAGCATCGGTTTCCATGGTAGAGGAAATAGCGCCCATATGAAAAATCGCCTGCATGTCACTTCGATGGGTCTCAAGAAAGGGAAACAGCATATCGGGTTCGATAACCGCTTCAAGTTTGCGCTTGGCAATGGTCTTTCCATTGTCGCCCGCGCCGGCCTTGTCGCAGACCACCAGCGGTCCATAACCGCCCTCTTCCAATCCCGCGACCAAATTTGAGCCAATGAACCCGGCTCCGCCCGTCACTATTATCATTTTCTACTATCGCCAAAAAAAAATTCAGGGAACGACCGCGTTTGCCCGCACGGCCGCCAATCGCACTTATATTGCTCGCCACCAGCCGCCTGCAAGGTGCAGACAGGTGATTCTTCGTACAAGTAGCGCTATTATAAGCGCGAATGACCGCTTGGAGTGCAAAATGCAGACTGATAATCGAATTCTAGATGATTTAGCCCGGGTTGCCAGCAGTGCCATGGGCGCCGCCGGAGGAGTTAAAGGCGAAGTGGAATCCGTCGTCAGGCGGCAATTTGAGCGAATTCTCGCCACTATGGATATGGTCAGTCGAGATGAATTCGACGCCGTCAAGGAAATGGCGGCCAAAGCGCGCTCAGAGCAGGAGGCGCTGGCGCTCCGCGTTGAGCAATTGGAATTAGCGCTCAAAAAGCAGAATGATGATGCATAAGCACCCCCAATCAAGCCTTAAAACCACGCGTCATCGCTCCAGATGGGGCATAAAGAATGGTCGACATACCAGATTTTGCGCTTTGATTTGGCGGTCATACACACTATTGTATGAGGCATCATAGTTTGGGGGTGCGCGGCTAAGTACCACAATATATAGATATCAGTTAGTTATGCCGTGTATTTGTGAATTGTGTTGAACTGCAACACGGGAACACGCATGTCGACAATTCTCAGTTCCGAACAAATTTACGACGATAGCCCGCTTGATACAGTCGAGCGGGTCGCCGGCGCGGCGGATCTTCACTTTGAGCGATTTAACGATGAAGAGCTTCTGGCTGCACATTATACCGGCCCGTGGTGCGCCTATGAAATGTGGTTTGCCTATAGCTCCGATGTCGATGCGCTAGAATTCCGCTGCGGCTTCGATATGAAAGTGCCAACGGAGCGCCTCGACGATGTGTGTAATCTGCTGGCCCAGATCAACGAGAAAATGTGGCTCGGCCATTTTGATCTTCGCGAGGATGAGCGGCGTCCGACATGGCGCCACACCTTTATTTTTCGCGGAGCGCCACGCCCAGCGGAAGCACAGATAGAGGATATGCTAGGCATTGCGTTGCAGGAATGCAATCGCTTCTATCCGGCCTTTCAGCACGTCATCTGGGCCGGGAAATCGCCGCATGAAGCGCTCGAATTAGCGCTCTTTGAGACTTTCGGCGAAGCGTAATGGCAATTGATATCCCCGGCGGCATAGTTCTGGCCGGCGGCGGCAAAATGGGCAGCGCCATGCTTGCCGGCTGGCTCAAAAGTGACATTCCAGCCAAACAAATTCATGTGATCGAGCCGGATGCGGAAGCGGGAAAACGCCTCGCCGCACTCGGAGTGAATGTCGGCACCAATGCGTCCGCCCTACCGAAGACATCTTCAATCGTCATATTCGCGGTCAAACCGCAAGTGATGGATGGAGTTGTACCGCTTTATGCGCCGCTTGCTAGCAGCGAGACGGTATTTCTGTCGATTGCCGCCGGCTGCACGATTTCTCAGTTTGAAGGCCATCTCGGCGCTGTTCCGGTGGTGCGTTCTATGCCCAACACGCCGGCAGCGATTGGCCTCGGCATGACGGTGGCCTGCGCCAATGGAGCGGTCAGCGCGGCGCAAAAGTCGCATTGCCAAATGCTATTGGAAGCCATCGGTGAGGTTGCCTGGGTGGCGGATGAAGCGCTGATGGACCCGGTTACAGCGGTCTCCGGCAGTGGCCCGGCCTATGTTTTTCTGCTAATCGAAAGCCTGGCAGCCGCTGGCGTCGAGGCTGGGTTGTTGCCGGATCTAGCGCTCAGGCTAGCGCGCGCCACCGTGCGCGGCGCTGGCGAATTGGCGAGCCAGTCCGATGATGCACCTAGCCAGCTGCGCGTTAATGTGACCAGTCCAGGCGGTACCACAGCGGCAGCGCTCGACGTGCTGATGGCTAAAGACGGCCTTGGCAACCTGATGACGCGCGCCGTTGCCGCTGCTTCGCGCCGCTCACGGGAGCTTTCCGGATAAATTTTCGCCATGGATTGACCCGCGCCGGAGAGACGCTTACATAGGGGCAGAATGTTGCATTTAAACTAGGTAGCAGAAGGCAAATTGCCTAAAATGCCCAGGAACATAAAATTTCCCTGCCTGATAGTTGACCACGCCCTTGAGCTGGCGGCGAACCAAGGGTGGGCTGAAACCAGCCTCAGTGATATCTCAGCAGTGGCCAGCGCTGGTTGACAAGGGCCCCCTCACCTTCGCGGATTTTCAGAAAGTCGATATTCGCGCCGGTACGATTATCCGCGCCGAGCCTTTCACACAAGCGCGTCAGCCGGCCTATAAGATATGGCTGGATCTCGGCCCTGAGATCGGCGAGCGCAAGGCATCGGCACAGGTGACTGTAAATTACCGACCTGAAGAATTATTGGGCCGCCAAGTTGCCGTTGTGGTGAATTTCCCACCCAAGCAGATCGGTCGCTTTATGTCTGAGGCTTTGATTCTCGGTTTTCCTGAAAAAGACGATAGGGTGGTGTTGATTTCGCCCGATAAAAAGGTGGCCAACGGCGCTCGGCTCTTTTAACGACCCCCTAAATTGGCAAGCGCAATATAGCGCGCAATCCTCCCATGGTGCTTTTTTGTAAAATTATATCGCCGCCATGCCCGCGCGCCACATCGCGCGCAATCGCCAGGCCGAGGCCAGCACCAGCATAGTTTGGATTACGTGAATTATCGAGGCGGAAAAACGGCTTGAAAACATCTTCGATACTCTCGGGCGAAATGCCGGGGCCATCATCTTCAACTATGATTTCCACGCTCTCACCGACGCGCTGCGCACGTACCTCCACTTTGTTACCATAGCGCAACGCATTATCGGTCAGATTGGCGAGGCAGCGCTTGATGGCGTTGGGGCGGAGCGGGAGGGTTAAGCTCGGCTCACTCTCCAGGCGCAAGGGCGCGCCGCTTTTGTGCGCGCTTGCAATAATTTCATTGAGCAGCGCGGATAGATCGGTTGGCACTGGTGTTTCGCCACCCTGACCACGAGCGAAGGCAAGATATTCATCGATCATTTTTTCCATTTCAAGGATATCGAATTCTAAGTCTGATACTTCAGCGCGCGCTTCCGGGTTGGTGCCCCGCAACATAGCCAATTGCAATTTGATGCGCGTAAGCGGTGTGCGCAGATCATGTGAGACCCCGGCCAGCATTTCGGTGCGCTGATCAATATGCCGTGCAATGCGCTCACGCATATCGAGAAAGGCGGCGGCGGCCTGGCGAATTTCGCTTGCCCCGCCAGGTTTGAAGTCAACATCCACTCGGCCCTTGCCGAATGCTTCCGCCGCAGTGGCGAGACGGCGGATAGGCTGAATTTGATTGCGTAGAAAGAAAATGGCAATTGCCATCACCACCAGCGCGGTACCAACCATCCATAAGACAAATATATAGACTGTAGTAGAGAACATGCGTTTGTGCGGCGTGAGGATATTGAGCACGCCCTCTTTGAGCTCGATGCGGATAGAGATATTTTTATCGTCACGTCGTGTATCTATATGAAAAGGAATGACCAGCCGTTCAGAAAGCGCGTGGCGCAGCATGCGCTCCACATTGCGGTTGCTCATTCTGGGCGCTTCGGCTGGCAGATGTGCGCCCTTCTCGAATACCGCATCTATTTGCATTTCACGGTGCGCGGCGCGCAGTGTCCATTCACGAAATTCATCTTCCGGATATTTCTGAATGGTGCGCATAACATAGATGATGTCGCCCGTCACACCAAGCGCTAGGCGCCGGCTCACCGTATCCCAATGGCGCTCAAAAAAGATATAGGCGACGACGCCCTGCAGCAGCACCATGGGAACCAACATGATTAGCAAAGAGCGCCAGAAAAGCCGCTTGGGCGTGAGTTGTTTGAGCAGGCTTGTTTGCAGTGTCATCATCAATTTTATCCGCTAGTCTGGGCGTAGAGCATAGCCCTCGCCCCATACCGTGCAGAGATAACGTGGTGTGCGCGGGTCCACTTCAATCTTGCGGCGCAGGCGAGTGATTTGCACATCAACTGCGCGCCCGCTCGAATCGATGCCACTTTGTTGGCAGAGGTTTTCCCGGCTAAGAGTCACGTTGGGCTGGCTGACAAAGAGAGTAAGGAGCTGGGCTTCGGTATTTGTCAGGCGCACACTTTCGCCGTCGAGGGTCAGTTCGCTACGCGTTGGATGAAATTCGAAGGCGCCAATTTTTACCGCCGCTTCCAGGTCAATCGGCGGTGCGGCTTGGGTCCGCCGGAGAATAGTAGCGATACGCAGTAACAGCTCGCGTGGCTCAAATGGCTTGGTCAGATAATCATCGGCGCCGCTCTCAAGGCCGGTGATGCGATCCTCCGCCTCCCCCATCGCCGTCAGCAACAGGATTGGCACGGACAAGCGTTGACGCAGGCGCTGGGTGAATTCCACACCGTTTTCGCCCGGCATCATGACATCGAGCACCAACAGGTCAAAGGTAAGCCCGCGCAATTTTGCCTCTGCGTCCTGAGCGCTTTGCGCCGTGGTAACGCGGTAGCCGTTATCGGTTAAATAGCGTTGCAGCAATTTGCGCAGTCGGTCATCGTCGTCGACCACCATGATATGCGCCACTTTGCCGCCCGGCAGTTGCGCACGGAATTGCGCTTGTGTTGAATTCGATTCCATGGCGCCAGTATAGGCCAAGCACCCCCCGATATGCCAAAGCCCTCAATTATGGGGCCATAGGATCGCAAGGTTTAGTGATTTTTCTCAAAGCGCTTACGATCGGTCTCATCTGTAATGCCAAGCAGCACTTCGCGATAGCCGGCCACAGCATTGCCGCCTGCGGCTCGATATGCGGCGCCGATTCGGGCACGCTGCACCTCGGAGAGGCAACGTTCCAGTTCAAGTCCCTTATCGGTGAGCTGCAACAGGCGCCGCCGACGATCTTCCTGAGACTTTTGTACCGAGATAAATTCATCGCGTACCAATTGGCTGAGCACGCGCGACAGGCTCTGTTTGGTAATTCGTAAAATTGCCAGCAACTCGGCTACCGAGATGGACGGACTGCGGGCGACGAAATAAATCACCCGATGGTGCGCCCGGCCAAATCCATAGGTAGCAAGAATGGTGTCGCACTCCGCCGTAAAATCCCGATAGGCGTAAAATAACAGCTCAATCCCCTGATGCAGTTCATCATGGCGCAGGAATAGCGGATTGGGACCGGGTTTTATGTCAGTCATATTGACTTATATGCAGCGCGATGGTACCTAAAGCAACTGATTTCAGCACTGATTTTAGGAATTTATGTCGAAACACACCGACTTAAATGCGAAGGATAGAGCATAAATGGCGGACTTAAATCCTTTTGATGATCGTGACGGTATGATCTGGCTTGATGGCGAGATGGTGCCGTGGCGTGACGCTAATGCTCATGTTCTCAGCCACGCGCTGCACTATGCGAGCTGCGTATTTGAGGGCGAGCGCGCCTATTCAAGACGAATTTTTAAATTAAGCGAGCATACTGCGCGGCTGTTTGAATCCGCTGCCCTTCTGGATATGACAATCCCGTTCACACCGGCGGAGATTGACGCCGCCTGTAACGAGCTGATTATTTGCCAGGATATTACCGATGGTTACGTCCGCCCGGTGGCATGGCGCGGCGCCGAGATGATGGGCGTCTCCGCCCAGGCGGCCAAGACTCACGTTGCCATCGCCACTTGGCCGTGGCCAAATTTGTTTGGCGATGACCGCCTCGAAAATGGCATCCGGATGAAGACCTCAAAATGGCGCCGGCCTGCGCCCAATACGGCGCCGGTCAAAGCCAAGGCAGCAGGACTTTATATGATTTGTACGCTGTCACGCCATGCGGTTGAGCCGGAAGGTTATGACGATGCGCTGATGCTCGATTGGCGCGGGCAGGTTGCTGAATCAACCGGCGCCAACATCTTTTTGGTGCAAAATGGTGCTATCCATACGCCGACGCCAGATTGTTTCCTCGACGGTATCACCCGCCGAACGGTCATGGGTCTTGCCCGCAAGCGCGGCTATGAGGTCATCGAGCGCGTAATCATGCCAGAAGATTTGGGCCATGCCGACGAAGTCTTTCTGACCGGCACCGCCGCGGAAGTCACGCCTGTTGGCGAGATCGACGAGCATAATTATCAAGTCGGCCCGATCACCCGCAAATTGATGGATGATTATGAAGCGGCAGTACGCGCGGGAGATTAAGCGCTTCCCGCCAGTCTCTCGCCCCCCGCTTAGCTTAGCTTTTATTATCTTGAGCGCTTAGTTACGCTTGCCGGAATGCACTAAGCATTCCAGTTGGGGGTTCCGCTTGGTAGAGTTTATTGGGCGTACTGCCCAAGCTATTTTTTAGTTGCCCATTTTTCTGCAGCTTGGTCGTCGGCAGCGCGGGCTTCGACCCAATCTTTGTTATCGCCACGCTCTTCCAGCTTCCAAAAAGGCGCGCTGGTTTTCAGCCAGTCGATGAGAAAGGCGCAGGCTTCAAGTGCTGCCTGGCGATGCGATGAGGCGGTGACCACCATGACGATGCGCTCACCCGGCTCGAAGCGGCCATAGCGGTGGATGATCAGGCAGTCATTGAGCGGCCAGCGGTTGCGCGCTTCCGCTTCGATTTCAGCCAGTTTCTTTTCCGTCATGCCGGGATAATGTTCGAGTGTCATGGCGCTGATACTTTCGTCGCCTTCCTGGCCGCGCACCAGTCCGACGAAGGACGCCAGCGCACCAACATCGCCATTTCCGCTTAACGCCGTCATCTCGACGCCTATATCAAAATCTTCATTCTGAACCCGAATCATAGCTGTACCTCAGCCGCCCGTCACGGGAGGAAATAGCGCTACTTCATCCGCATCTGTCAGCGGGTGATCAAGCTGGGAAAACTCCTGATTGACGGCAAAGCGTACCACCGATAAATCTGCCAACGCTTCGCCGTAGCCGGGGCCGCGGGTTTTAAGCCAGTCGACCAACGCACCCAGCGTGGTGACATCATTCGGCAAGGTAATATCTTCTTCGCCAATGCCAGTTTTCTGTTTGAGCCAGGCAAAATAAAGCAGTTTCACGATAGATCCTTAACGCATGGTTTCATTGAACGGGAAGAAATCAACCATCATACCAAGGGTCACCGCACTGACATCTTCCGCTAGCTCTATCAATCCATCGGCAAACACGACAGAGGATAATATACCGGCACCGTCATGGCGATATTTTTCCGCCGTCATGCTGCCGTCGTCAAGGGTATGCAGGCGCGCTCGGAGCCACTCGCGGCGTCCGGTTTTCTTTTTATAATCAAAGCCCGCGCGCACGCGAAAACTTTGTGGCTCAATTTCCGTCGCACCGGCCAGGCGCAATATCAGCGGGCGGGCAAAGCGCAGGAACGTCACCAATACCGCCACCGGATTGCCGGGCAGGCCGACAAATGGCACATGCGCCACTTGGCCGAGCGCTACTGGGCGGCCGGGGCGGATCGCCAGGCGCCAGAAATTAAGATGACCGAGTGCTTCCACAGCGCTCTTGATGTGATCCTCCTCGCCGGTCGATACGCCACCGGATGTCACCAGGGCGTCATGGGTTTTGGCTGCTTCTTCGAGCGCGTCCTGCACTGCACCAAGCCGGTCCGGCAGAATACCGAGGTCATTGACTTCGCAGCCGAGCACCTCCAGGAGCGCAATAATCATGAAGCGGTTAGCGTCGTAAATACCGCCGGGCGGCAGCGCAGCACCGGGGTCAAACACTTCATCACCACTTGAAAACACGGCGACGCGAAGCGGCGCGTAAACTTCAAATTCAGTAATGCCGATCGATGCCGCAATGCCGATATCTTGTGGCCTGAGACGGCGGCCGGATTCTAGGGTGGTCGCACCGCGTTTGATGTCCTCGCCGGCAAAGCGCCGGTTGGCGCCGCGCCTAATGCCGGGCGGGATAGTGACCACGCCATTTTCTTCAGGGCAATCTTCCTGCATCAGCACAGTTTCCGGCCCAGGGCCGCCGTTTTCACCGCTCGGCATGGGTGCGCCGGTAAAAATACGTATGGCCGCGCCGCGCCGCGCGGCGTGGCCAAGCGGTTGGCCCGCCGGAATGCGATCATGCCATGGCAGGCTAGTGTCCTCGCCTGCCTGCAGATCGTCAAAATATACCGCCCATCCATCGACCGCGGCATTATCATGCGGCGGCACATTATGCTCGGAATGCACGTCGCGCGCTAAAATACGCCCGCGTGCTTGTGCCAAGGCACATGTTTCAATCTTTGTGACCGGGCGCGTGGTTTCGCCGAGGCGCGCCAACGCATCATGGGTAGACATCAATTCGCCACCGAAGGCAAAGCAATCATCGCTTAATTGCGCCATAATGTTTGCTCCACTTTATCTCGCCTTTTCTCGCATCGCTTCACGCGATTCCAGTTAAATTATTATGGGCTATAATAAAATCGGCAATGGCCGGAATGTCATTTAAATCTAACACCACAATATCACGCTTCTCTGGCAAATTCTTCGGTCTGCCGCTGTCGCTTGCAACCGCCACCACCCATTCATCTTCATTTGCCAACAGCGGCAGTTTAGTTTCAGCGCGGTAGACTTCTAATTTGGCATGATTATGCCGTTTGAAACCCTCAATTAGCAGCAAGTCTAGATTACTAAACTGTGGGTAAAATTTCTCCAGCGGCGGCTGTGGCGCACCGCGCATTTCATGCAACAGGGCCCAGCGCTGTTCGGATACATAGAGCACTTCATGGGCCCCCGCCTCGCGCCATTTAGTTACATCATGGCCGGGGTCGAAGAGATCAAAACCATGATGGGTATATTTCATCGTCGCTATGGTCAAATTGCGCTTTGTAAGCTCAGGAAGTACGCGGCGCAACAAGGTTGTTTTGCCGCTGCCGCTCCAACCGGCGATGCCGAACACCTGCATTTCCATACTCATGCGTCCGGCCGCTGCAGGCCCGCCCATTGCTGCGCCACAGCCCGAATGTAGAAGACGGCGCTGAGCCAAGTCAGCACCACCGCGAGCCACAATAGCGCTTCACCGGCTAGGCCAAGTGGCCCGCTAATTGCACTAAAGGCGGGTTCTATCAATAGTAAGGCAATGGCTGTCATCTGGCTTACGGTTTTCCATTTACCGAGACGGCTGACCGGAAGGGTAAGGTGCCCTGCTAGGCCCTCACGCAGACCGGAAATCAGCAATTCACGGCAGAGAATGGCAACCACCGCGATCACCGGTGTATCATATTCTACCGCCAGCATGACCAAGGCCGCAACGACGATCAATTTATCCGCAATGGGGTCGATAATCCGACCGAATTCGCTGGTTTGGTGGAGGCGGCGCGCCACCCAACCATCAAAAAAATCGGTTATGGCAGCCAATGTGTACAGCCCAAAGGTGATCCAGGCAGCGGCCTCACCTGGCACATAAAATAGGCCGATAAAGGGCGGTACCAGGGCAATGCGACCCAACGTCAATATGTTCGGCAGGTTTGTCATAATCGCGTGATATCCAGATGGCGCTTAACGAGCGGCATTCTATCAGCTTAGGCATTAGCGTGGAAATGAGAGTAAATGGTTTTCGCAAGGGCGGTAGAAATACCCTTTACCTGCTCAAGATCGGCCAATCCGGCTTGTGAAACTCCACGGGCCGAGCCGAAATAATGCAATAACGCCTTCTTGCGACCGGGGCCAACACCCTGAATACCGTCGAGCTGAGAGCGTGCGACACTCCTTGCTCGCTTGGCGCGGTGGGTACCGATGGCAAAGCGGTGCGCCTCATCACGCAGGCGCTGGACAAAATATAGCACTGGGTCGCGCTTTTGCAGCGAGATCGGCGCGCGTTGGGGCATGAAGATGCGCTCCAGCCCAGCATTTCTGTCGGGTCCTTTGGCCACCGCCGCCACTGCGACATCGTTGACCCCGAGCTCGGCGAAGATATCGAGCACGGCACTGAGCTGCCCGGCGCCGCCATCGATTAGGATCAGGTCCGGCCAGGTTTCTTGAGCGCGCTCCGGGTCTTCTTTCAAGAGGCGAGAAAAACGGCGCGAGAGAACTTCCCGCATCATACCAAAATCATCTCCCGCCGTAATGCCGTCCGCCGCAGCTGGCAATTTATCACTCTTGATATTAAATTTTCTGTAGCCCTTCTTGTTAAATCCTTCAGGCCCTGCAGCGATCATGGCGCCGACCGCATTGGTGCCAGATATGTGGCTGTTGTCATAAACCTCAATGCGCGCCGGCGCAGTATCGAGATCGAGTTTTTCGGCCAGGCCTTCTAATAGCTTTCTTTGCGTTGCACTCTCAGAGAAGCGCCGGGCCAGGGCTTCGCGTGCATTGCGCTCCGCGTCTATCACCATGCGCGCCTTATCACCCCGGCAGGGCTGGTGAATGTGCACGCGGCGCTCTGCCTTGAGAGAAAGAGCTTCTTCCACCAGGCCCTGATCCTCCAGTTGCTGGTTGACCAGCAGCAGAGGCGGCGCGGCGCGATTGCTGTAAAATTGGCCGATAAAGGCAAACAGCACCTCGCTCGCACCAGCGTTTTTTTGGTGGCGTGGGTAATAGGCCCGGTTGCCGTAATTCTGACCGCTGCGAAAAAAGAAAATCTGTACGCAGGACTGGCCTCCATTTTGATGCACCGCTATGACATCGGCATCCTGTAAGGAGTGGAGGTTAATGCCTTGGCGCGCCTGAATATGGGCGAGGGCGCGAATACGGTCGCGGTAGGCGGCAGCAGTCTCAAACTCGAGGGCGTCGCTGGCTGCCGTCATGCGCTCGGTCAGCCGGGCATGAATGTTACGGCTGCGGCCGGAGAGAAAGTCGCGCGCTTCATCTACCAGAGCGGCATAGGTCTCCGCGCTGACGCGCCCAACGCACGGCGCTACACAACGCTTGATCTGATGCTGCAGGCAGGGCCGAGTGCGGTTGGCAAAAATCGAATCGGAGCAGGAGCGCAGCGGAAAGGCGCGGTGCAGGGCGTTGACGGTTTGATTAACTGCGCCAGCTGAGGCAAAGGGGCCAAAATATTCGCCATCAGCCTTTTTCGCGCCGCGATATTTGGTAATACGCGGATAAGCATGGCCGCCTGTGATAAGAATGAATGGGAAGGATTTATCATCCCTGAGAACAATATTGTAATGCGGCTTCAGGCGCTTGATTAAATTGCTTTCGAGCAGCAGCGCCTCGACTTCGCTTTTAGTAGTCACCACTTCAACGCTTACTGTCCCGGCTACCATGCGTTGCAGGCGGTGCGGAAGTGCACTGACATTGGTATAGCTGGTAACCCGCTTCTTCAGATTTTTTGCCTTACCGACATAAAGTGGCTCACCCGCCGTATTCAGCATGCGGTAGACGCCGGGGCTTTGCGGCATAATCACAACCGCTCTGCGTAATGTCTCAAGGCCGCTTTGCAGCGATGACATCAGCGGCGATGACTTTTTAACCATGTCCTCCTGATTTGTGGTATCGTCATCTGACATTTTCTATTCCGTGCCGTCCTGATTAGCCGTGCTGCTTCATCACGCTTACTCGTCAATGTCGAACCACCAACATGCCATAGATTAGCTGGTTGGGGCGCAAATTTATCAGCATTTTTAAGCTATCGGAATATCCTGATACCGGCAGGCAAACACTATCAATTCAAGAAGTTGGCGCACTAACTTAGCCGCGTCTGCAAAGAGTTTTGGATGCTATCCCCTAAATCTGTGGATAACCCTGTGCACCAAAGCCAATGGACTGCTCGACTACCAACTAATCCAATGTCTTAATGCTATTTGCCTTATATTTGTGCAGGAACAGCAACTAATTGATAAACAACAAAATTAGTATTAACAAAAAGCTAACTTCTATTTTATATAAATTATAGTATCTATATTTTTTGCTTATCTCGTGGCACGAGACTGATGTGAACAATATTCACCGTGATGGCGTTATTTAGCGTTAAATAGAGCCCCGAGTGCACAAAATGTATGGTGTCAACAGCTGGGGCTACGCATGAGGTTCCCGCGATATATTCCTATCAGTGCGACATGAATACGGGGCGGTCATGGAAGCGAGAATATTCTGGGAGACACCGCCTATAAAAAACTTAAGAATGCTGGAATTGCCATAGGCGCCCATCACAATCATGTCAGCGCCCAGGTCAGCTACTCCCGATAGGAACAGGTCGCCCACCGATACATCGCCGGAAACCGTCTCTAGCGCTTCCCTCTTGGCACCAAGGCGATATCAAGCGCTGTTTCGTCCGGCAAAACGCCATCTAGATGAAGTAAATTTGTTTTATATGCCATTGCCTGTTTCTCCTCGTCCACTCGTCGTTTTCGGGGAAAAAACTTGTTTAATGCTAGTCTGGGCAGCGGCGAAGCTCATGATTTGTATTAATATTTTTGTGTAAATACGCAGGCAGCATAGGCGCGCGGGTTGCCTGAGACTGCCGGGTAAAAGCAAAAATATACAGCGCCATTTGTGTAATATTAGCAGCGGCAAATAGTGAATTAAATTTTTGTGGATAAGTCTGTTGATAAGCGCGAGAATAAATGCTGGATAATTAGGCGTTGGCAAACAAGCGTCCTCCTTAAAATGCAATAAAATTTGAAAATAGCGGCGTAAGCAATTGATATTATGTATGTTAAATTTAGAATCTACGGTCCGCTAAAATTCTTGCTGAAATGCTCTGATTATAGTCTTTTGAAATCGGTTGTATTTTCACATGTGTACAATAATTTGCGTTGCGCGCGATTTTAGAGCTACGAAGCCGCGCATTCACGACTCTATGTCGCGCTGTTCTGGCGCTCAATTTCGACACCAACGCTGGTCTCTTCGGCATAAATATCAAGCTTTTCAACCCTCACCCGCACTCGCGTAACGCGGCCATCTATCAAGCATAGGCCGGCAATACGTTCAGCCAACGTTTCCACCAGATTAATATGGCCATCGGCCGTCAGGGCGCGCACGCCATCTACCACATGCTCGTAGCTTACAACATTCTCTATGCGATCCTGGAGCGCGCGCTCTTGCTCACGCACCATCAGATCTACATTGATGCAAACCCGTTGCGGCGCATGATGCTCATGTGAATGCACGCCGATAGAACAGGGTAAAATCAGATCACGCACAAAGACACAGCGGAAGGAGCCTGCAGCTTGGCTGTTCATCTCGGCTTGGGGCCGCAAGGGTGTAGGTTTATTCACGGCGGCTTTATTCCTCCACCACATTATCACGCGGCATGCTCCAGCCCAAATGCTGGCCGCCATCGAGCGCCATCATTTGCCCTGTCATGGCCGGCGCCGCAAGGATAAAACGCACGGCAGCGGAAATTTCCTCCGGCTTAGCGCCGTGGCCAAGCGGCGTATTCTCGCATTGCGCCTGGAATTGCGCTGCCGTTTGCCGGGCGTTCGCTAGAACCGGTCCCGGTCCGATAGCGTTCACCCGAATTTGTGGTGCCAGGGCTAGGGCCAGGGTTTGCGTCAAGGTCCAAAGGCCCGCCTTGCTCAGCGTATAGGTGACAAAATGCGGTGTTAAATTCCAAACGCGCTGATCAAGTATATTGATGATCACCCCATTTGAATTGTTAGGAAAGTCCTGGGCAAAGGCTTGGCTGAGTACAAACGGCGCGCGCAAATTCACGGCCATATGGCTATCCCAGGATTGCTGGGTGGCGCTTTCCACATTGTCATATTCAAACGTCGAGGCATTATTAATAAGGCAGCCAAGCGGCCCCAATGCTTTTATGGCGCGCCCGACCAAAGTTGACGTCTCTGCCTCATCACCGAGTTCGGCAGCAAGCGCTACAGCGCGTCCACCGGCGGCCTCAATCATTGCCACGGTCTCGTCGGCATCTGCCGCGCCGTCCCGGTGATGCACGCCAACAGCCCAGCCGTCAGCACCCAGCGTCAGCGCGATGGCTCGGCCGATGCGCAGTCCAGCGCCGGTAACGAGTGCGGTGCGGGGCTCAGAAAATGAGGTCTGCATGCTAAATTACCAGCACTTACGCGAGCGCACCTTGGCGTCGCACATACGGTTGGGCGCCTCGGACACAGTGGCCAAGGCATCGACTGATACCGGCATAGATATCATAAACCCTTGCACCTGAATATGTTTTCTCTCGCTCATATATGATCCGCGATCTCATGTTAAATTTCAGCGATTTAATGCGACAGGCCGACTGCATCCTCAATATCAATCTGTATCGCGATGCCACTACCGGATTTTTCTTTAAATACGCCCACAGTAGCAATCTCTTCCAAAATCTTCCGACTCAAATGCTCTTCAACAGCAAACCGTAGAATGTCGCGTTGGCCGGTCAGGCTCAAGCCCAGAAACATCTTTTCGGGCTTTAGACTTTCTCGCCGGCAGCGCGTGATAATGCTGGCGCCGGTGGCGGCGGAGCGCCGGCCAGTTTCGAGCGCAGCGTCGGTTTTGCTATCGTCGACAAGCTCCACGATGAATTTATATTTCATGTGAGGTTCTATCACTCAAGTTTAGGGTAGCTTTCTCAACTAAAATCATGACGTGCCACTATTTTGGCCTAAATTATACAGTCCTTGCAGCACAATGATTGCCTCGCTTGACCACATCTAGCCCACTGCCTAGCGTGCTGGGCGACCAGAAATTATGGAGGCCAGAAAATGGCGGTAGTGAACAATAAGCAAATCCTACGCAAATGGTTAAAGGCTCTACAGGCCAGCGATCTAGAAACTATGCTGACGCTACAATCAAAGGATTGCATGTGGGTTTTACCCGGCACGACAAAACTGCCCTGGGCAGGCCGTTGGAAAGGTGCAGCACGGCAGAGAATCTATCTCAAGCGCATCGAAAGTGCGGTTGATTTCGGCAGACAAGAATTCCGGGAATATATCGGCGAGGGCGGGCACATCATCGTCACCGGCCAGGAGGTCGCGCGCTCAAAGCCCAAAGGCAAGAGCTGGGACGTCACCTTCGCCTGGGCTTTCAAAATTAAGCGCGGTAAGCTGGTCGCCTGGGAAGCCTACGAAAACACCGAAATTATCGCCGCCTGTTACTAGCGTAATAAAAAACCAGCCAAACGGGACAGCCTTTCAGAATGCAATCAGTATTCCAACAAGTGTAGCCACGCGCGCGACGTTTGAGAAAAATTACAACGGGTCATTTTTCATGACCCGTTGGTACTAACGATAACTCCGCCGCTTCGGCTTGCGACCAGATTTGTTTTTCTTACCGGTGGCGTGGGTACTGGGTGCACCGCCACGGCTGCGTCCGGCGCGCACTTCACTGCTGATGGATGTGCCTCTGCGTTTGGTGGCCAGACCGAGATCACTTTCCTGCAACCGCTGAATCTCATCACGCAGATGAGCCGCCTCTTCGAATTCCAGCTCGCCCGCCGCATCCTTCATACGCTTCTCCAAATCCTTCAGATGAGCATCCAGATTAGCGCCAATTAGATGCCGGGTTTCTTCATCGCCGGTGTCAACCGTGGTGTAATCCCGCTCGCAAATGCCGTTGAGAATATCGCCAATATTCTTCTTCACACTCGTGGGCGTGATGCCATTGGCGAGGTTAAATTCTTGCTGTTTGGCACGCCGGCGCTCGGTTTCATCCAATGCCTGGGTGAGCGAATTAGTCATCTTGTCGGCATAGAGAATAACCCGGCCCTCCACATTGCGCGCCGCCCGGCCAATGGTCTGAATGAGCGACGTGCGCGAGCGCAAGAAGCCTTCCTTATCCGCATCCAAAATTGCCACCAACCCGCATTCGGGGATATCCAGACCCTCACGTAATAGATTGATGCCGACCAACACATCGAAGACGCCGAGGCGGAGATCACGGATGATCTCAATCCTCTCGAGCGTATCCACATCCGAGTGCAGGTAACGTACGCGGATATCGGCCTCATGCAGATACTCGGTCAAGTCTTCAGACATGCGCTTGGTCAGCGTCGTCACCAGCACGCGCAGGCTGTTCTTTACGCAATCACGAATTTCGGCCATCAGATCATCAACCTGATCATCGACAGGGCGGATAATGCAGACTGGGTCAATCAAGCCAGTCGGGCGTATCACCTGCTCAACAAAAATACCGGCGGTGCACTCCATCTCCCACGGCCCGGGTGTTGCCGAGACAAATACCGTCTGCGGGCGCATACTCTCCCATTCCTCAAATTTAAGCGGCCGGTTGTCGATGCAAGACGGCAGGCGGAAGCCGAATTCCGAGAGCGTTGATTTGCGTTTAAAATCGCCGCGATACATGCCGTTTAATTGCGGCACCGTCACATGGCTTTCATCAACCATGAGAAGAGCGTTTTCCGGCAGATATTCAAACAAGGTCGGCGGTGGCTCACCGGCACCGCGTCCAGTCAGATAGCGCGAATAATTCTCAATTCCGGCACAGCTACCAGTCGCCTCCATCATCTCAAGATCAAACAAGGTGCGTTGCTCGAGGCGCTCAGCGGCGAGCAACTGGCCGGTTCGCTGATATTCCTCGAGCCGCTCAGCGAGCTCGGCACGGATTGATTTCACCGCCTGATTGATGGTTGGACGCGGCGTCACATAATGGCTGTTGGGATAGACGCGGATGTGATCGAGCTTGGCCGTCTTATGCCCGGTGAGCGGATCGAACTCGACAATTTTTTCAATATCATCACCAAACATGGAGATGCGCCAGGCGCGATCCTCCGAGTGGGCCGGGAAAATTTCAATCACATCGCCGCGCACCCTGAAATCGCCGCGCTCAAGCGATTGATTGTTACGGCGATATTGTAGTTCAACTAATTTTTTCAATAGCTCGCGCTGTTCCATGCTGGATTTATTTTCGAGGTAAAGCGTCATCGCCGAATAAGTCTCGGGCGAGCCGATGCCGTAAATGCACGACACCGAGGCAACGATCACCACATCGCGGCGCTCAAGCAACGAGCGGGTTGCTGCGTGGCGCATGCGGTCGATCTGTTCGTTGATGGATGCGTCTTTCTCGATATAGGTATCGGTGCGCGCCACATAAGCTTCGGGCTGGTAGTAATCATAATAAGAGACAAAATATTCGACCGCATTGTGGGGGAAGAAACTCTTCATTTCGCCGTAAAGCTGAGCTGCGAGCGTTTTGTTGGGCGCCAATATCAGAGTCGGGCGGGCCAGCTCGCGCACCACATGGGCCATGGTGTAAGTTTTGCCCGAGCCGGTAACGCCGAGCAACACCTGATCGCGCTCGCCCTCAGCAATGCCAGCCAAGATCGCAGAAATTGCCTGAGGCTGATCGCCAGCCGGCGTATATTCCGAAACCAGCTCAAACGATTGCCCCATATCGCGCCGCTCTGGATCGGACCCGGCGAGGCCGGAGCGCGTACGCGGCCCCATAAGGTGGCCGGTGGGATCGCCGGAAGGGTGCGGGATAGGAGTGGTAGGAATGTACTTGTTCCTTTGATGGCTTGGCGGTGGGTGCATGAATGTAGGGTTTATAGTAAATAAAAATTATGTCTTTTGGCCCTAATTGGCTTTGTTTTCAAATCCAGGGTACCGCAAACATATAGGGCGGCCGCAACCAAATTTCAGAGGATAGAGCATAGCATAGGCTGGGTGTATTCGTGACCAAACTGCTTCATTGCCAATTTTACACGGATAATATTAATAATTTTATAATACCCCGGTAATAAAATTGACCCAACCCGGATTGCTGGGCTGGAATGAGGAGTAGAGGAATGAACGCAGACATAAAATCATTTGCAGCATTCGCAGATAGTGAACTGATCGTGAGAGGCGCGCATTGTGATCTATAACAACATGAGTGGACGGGTGTTTGATATCAAGTTTTCGAGCGTTGAGGTGGATATTCTGGCCCTAATTAACTCCCATCCAATTATGAATGTGGGCAAGGCCTCTGCGAGAAACGCGACGCCAGAACCAGGCCCTGATCCTGATCCTGACCGGCCGCGCAGGCGTGGGCAGCCTTGCGTCCCTTGCCCAAGTGAATTTGCACCAAGCTGTTCAACAGACGTTCCATGGCAACTGGCGGTCGCGCTAGGGACGCGCTTGTAAATTTCGCGCTGGATATACTAGTTTGGCACGCTACAACATTAAAAATGGGATTTCCGAAACCATGCCCCTCTTCGTCCAAAGCTTCTATGGCCTTACGCACTTGCGTGTTCTGATGGTCGGTCATTTAAGGATAACTATAGCTGCCCTATTCGTGTTCGTCACCGCCCAGGCCACGCCCGTTGCCGCCGCCGGCTTGCCCGAGCGGCCCGGCGATCGGGCGCTGGGGTCCGGTGATGCGCCGATTACCATGGTCGAGTATTACTCGCTTGATTGTCCACACTGCGCAACGTTTCACCGCGAGGTTTTTCCACAACTGAAAAAACAATTTATCGCGACCGGAAAATTACTCTTCGTGTATCGAGATTTTCCGCTTTCCTGGGGCGCTCTGGAGGCGGCAATTATGACCCATTGTGCGCCGCCGGAGCGGTTCTTCGCGGTGCAGGATGCGCTGCTTAAAAACATAGGGGTGTGGGCCAAGGCGCTGCCGACGGTGAAAGCGATCGCTGAGGTTGGCGCGGCGGAGGGAGTGACCAAGGCGCAATATCAAAGCTGTCTGGATAAGCGGGTGTGGGAGCGCCAGATATTCGAAAGCCAGAGATTCGCCCGCGAAAATCTCGGCGTGACGGCAACGCCGACCTTCTTTATCAATGGTGACAAGCTGGTTGGCAATATATCTTTTGAGAAATTGTCAGAGGGGCTTCATCATATGTTGAACGAGATCGCCAGGCAGGGTGGTGATTTCACCAGTCTTTCCGCTCCCGGCGTTGTCGCTATAAATATGGCGCAATGAATAAGTATACTGTCTCCTAAATATAGGGCGTGATTTAAACTGGCGTGATGATCTGCTAGGTTATGCGCCTTGTTCAAAGTAGGAATTTGGAGCATTTCTGATGTTTTTTTTCGCCGCGCGCCGACTAATTTTGGCCGCTCTCCTTGTCTTGACTTTACTGACTTACCTGCTGCGCCCGGCAGTAGCGGAAGAGCTGGTGGCACGGCCCGGCGATGTTGTGCTCGGCCAGGCGGATGCGCCGATTACCATGGTCGAATATTACTCGCTTAATTGCTCCCATTGCGCAGCGTTTCATCTCAATATTTTTCCGCAGTTGAAAACCCACTATATCGATAGCGGCAAAATACGCTTTGTGTTTCGGGATTTCCCGCTATCCTGGGCTGCGCTGGAGGCGGCGATACTTATCCATTGCGCGGCGCCTGAAGATTTCTTAGGCGTGCAGGATGCCTTGCTCGCGTCGATCAACCAGTGGAGCGGCTCCGATTCAGCGCTGCTGGCTATTGCCAAAATCGGAGAGGCCAACGGGGTCGAGCGCGCCGCATATAAGCAGTGTGTGGAAGACGGCGTGTTGCAAAGCCAAATATTGGAGAATTATAAATTTTTTAGTGAAACGCTCGGCATAGAGGGCACGCCGACCTTTTTCATTAATGGTGAGAAATATGTCGGCGGTATATCGCTTGAGCGTTTAGTCAAGATTTTGGTGAATTAGCACCGGATTTCTAGTAAATTTATCCTTCAAGACGGCCACGGTGATTTCCTTGCCGCAGTTTTTGCTGTAGAGGATCTTGTAGCCGGCATGCGGGAGGTTTAATTCCACGCTGAGCCGCACCTACTATAGCAAAATTTGGAAACTTGTTACCATGTCTTCTTCTGCGTCATTTATCGCCAAGCGCCTGTCACGTATCAAGCCGTCCCCCACCATGGCAATTACCGCTAAAGCCGCCGAGCTTAAAGCCAAAGGGCGTGATGTGATTGGTCTTGGTGCCGGCGAGCCGGATTTCGATACGCCGGAGAACATTAAGGAAGCCGGCATCCGTGCAATTCAAGAGGGCCATACCAAATACACCAAGGTCGATGGCATGCCAGAACTTAAGGCGGCCATCGCGCGAAAATTTAAACGTGATAATGGCCTCGATTATACCCCGGAGCAGATAACCGTCGGCTCTGGCGGCAAACATGTGCTGTTCAATGCCTTGATGGCGACGCTCAATCCCGGCGATGAGGTGGTTATCCCGGCGCCTTATTGGGTGTCCTATCCGGATATGGTTCTCCTTGCCGAAGGCACACCAGTGATCGCGCCGGCCCAAGAGGCCAATGGTTTCAAGCTGCAGCCGGAGGAGCTAGAGACGGCGATCACGCGCCAGACAAAATGGTTTATCTTCAATTCGCCGAGCAACCCGACCGGCTCGGCCTATAGCCGGGATGAAATCGCCGCCCTGGCAACGGTGCTGGTGCGCCACCCCCATGTGCATATCCTGGCGGACGATATTTACGAGCATTTGGTCTATGACGGCTTTAAATTCGCCACCTTTGCCGAGGTCGCGCCAGCGCTTTATGAGCGTACCCTGACCATGAACGGCGTTTCCAAGGGTTATGCCATGACCGGCTGGCGCATTGGCTTTGCCGGTGGCGATGTGGGTTTGATCAAGGCGATCGCCAAGATGCAATCGCAGTCGACCTCAAACCCAAGCTCGGTCAGCCAGGTCGCCGCTATCGAGGCGCTCGACGGGCTGCAGAAATCTATCGGCATACGCAATGAAACCTTCCGCGAGCGCCGCAACTTGGTGGTCGGCATGTTGAATCAGGCAACTGGCATTACTTGCCACAGCCCGGAAGGGGCCTTCTACGTCTATCCGAGCTGCGCCGGACTGATCGGCAAGAAAACACCGGCAGGACAAGCTATCCAAAGTTCGGAGGATTTCGCCGGCTATCTGTTGGAGGGTGAGGGCGTCGCAGTGGTACATGGCACCGCCTTTGGCCTCGACCCGTTCTTCCGCATCTCCTACGCTACCTCCACCGAAGCATTAATGGAGGCTTGCAAGCGTATCCAGCGCGCGGCGGCGACGCTAGTCTAAAGCCAGCCCATTTCTATTCCTATCACACAGGTGTGATTTGCCGCACCGTGTATTGCGCCCTATTTCCTTTCGTAGCAATGACGCAAGCGTAGGGAGTAGGCAATGTTGATTAAACGCAACAAGGGCTGGGAAATTCGTGAGAGCCAGGCAACACCTGAATCGGTGTTTTTGAACCGGCGCTCGCTGTTAAAGGGTGTGGGCGCGATTGGCGGCATGGCTGCTGCTGGCGCGATGCTACCCGGCAAGGCATTAGCGGACCACAATGAATCGGATGAGGTGGATCCGAGCGCCCATCTTTATCCAGTGGCGCAGAACAAGACCTATAAACTCGACCGTCCGCTGACGCCCGAGAAATTCGCCACCCACTATAATAATTATTACGAATTCGGCTCGCAGAAAGAGATCTATACGCTCGCCCAACAACTGCTAATTCGCCCCTGGACGATCCAGATTGATGGCTTAGTAGAGCAGGAGATGACGCTCGACATGGATGATCTCCTGGCACGCATGCCGCTGGAAGAGCGGCTTTACCGTCATCGTTGTGTAGAGGCCTGGTCGATTGCTGTACCCTATTCGGGCTTTCCCCTAAAGGCGCTGGTTAATCTGGTGCGGCCGCTGGGCTCGGCCAAATATCTGGTCATGCAGACCTTCGAGAAACCGGAGGTGGCGCGCGGCCAGAAGCAATTCTGGTATCCTTGGCCCTACACTGACGGCCTGACTATGGCCGAGGCAACCAATGATCTCGCCTTTATCGCGACTGGCTATTATGGCAAGCCTATCCCGCGCCAAAACGGCGCGCCGCTACGCCTCGCGGTACCATGGAAATATGGCTTTAAGCAAGTCAAGGGTTTAGCCCGCCTCACCTTCTCGGAGGAGCGTCCAGTATCCTTCTGGGAGGATATTCAGGCGGCTGAATATGGCTTTTGGGCCAATGTGAACCCGAAAGTTCCACACCCAAGATGGTCTCAGGCATCAGAAAAATTTTATGGCCCTGATGGGGTCGAGCGCTTGCCAACGAAACTGTTCAACGGCTACGCCGAATTCGTCGCCAACATTTACACCGGCATGGAAAAAGAACCACTCTATATGTGAGCCTAGGCCGTTGACCGCGCACTTTATTTGGTTGACCCCGCAAACGTCAGGCAGCCACATCAACTCACTTGGCTACCTCGCATTAACTTGGGCGCCCGGTAGCACTAGTTATTTTTATGACCTGCCACCGCTTGGCTGTCCTCAAATAAATATTAGGCATTATATTAAGTACCCTGATTATTTATCTATTCCATTGGGTGAAGCTTATAAGCAGCAACGCCAACCGGAATGCAATGCTGCATTCTGGCAAGGTCTACCGCGCCAGCCCAGCGTTTGAAGGACCACCAAAAAGTTAATCGCGCAAGCGATTAAATAGTTTAAGTTCGCCCGATGAGCGATACATTAATGATATTTGATTGCGATGGCGTACTGGTCGATAGCGAGCCACTGGCCTGCCGTATTCTGGCAGAGGCTGTGCGCGACCTTGGGTTGGCGATGGATGATGAAGAGGCCAATGAGGTTTTCCTCGGATGCTCTTTGGAGATGGTGGTAGAAATTTTGGCGTTCCGTTTAGGACGTCCACTGGACGCCAGCTTTGCTAAGAAATTTTTGGATGATCTCCACACTGAGATGCGCCATAAACTTGAGGCGATTTCTGGGGTGCATACGGCGATAAAGAAAATTCTGGCGCTGGATCGGATTGGCGGCCTCTGTGTGGCCTCTAACGGTGAGGCGGAAACAGTGCGCATTAGCCTCAGCACAGTTGGCCTGATCTCGTTTTTCGGCGAAGCACTTTATACCGCTACTGAGGCCGGGCGCGCTAAGCCGCATCCAGATCTTTTTCTCTTTGCCGCGCGCGAGATGAATTTTACGCCCGACAACTGCATTGTTGTTGAAGATAGCCTGCACGGCGTCAACGCTGCGCGTGCGGCTGGCATGCGGGTATTTGGGTATGCGTCTGACACGTATCGAGATGAGCTGTGTGATCATACTCTTTCTGTTGCGGGTGCGAGGGTATTTAACGATATGGCGCAATTGCCAGCTCTCATCGCTGGCGCTTGAATCCACTGCGACGCGACGGTGAAGCATTGAGGATAGTACTTGAAAGTATGCGAAAAAAAGGCCGGGCCCTGAAAGGGCCCGGCCCAGTCAAACAGGGAGGCTTTACGTCTGGGAGACGTAAATAATGAACGATGAGATCGTCCAAAATAGATCCGAAGATCTAACTTCAGAACTAAATGCTCCGAAGCCCGTTCGCCCAAGCAATATAAGGCCCGGATCGAACTAAGCTACATGCGCTGCGCAGGGAGGTAGAAAACGCATCAACATGTTGCAAAACTGTATATAAGGCCAGACTGTTCTGCGCGGTAGTCCTAATACCACAGTTCTGCCATGCGTTTTACGCATGGCATAATTACCCTAACCTATTTAATAATTCCAGGCTGCGACTTCGCTCAAAAGATAATCGCGGAATACGGCTATCCTCTTGGTATGCCGTAGTTCTTCCGCATAGACAAGATAGGCATCAAAGGATGGCCCTTGCAGATCCGGTAATATCTCGCGAATTTTAGGACGATCACGGGCAACATAATCAGGCAGGGCGGCAATGCCGAGGCCGCTTTCAACTGCCTGAAGAATGCAATAAATGTTGTTGGCTTCGAGCACCACGCGGTGGCGCGATTCGGTTTCGCCACTTCGTGTCATCAACCAATTAGGGCTAGCTATATCGCTGAGCGGCCCTTCGCCATAAACAATTATTTGCTGTTCCGGCAGATCATCGGCACTTTCAATGGGACCATATTTAGCCAAATATCCTGGTGCGGCATAAATATGGGAATGCACCGTCATTAAATGACGTTGGATAAGGTCAGGCTGGGTCGGCGTTCCCATGCGCACCGCCACATCAGCTTCGCGCATGCTCAGATCAAGCGCGTCATCCGATGTTTTAAGCCGCAATTTGATACCCGGATAGGCTTGGTGGAAAGCCTTGAGGCGCGGCGTCAGCCAGATCGTGCCAAAGGCGTTGGTGGTGGAAATGGTGAGTGGCCCCTCTGGATGATCTCGCCCACTGCTGAGCCTAGCTTCAGTCATCGCCACCTTAGCGTAAACATTCTGCGTGGTGGAAAAGAGAGTCTCGCCCTGCTCGGTCAGAATGAGGCCTCGTGAATGGCGGTGGAATAGTACCACGGAGAGGCTTTCTTCCAGGCTGGCTACCTGACGGCTCACCGCCGACTGGCTAAGATGCAATATGTCGCCGGCGCGCGTGAAGCTGCCCGCTTCGGCAACGGCATGAAATACTCTCAGCTTGTCCCAGTTCATTTAGACTCCTTATGCCAATGGATTTACGGAACGACCCATTGTATTTTCTCCTCAAAGACCGGGCGCACTCTCTATTTTGCTCTCAAGCGCCGGGCGGCCGCATCCACTTCCCTGGCTGCCTCATATTAATTCAAGCTCGTAGTCACGCTTGGAAGAACGGAACTTCCATATTCTGTGTTCTCTATTCAGCCGCAGCAGCGCTTTGGCTACTGAGTTCAGCGATAAATTTTTCTGCCTCGAGTGCTGCCATGCAGCCTGTTCCAGCGGCGGTGACGGCTTGGCGGTAGGTTTTGTCCTGTACATCACCGGCTGCGAAGACGCCAGGAACATTGGTTGCAGTACTGTCCGCTTGAGTGGCAATATAGCCTTCATCGTCCATGTCTACCTGGCTTTTGAAAATTGCCGTATTGGGGGTATGGCCGATGGCTACAAACACACCATCTGTCGCTAGCAGGTCCGATTTACCAGTTTTAACGTTGGTCAAATTGACCCCGGTAACGCTGGGTGGCATTTCGCCACCGCTGATTTCTTCTACCTTGTGGTCCCAGAGAATTTCGATCTTGTCATGGGCGAACAATCGCTCCTGTAGGATTTTTTCCGCCCGCAGGCTGTCGCGCCGGTGCACCAGGGTTACCTTGGTAGCATGGTTGGTGAGATAAAGCGCCTCTTCCACTGCGGTGTTGCCACCGCCAATGACCGCCACTTCCTTGCCGCGATAAAAAAAGCCATCGCAGGTGGCGCAGGCCGAGACGCCGAAGCCCATGAACTTCTCTTCGCTCGGCAGGCCTAGCCAGCGCGCCTGGGCACCGGTGCTAATAATCACACTGTCGGCGGTATATATATCGCCAGAATCACCAATGCAGGTGAACGGCGCCTTGGAAAAATCGACACTCACAATCAGATCGTGCATCAGCCGCGCACCGACATGTTCTGCCTGGGCCTTCATCTGCTCCATCAGCCACGGACCCTGAATGACATCGGCAAAGCCGGGGTAATTCTCCACATCGGTCGTGATCGTCAACTGCCCACCAGGCTCCAGGCCCTGGACGACAATCGGCTCCAAACTGGCGCGCGCGGCATAGATCGCTGCGGTATAAC
>Ga0315339_1000472_pt1 | contig 50461 bp, 48 predicted proteins | sample ASW17metaG_FD_204514 | JGI IMG/M metagenome (GOLD analysis project Ga0315339, IMG submission 204514) | Ammonia-oxidizing marine archaeal communities from Pacific Ocean, United States - ASW #17 | ecosystem: Environmental > Aquatic > Marine > Oceanic | place: USA: California | collected 2016-12-05 | reverse complement strand
GCAACGCTACTGAACATGCCCGGGCAATTGGACACGGGGATGCCTTTGCTTTTCATGTAATCCAAATCGAAGTGCTCAAACCCGACACTTTGCAGCTGCCAGAATTTTACTCCCGCCTCACTCGCGGCATCCATCATTTCACGTGTGCTGTAGTTCATTTGTACCACAACATCGATTCTCTCAAATTGTGGTTTTATCGGTTCGTCATAATTGAAGTATCGCAATTCATGATGTTTGCTTAATTCTTCAATAACTTCATTTCCCCATATTTCGGCTTTATCAGGGATGTGCAAAAGGAGGACGTGAACTTTATTCATATTTAAATTTTTTTTAAAAATGAATAATTAAGTTTTTCCGGAATAAGGAAAGTCAATTTATCGATTCCTTGCATTTTACTTACTCATTGATAACGATTTTAACTTTTCTTGAAAATTGGAGTTATATTTTTACGTGATTTACTTTTAAATCAAAGGATATACGATTCATAGGGTAAAAATATTCCTTTTTGTTACTGAAATTATAATTAATTAATAGCCGTGGATAATTCTCCAGATAATGCTTTCGATCAAGTAGAAAAGGCAATTCAAGATATTGCCGATGGGAAGCTGATAATCGTAACCGATGATGAAACCCGTGAAAACGAGGGGGACCTCATCATGGCTGCTTCTAAAGTTACTCCGGAAGCCATTAATCTAATGATTCGTTATTGTAGTGGTATCATTTGTGCCCCAACCACGAGTCACCAACTCAAGCATTTAGGAATTAACCAAATGGTTCCCGATAACCGTGAATCCCATCGCACCGATTTTACGATATCAGTCGACGCGGCGGAAGGTATCAGTACGGGTATCAGCGCCTTTGATCGCGCGACGACAATTAAAATTCTCTCCGATCCAGAGAGCCATCCTGAAAATCTTGTCCAACCAGGTCATGTTTTTCCCTTACGCGCAAGACCGGGAGGTGTCCTCCAACGCGCTGGTCACACCGAAGCAGCAGTCGATCTGGCTGTCCTTGCTGGTCTGCATCCGAGTGGGGTCCTTTGTGAACTCCTTAACGACGATGGTTCCTGCGCTCGCTTACCTGCGTTGATCAAATTTAAAGAGAAATTAGGGCTTAAGCTGATCTCCATCGCCGACCTTATCCAATTTCGACATCAACGTGAAAAGCTCGTCGAAAAGCTGACTCAACAACCTTTCGCCTCCACTTATGGTAAATTTGATTTGCATGTCTATCGTAATAAAATAGATGGCCGCCACCATATAGCACTTAGCATTGGCAATCTCAGTCCCGAACCAACGCTAGTGCGCGTCCACAGTGAAAATCTGCTGAGTGATATTTTTCAGGCGTGCGATATGAATAGTCATCAATCCCTGGTTTCCTCTCTCGAATGGATCGCCAAAGAAAAAAATGGAGTCATACTCTACCTCGAACAACCTCATAGTGGGTTTAATGTCGAGAAAACAGGTGAGGAAGAAAATGGTAAAATAGCTCCTGCGCATATGGACTTTCGCGACTATGGTATTGGTGCCCAGATATTATCTGAACTCGGACTGAGAAAAATCAGACTGCTGTCCAGTACCCACCGCAAAGTCATCGCTCTCGATGGCTATGGCTTAGAAATCGTTGAGCAAATCCCATTAACTTGATGTCGTCGTTTTAACTGTATTAAGTAATAATGAGTCTCGAAATACCAGAATCTATAAGCACCGACGCCCGCAACTGCAGCTTTGCGATCGTCGCCTCTCGCTACAATCAAGAGCTGGTGGACCTTTTACTCGACAATGTACTGAAAAATCTCACGCAAGCCGGAGTACGGGAAGAGGCCATTGAATTGATCCGCGTCCCCGGGTCACATGAGATACCTTATACCATCAGTATGCTTGCCGAGCCGATACACTTTGATTGTCTCATTGCACTGGGTGTTGTTATTGCCGGGGAAACTGATCACCATGAAATCATTGCCCAAAGTTCTAGTTTGGCAATTCAGCAAATAGCGATCGATATACACACGCCTATTATTAATGGTATAATTACCGCAACTCGTGAACAGGCTAAGGTTCGTTGTGGTAGTGATATTAATCGTGGTAAAGAGTTTGCGCTCGCCGCACTCGAGATGGCAGAGGTAAACCGTCGGCTCTTAAAATGGCGGTCGGTTCAAGGGGTATTAGAAAACAATGAATTGCCCGGTCAGCATGATGAGGAAACACGGGACAGTATTACGGAAAGAGAATCGAATACAAAGAATGGGGATTTATGAGTACTCGACGTGACAACCGCATCGCGGCCTTCCAATTTCTCTATATGTGGGATATCAACCCTCCCGAAGATCTGGAAATTGAATTGAAACAATTTTTTGATGATCAGAAAAACCCACGCAAATTCTATAACTTTGCCGAGGAACTTATCCGCGGAACATTAGATAATCATGATGCAATCGACAGTGAGATAAATTCATACGCGCAAAACTGGTCCTTCCGAAGAATCGCAAAAGTCGACCTGGCCATACTTCGTCTGGCAATATATGAGCTTCTCTTCCGAACAGACATCCCTCCCGTGGTTTCTATCAATGAAGCCATTGATTTAACAAAAGTATTTTCTATCCCCGACGCCAAACGCTTTATTAATGGTATCCTCGACCAGCTTAAAGAGAAGCTTAACCGCCCCTTGCGAGAACCCGTAATCGATTGAGTTTTCAATCTATGTATTTCATTAGATTGAATCCCCCTCTATTATTATTTAACTCAATGTCGGGAATTTTTCATAAATTTAAAGACGGTCTCAAAAAAACCGCACCGACATTTTACTCTGTCTTCGGTTCAGTCGATGGTTTATTCTCCAATAAAAAAATTGACCCCGAAACGATCGATCGCATTGAAGAAGCTCTCTATGGTGCAGATATCGGTGTTGATGGGACAATGAGAATTATCGATGAAATTAAAGCGGTATACGAAAAGGATCGATCGCTACGCAATCAAGAGATCACTACCATTGCATCCTCTGTTTTAAAGCAATTGCTCGCTGGTGCTGATCGCAAACTGGATTCAGATCGGACCAAACCAATAGTAATCTGCCTCGTGGGGATTAACGGCTCAGGTAAGACAACTACCGCTGCTAAACTTGGTTACCACTTCAATCAAAACGGATGGTCGACACTTCTTGGTGCCTGTGATACTTTTAGAGCAGCCGCAAATGAACAGATACAAAGCTGGTCAGAGACACTCGACCTCGATCTGGTTGCGAGCCAAGAAGGAGCGGATGCCGCTGCCGTCGCTTATGATGCCTATCAAGCAGCTCTCAAGCGCAAGCGCGACATTCTCATTCTCGATACGGCTGGACGTCTCCATACCAAAGGTAAACTTATGGAAGAGTTGAAAAAAATTCGACGCGTCCTTCAGAAGAATGATCCCGCTTTACCTCACCACAGTTGGCTGGTAATCGATGGAAATATTGGCTCTAATTCTATCGAACAGGCACGACAGTTCAACGAGCAGTTTGGTCTAACCGGCCTGATCATTACAAAGTTAGATGGGACCAGTCGTGGCGGTTCAATAATCAGTATTTATCAGGAATTAAAACTACCTGTTTATTTCGTCGGTCTTGGAGAAAAAGCAGAGGACTTACTGCCCTTTACGGTGGACAATTATGTGGATGCTCTATTGGGTTTGGAGAAAGCATGACTACCACACATTCAGTGGAACTGGGTAACAGAAGCTATAAGATTTTCTTTACTCAGAATGATTGGAGTGAATTAAAAGCAAACTTGGAGCAGAACTTTTCTGCAGATCTTCGATACGCGATTGTCACGGACCAGGTTATTGAAGAAACTTTAGAGCAAAATTTCAGTGGTTTCGATTTTCTTCCCCACCCGCCCGCGGTCAGGATAACTCTCAAGGCTGGAGAACAGTCTAAATCCATTAGCGGAATCGAAGATATTTATAGTGATTTAACGAATAGTCAAATCGACCGAAGCGGAGCAATTATAGCGATCGGTGGTGGAGTGATTGGAGACTTGGCCGGTTATGCTGCTGCCTCTTACATGCGTGGTATAACATTATATCAGATACCTACCACTCTACTGGCAATGGTTGATAGTTCTATTGGTGGTAAAACAGGAATTAACCTGGCAGCAGGGAAGAATTTAGTCGGTGCTTTCTATCAACCTAAAGCCGTATTTATCCACAATGCTTTCCTACAAACACTACCTCAAAATGAGTTCAGCGCTGGCATGGCAGAAGTAATAAAATATGGCCTGCTTTCCGACGCCTATCTTTTCTCACAATTACAGGAGAGCGGAAAACTCTCACCCGACCACAAAAATTTGCCGAACATTATTCAAGATTGTTGTATGATTAAAGCATCTATTGTTGGAAAGGACGAAAAAGAGACCGACGCATCAGGAGGAAGGGCTTTGCTTAATCTTGGCCATACTTTTGCTCACGCGATTGAAGCTGCTACAGGTTATAATCAATACTTGCACGGTGAAGCAGTCGCAGTCGGTCTAGTCCTGGCAGGCAAGTTATCCCATCGGTTGGGTCATCTCCCCCAGAATGATCTGGATGCGATTATTAATCTAATTAAAACATACGATTTACCGATCAGCTTGCGGAATCCTTTACCTATAGCTACACTCACTGATGCGATGAAAAGTGATAAAAAGAGATTACATGGGAAGCTTAATTTTATTGCCCTCGAGCGCATCGGTAAGGCTATTATCGTGGATAATATAAAAGAAGATTGGATCGACGATTTATGGCTCGATGCCGGCGCTACCAAAAAATGAATTAGAATGACTAAATTTTAATTCCAATTCCAAGTCCAATTTATAACTCATAATTTAATTAATGGCTGGCTTCGACGAAAATATAGTACGCGAGTATTTTGAGCTGCATGGATTTCTCGTACGTCAATTGCGAAAATACCAGATCCAGTCTCGGAAGAAAATGGCTGAGGAAGAAATCGATCTCATTGTTTATAATCCAACCTACCTCAGAACCGATCGTGCACCTAAATTTTTTCTTTTTTCAAGTGAATTGCAATATATCCATCGTGCAATTGTCGTAGTCAAAGCCTGGCATACTACCTTGCACTTCACACCGAACATGCTGCGAAGCAGTTCAGATATATTTAAGTTTCTGGAAAAAAATATTCTTAAAAAAGCGGAAAATATATTTAAGTTTGAGGATGAAGATATTGATGACAGCTCGAAGACGTTGAAATTACTTGTTCTGCCCGGATTGCCTACGGCAGACCCCCATCGCTCGGAAAGCATTAATTTGTTACGTGAACATGGAATTGATGGCATCATTTCTTTTCGTTCCATGCTTCTGGATATACTTACTAAAGTGCAGACCAATCACAATTACCAGAAGTCCGAAATTCTTCAAATCATGCGCATTTTAAAAAATTACGATCTCATAAAGGAACCTCAGATGGATCTGTTTACAGAATAGCAGAAAACTCCGAGCGCAATATATACCCGCTTATGAATAAGATTGCGATCACCTCTGGAGATCCCGCTGGCGTGGGGCCTGAAATAATCGAAAACTGGATTAAAGAAGAGAACCCTCTCCTTGAATCCGTCTGCCTGATTGGCCCGACAAGCTGGCTCGCCCGCATCATTGAAAAATATCCAATTGCCACCCAATCGGTGGGGCCAAAATCATTTCAAATAATGGCCGGTGAACCGAGCCTCACTGGTGCCGAAATTGCGTTAGAGGCTCTGGAAACTGCCGCTTCTGGCTGCATTGATAAACGCTTTTCCGTGGTTGTTAGTGGACCAGTAAGTAAAATTTGGATGAAACGCGTGGGCTTTGATTATCCAGGACAAACAGAATTTTTTGCTCATCGCTGGGGAGGGTCACCCGTCATGGCATTTGCCGGGGGCCGCATGCGCGTTGTTCTTGTCACATGGCATATACCTTTAATTGACGTAGCTGAACATTTAAACACAGATAATTTAGCTCATGCCATAGAGAGCGCTAATCAATTAGCAATTGTTTATGGCGCAAAGCAACCACGCATTGGGGTGTGTGGACTCAACCCCCACGCGGGTGAAGAAGGGATCTTGGGCGAAGAGGAAACGTTAATTATTAATCCTATTCTAAAGAAATTAGGGAAAAAGTATCCTCGCCTTTCTCTATGCCAAGCAGCGGACACCTTGTTCTGGCGCCACCTTCAAGGTGAATTCGATATCGTTGTAGCCCTCTATCACGACCAAGGCCTGGGCCCACTTAAAACGATTGATTTCGACACTGCGGTGAATATTACACTGGGCCTTCCTTGGATCCGCACCAGTCCTGATCATGGTACAGGTTTTAATATCGCGGGTAAAGGTATCGCCCGACACAAAAGCCTGAACCAGGCTATTGAGCTAGCACATAAATTAAGCTCAGTCGTCTTAAGTGCATAAGCTTACCCTCTCAAGAGAATGGGCTTGATACTTGATTTTTAGTGAAATTCCTATACTATAATAAGTCTAAAATAAGAAGCCAGGCATCCTAACTCGAATAAAGGTTACTGCCAAGACTTAATTATTTTCTGCTAACGCACTTTTTCACTGTTCATTCTCCTCTCATACAATGTCAGATTCCACTACTACCAGCCTGCCTCAAGGTGTCCGCTTGGGTAATGAAAATCTGATCAAACTGACGAAAGTCGCGGGCGAAAAAATTTTTTCTCTCATCGAGCGAGAACAAAAAGGCAACTACCTGCGCGTGTCCATCACTGGTGGAGGCTGTAATGGTCTCAGCTACAAAATTGTGTTCGCGGAAAGCCCTAAAGGTGGTGACATCATGGTCCAGACGTCCGGTGCTAATATCATCGTCGACAGTAAAAGCGCTCTCTACCTTAAGGGAACACAACTTGACTACTCTTCGGAGTTGATAGCCGGAGGTTTCAAGTTTGAAAACCCCAATGCAAAATCCAGTTGTTCCTGTGGGGAAAGCTTCAGTCTATAATCATAAGTCTATCGCTTGATAGCATACTCCCTAGATACGGAGGATCAATTGCCTGAATTACGACCACAGAATGAAATAAAGGGCCCGGGTTTCAAGTCTGGAAACGATCCAAGAATTACTCCCATTAGAAAATTTATGCGCCGTTTCAACCTCGATGGATTACCTCAGGTTTTCAATGTGTTAAGAGGTAAAAATGAGTATGGTCGGTCCCCGACCGCTGCCGGTTTATGAAACAGAAAACTTCAAAGCCTTTAAGGATCATCGGCGCTATAACCTATTACCTGGTGTTACCGGGCTTTGGCAAATTTCGGGGCGCAATAAAATCGATGGTTTTTCAGAATGGGTTCGCCTCAACCTTAAATATACCGATTATTGGAGCTTGTGATTGGATATCTCAATATTGCTTCGCACTATTCCCACAGTTCTATCGGGAGATGGTCCGACTTAAATTGTAAAAATAAAGCCTGAAAACTAAAGCGGAAAAAGGTTGAAAATGCTTCATTAACGTCCACTATTACCCAGATTCCATAAGACAATAACACTATTAGTTCTATCAACACACTTTCAAAAATAACCACCCCCATTGCTCGTCGCAGAAAACTTTGCCACGCATCGTTCTGCTAGTTTTGTAGGAAAATTCTATGGCGAGACAATTCGGCGCACCCGGCCAATACCGGGGAAAAGGCAAGAAATATCAAGGGAAAACGTATATACGCAAAAACGAGCGTATACGGGCGCGTGAAGTCCGTCTTATAGGTCCTGATTCAAAACAGATTGGAGTCTTGCCAACAAATGAAGCCCTCAATCTAGCCAAAAAACACGGTTTGGATTTAGTTGAAGTTTCCGCCAGTGCCAGGCCCCCGGTCTGCCGTATTCTCGATTTCGGTAAATACAAGTATGAACTGTCTAAAAAAAGCAAAGACTCGAAACAACAATCTGCAAAGATTAAAGAGGTCAAGTTACGTGTGCGTATTGAGCAACACGATTATATGACCAAACTGCGTCATGCTGAAGACTTCCTTTACAAAGGCCATAAATTAAAAATATCCCTTATCTTTAGAGGTCGCGAAAATGAACATAAAGAATTGGGCTTTGAAATTGTAAAAAAGGCGCTAAATGATCTTCTTCACGTGGGGCACAAAGACTCTGATCCAAAACTCGCTGGCCGAAATGTTCTTGTTACCCTATCCCCTCTCCCAGCAAATAAACGTGTCCTCAAATATAATGAGGCGCCGGAAGAATCGTAGAGCTATCGCCTCATTCTGTATGAGCCCTCGCTTCCTGAACTCGTTTCCCGCGATTTTTATTTTCCTTTTCTTCTTCGGAATTACTTCATTGACCTCCGAAGCCTGGAGCAGCGTCAAATTTAATGGCGTCGATTATCTCAGCCTCAAACACGTTGCTGCTAATTTAGGCATGAAACGCTCGTGGGTAAAAAACAAGGAGACAATGACCCTTACGAGCAAATGGTCACGGCTGAATTTTGAAGTTGATAAAAGAGATATTAAACTCAATGGGATCAGAGTTTTTCTCGGCTACCCTGTAGCCTTGAACGGCTTGGATCTATATATCAGCGAGTTAGATTATAAGCATAATATCAAACCCATTCTGATCCCACAAAAAACCCCGAACATCCCTAAATTATATCATATTGTCATTGATCCCGGACATGGTGGTAAAGACCCTGGGTCGGTTAATAATATTTTAAAAATAAAGGAAAAAACACTCGCTTTTGATATTGCTATCCGTCTTAAAAAAATACTCGAATCACAAAACTACCGCGTCACGCTCACCCGTAAAAGTGATCAATTCATTGAATTGGATAAACGACCCGCTATTGCTAACGCCCTTAAAGCTGATCTATTTATCAGCATTCATCTTAATTCGCATAAATCTAAAAAGGCTCAAGGCCTCGAAACTTACGTTATTACCCCACACAATCAGCCCTCCACCGGCCGTAAAATCTTACAATCTTCCGACCGCAGATATTACCCTGGCAACCGGCAAAATACCTGGAATACGCTTGCGGGTTATTACGTTCAACGAGAATTAATAAGAGGACTTCCTACCCCCGACCGTGGTTTGAAACGAGCACGTTTCATATTCCTAAATGAACTAAACTGTCCCGGTCTCTTAGTGGAAGGTGGATTTATCTCCAATTCCATTGAGTCGAGAAATCTTGGCGCGGCCAACTACCGTCAGCGTATCGCGCAAGCGGTCGCCGATGGTTTGCTGCGGTATCAGAAAACTCTAAATCGCCTTCGCCAGAATATGGGGTAATCGATTTGCCCTGTCTGCGGATTATTCACGCCCACTTTAATTCTCTTCATGCGTTATTTTCTAATCTCACTGCTTTTAGTAAACAGTTGCCTCACCGTAATCTCCAGTGACCCCGCGGTTGATTCAGTTGTAGTTGTAGCTAATATGAATCAATCTGAATCCGTAAAGCTTGCATTACATTACCTCGAGCAAAGAAAGATTCCTGAAAAAAATCTAATTCTTCTCGAAGCGCCAGATTCCGAGGAAATTACCTGGTCACAGTTTATCGAGACCATATATAATCCACTTACCAGCACCTTGATAGAGCAAGGCTGGATAGAGGCGCTGCCCTCTGAGTTGCACGATTCTCACGGTCGCAACCGTTTTGCGGTAATAAAGCATAATATAAGTTACCTCGTGATTTGCCGGGGCATACCTCTAAAAATTTCTAATGATACAAAACGCCTGGCGAACGAATCGACGCGACATCTTACACCCGAATTTAAAACCAATCGTTGTTCTCTTGAAGCTGAACTTTCACTTTTAGCGGCCCCCACACATGCGATAACCGGATGGATACCAAATCCTCTTTTTAAAAGAATAAATCCAACTCATTTGGAAAAACAGCTTGTGATAAAAGTGGCTCGGCTCGATGGACCTGATTTGAGCTCGGCTATGGGGCTCGTTGACAAAGCTGCTCTTGCAGAAACACAGGGACTCGCAGGGCGAGCCTATATCGATAGGGGGGGGAAACACGAGATCGGTGAAAAGTGGTTGGAAAATATTGAAGTAAAAATTTCCTCAATGGGATATGCTCTTACCTTGGAAAATTCTAAGAAAACCTTTCAATACAATGCTGATTTCAAAGACCCTGCACTTTATTTTGGTTGGTACTCAAATCGTGTAAACGGGCCTTTTCTCAGGGATGATTTTCAATTTCCCCCCGGTGCAATTGCCGTCCATATTCACAGTTATTCCGCTGCAACTTTGCGCAATGCTAATAAAAATTGGTGTGCTCCATTAATTGCCAAAGGGGTCACCGCCACCCTAGGTAATGTTTATGAACCTTATCTGGAATACACACATCATTTGGACGCATTCTTTGACACCCTCTCCCAAAACTGGACTTTAGGAGATGCCGCCTATTACGCCTTACCCACTCTCAGCTGGCAGGCGGTACTAATTGGTGATCCGCTTTACCGACCCTTTAAGATCACCCCAACCGGGGAAAACTGATAGCCCTAGACTTTGTTCACTATTTTGTCTGCCAGTCCGTAGTCGATTGTCTCCTGGGCATTCATATAAAAGTCTCGATCTGTATCTTTTTGTACTTTTTCCAATGGCTGGCCAGACGATTTTGACAAAATGCGATTTATTTCTTCGCGCGTTTTTTCCATTTCCTGAGCATAGATGTTTATATCGACCGCTGCGCCCATCATCTGACCACCGATCAGTGGCTGATGAATCATAACTCGCGCGTGTGGGTAGAGCAGCCGCTGTCCTTTCGAAGCGGCACAGAGAAGTATCGATCCCATGCTTGCAGCCATCGCAGTAACGACGACCGTAATCGGTGAACTGATCAGTTCCATCGTATCGAAAACGGCCATCCCAGCATCAACAGATCCTCCGGGTGAGTTAAGATAGAGAATGATTTCCTTTCCCGGATCCGTGGTTTCAAGATAGAACAAGCGCTCTGTCACGTCGCGACATGATTTATCATTCACCTCGCCCCAGAGGAAAATTTTCCTCTCATCGAGAAACTTTTTTTGCATCACCTGGTTGATATTCTTAATATCTTCTGAATCGGATTTTTCTTCCATTATCATTTTCACCGCTTGATTTATAATTCTTAATTTATACCTACCCCGGGACTTATAACAAGATTAAGTCTCTGACCAAGAAAAATATTCGACCACAAATATACATTATAATCGACTTAAAAAAAAGCATACGGTTCCCATTAAACACCGGCGAGTTAATATTACGTTATCAGCTACTGTCATGCCCCATGCCCTTTAGTTTCTATTCCCTCTTAAATGACGAAAAACAGGTGTTCTTCACAGTTAATGCCTTTTCCGTTGATGTGTTTCATAATAATTTTATCTAATGCGTCGATTAGTATGATAGAAATTAATTGGCACTTCTAATGATTTCCCATCCTGAACAGATCCTCGAGACCTGCATTTACGTCGATAATTTAGATGAGGCTGAAAAATTTTATTGTGATATCCTTGGGTTGGAATTAATTCGAAAAACCGAGGGACGACATCTTTTTTTCCGCCTGGGGAGAAGTATTTTTTTGATTTTCAATCCAAAAGTTACGAGCGATCCTAATATCGAACACGATGTCCCTACCCATGGTGCAATCGGTCCATGTCACACCGCTTTCGCCGTTAAAGAAAATGAAATTGACGAATGGCGCGATCACCTCGGTTCAAAAGGTGTAGCCATAGAAAAAAAGATTTTGGGTAACAGCGGCGGTATTTCACTCTATTTTCGTGACCCGGCGGGAAACAGCATAGAACTTGGAACTCCCGCATTATGGGAAAATAAAGAAAAAATTGTTTTTGAATAGTTTTATTTCATCACTTCAAATAACGGACTAATAGCAATATATTCACCCTCTGATAAATTTTGTTGATGATTAGTAAACAACGGATCGATCTTATTGAACAATATATTCGTGAGCATCAGTATGCTGATCTGCATACCTTGGCGAAAGAGTTTGATATCAGTCTGTCAACAGTCAGACGTGCGCTCAACGAACTGGAAGCCAAGGAAGTGGTGCGGCGGCATCACGGCGGCGCTAGCTTAATCGATAACGAAGTAAACGCTATAGGTTATGACTTCATCACCCAGGATGATCGTTACATCGACGAAAAACATTCTATCGCTCAATATATAGCTGACCTTGTCGAACCAAATATGACCGTTATTCTTGATGGGGGCACGACAACTTACACCGTTGCACGCTTGTTAGTCTCCAAACGTATTATCGTGATTACTAATTCCCTTCCTATTGCAGTCCTTTTTAATGAAATAAGTTCGATGGAGACTATTGTCACCGGTGGTACTGTTTACCACCGTCTCGGCGTTCTCCTAGGACCGACTTGCGAAAACTCGCTTTCTCAAATGCATGCCGATTTGGCAATCCTTGGTGGGGCGGGCATCACGGAGGAAGGCATTTGGAATAGTAACAGTTTTATCGTCTCTGCACAAAAAAAGATATTGAAAGCAGCCGATAAAAGTATATTCGCCATCGATAATAGTAAATTCGGGAAACGCGCCCTCGAACTGACTACTTCGTTTAAATCTGATTTTATCGTTGTCACTAACGAAAAACCTGAATCGCAGCTCAGTCGTACCATGCGGGCCGCGGGGACCGAACTTAAGATAACAACCTGATAATGTTTAAGAGTGGATGGGTATTTACGAAGATTCGTGAAAGTGTGAATGAGATAATACGGGAAGGATTTTCAAATGCATACAGGGAGGGCCACGCGCTTTACTAAAGGGAGATAGCTTTCAGCTATATCCATATTTTTCATCTCTTCTCTTCCTCCCTCTTCGCGGTCATCTCGTCTTGCGCCTGGGGTTGGCCATTAAATTTTATGCTCACTGTTTTCATGATAGATTCTGTTTTTTCTGTGTTGTTTGGTTACAGTAGTAGATTCTCCTGCTGAATTTTATATTGACGTATTGTTCTTTAGGCAGCCCCTATGCCAGCCCTCACTTAGTTTGGCATGATATTGAAATCCAATAATATACGAGATTACGGGATCGAAATGTTAATAGGAAATATATTCCTAGCTATTTCGGATTCCACTTGATAGGAATATAATTCCTACTAGAAATTATACGTTGTGGTCTTAATGAGGCGGCCTACTCCTTAGCGCGATTTTCCTGATATTTATCGACGACCGAAGCTCCGGATGAAAATGCCTCTATTCCCGACTTAGTTAAAAACAATCCAGCAAAGGTAATCCCATAAGTGAGGATGATTGCTGCCAGGCTCTTGTCCCACTCAATAGAGAAAAAAAGCTTAGCAAGATAAACACCAATAAACAAAAAAAGAGCTAAGCTGGTACTGATTTTTACCACTAATTGCCAGGTATCATTTTTAATATGATGAACAAAATAAAGGTCAGCCAAAGTTAAACCCGCAACGATCAAGATCAGGGGGATCAACATACCGATAAAAACCAGTAAAAATCCTTTTTCACTTCCCACCAGATAAGTAGCAATCAGTTTTCCAAATATGAGAAAACTGCCTGCTCCGACTCCGGAGAGTATATAAAAATGAACACCCGTTGGCTCAATCATTAATATATAACCCAAGTTAACCAACACCGTTTCAATCCAAGCCTGCATTAGGGTTAAGATTACCGATTAGTCTTTAGAAATCAATTTTAATAATAGTGGTGGAGTGGGCTGTCCCTAGCACGCTTCTTTATTGATTACTTACATTTTTGATTACTTACAATTAACACGGTAGGGACACCATGTTCCACTCTATTACATTATTCATAGTTACAAGGTGGAGCAAGTGACTTTTTTGATCGAATTGACACCAGGTGTAAATAAAATTCAATCGACTATCGACAATCAACGCCCGAGGGTTATACCCAAGATCTAAACCTTGTTGCCCTCTCATCATTCTCACAAGCTCCTGCATAACCTATGAATGAACCTCTGCGTTTCCCCCCTTTAACTGAAGGCCTTAAATCACTAAGCTTTCTTACTTTACTCCGTTTTTTTGGACCGGGTGCTATCATTGCCTCGGTCACTATTGGTAGTGGTGAAACTGTATTTGCTTCGCGTGGCGGAGCTCTTTTTGGCTATACTCTCCTATGGTGTTTTATTGGCGGCGGGTTAATGAAATTTGTCCAAGTATACACCGCGTCACGTTATATTACCCTGACCGGTGAACACCCCATTGAGCGCTGGAAATATTTACCCGGGCCGCACGGGTGGGCGGTATGGACGCTGACCATAATAAGCATTATCTGTTTCCCCCTATGGTTGTCCGGACTTCCAAAAATGCTCGGTTCACTGATGGTATGGATATTTGAAATGGATAGTGATAGCCTTTGGGGAGACCCAAGGGTGTGGGGGACCTTGATTGTCATTGTCGCGGTCTCGTTGACTTTTATTCAAAGCTATAAAGCTTTGGAGATCACTCAAATATTTATCGTCTCCTTACTACTAGCCTGCATTTTAGTTGCGGTCTTTGCTATTAAACCTGACTGGCTGGCCGCGTTTCTCGGGGCAGTAATACCAAGCAAGCCGACTTATGAAGCCTGGGTTCACGCCAGTTATCCGGCGATCAGCTCAAGGTCAGCCTGGATCGAACTCGGTACTTATTTAGGCGCGATAGGGGGAGGCACACAGGACTACTTTGGTTACCTGGGAATGCTACGTGAAAAAGGATGGGGCCTTCTCGGCCGCACAAGTGATGACGGTCCCCAAGGGGTAAAACTGGCGGATGATGAAGATAATATAAAAGTGGGCCGAAGGTGGCTAATCGCGCCTCTCACCGACGCTGTCGTTTCCTTTTCTTGTGTTATCCTCTTCACAATTGCTTTTATGATCCTCGGGGCGGCCATCCTTCACCCTCAACACATTGTTCCCGACGGCCTCCAACTGCTCTCTGTTCAGGCTGAGTTCCTGACTTTACTTCATCCTAAATTAATCTATCTTTATCAAATTGGTGTCTTCATGGCCTTCTTTGGGACCATCTTCGCCGCTTATGAGCTCTATACCCGGACAACCTATGAATGTCTACGTCCGATCGTCCCCCGCATACGTAATGTCCCAATCGCTAAGATCAGACCTTGGGTGGTCACCTATTGTGGACTGGGAGGATTGGCAATTATGTGGATGGGTGGAAATCCTATTCAAATTGTAACCCCCGCGGCTATTTTCGGCGGAGTTTTAACCTGCGGATTATGGTGTTTTTTGATGATCTGGACCGATCGCAAATATTTGCCTAAACCCCTACAAATGGGAAAAACATTGCTCATTCTCAATGTGATCAGCGGGTCTTTTCTCACTATTTGGGGCATCCGTGGTATTTATGATTACTTACATAACATCCTAGTTAGCTGACCATGTCCGAACATAAAGTAAGCGTAAACTGGAGTCGAAAAAGTGATGACTTCAATTATAAAAATTACAATCGGGAGCACACCTGGAATTTCGAAAACGGAATTGTAGTCCAGGCCTCAGCCGCGCCTGATTATTTAGGTAAAGCTGAATCCGTTAATCCCGAAGATGCCTTTGTCGCTTCCTTATCCAGCTGTCATATGCTTACATTTTTAGCCATAGCTTCCTACCAGGGATTTACGATCGACAGTTATGTCGACGAAGCCGTAGGGATATTAGATAAAAATGAATCCGGTAGAATGGCCGTTACTCAGGTCACGCTAAAGCCAATCATCCAATTCAGTGGAAATAAATTACCCTCGAATGAGGAGCTGAATGCACTGCATGATAAAGCCCATCGCGAGTGCTTTATCGCTAATTCGGTTACCACCGAAGTCAATCTAGATATGGGAGTCGCATGAATGAGGGCATTCATGCGCGTAGATGAGGAAACGTTGAGGATTTAAATTTTTTCGGTGAATTTCCATTCTTCCAACATTCCTACTAATCCCACATCTTCGCTTATACACATCTTCACATAACCACTTTCAGGTAATCAGCATCCCTCAATCGTTTTTCCGCAAATAGGTATTTTTCGGTTCAGCGTTTTTCTCGGGATGATCTAATACATAGTGGAGCCCCCGGCTCTCTTTTCGCTGAAGAGCGCATTTTACAATAAGCTCAGCGACTTGGATTAGATTGCGCAGTTCAAGGAGGCGTGGTTCCACCTTAAAGTTCCAATAGTAATCTTCTATCTCTTTAGAGAGGTTTTGAATACGCGTTTGTGCTCGTTCCAAGCGTTTGGTCGTGCGGACTATGGCAACATAGTCCCACATTGTTCGTTTTAATTCCTCTGAATTATGAGAGAGGATCACGCGTTCATCACTGTCTTGCACATCACCATCAATCCAGACGGGAAGATCAAAAGTTTCCTCCTCATTCCGCTCCAAATAATTCAACACTTTTTCAGCTCCATTGTGAGCGAGAACAACCGCTTCTAAGAGTGAATTACTCGCCAGGCGGTTGGCGCCATGTAACCCCGTGCAGGCAACTTCGCCACAGGCAAAAAGTCCGTTTAAACTGGTTTCGGCGTGCGTATTTGTCTTAATCCCACCACACAGGTAATGTGCCGCGGGCACGACGGGAATAAATTCTTGTGCCATATTGATCCCGTGCTGGAGACAGGTATTATAGATCGTGGGAAAACGCTCTTCGAGAACTTCCGCTGAATGATGAGTAATATCCAGCCAGAGATGGTGGGCGCCCGATTGCTTCATTTCACTATCGATCGCACGCGCAACGATGTCGCGTGGCGCGAGATCAGCTTGGTGATGAAAATTTTTCATGAACGCCCTCTCATCTGTATTGCGTAAGATTGCCCCCTCTCCACGAACGGCCTCACTGATGAGGAACCTTTCATCGGAGTTGGTATAGAGCGTCGTCGGGTGAAACTGAATAAATTCCATGTTCTCAATCTCAACCTCCGCGCGAAAAGCCATTGCAATTCCATCACCCGTAGCGATATCTGGATTCGACGTATATTGATAGGCTTGGCCCGCTCCACCTGTCGCCATTAACACCACTCTCGATCGGAACGATTCGACCACACCCGAACGTACATTGAGCGCATAAAGACCGACTGCTTTATCATTACTACCGAGAGTAGAATCAACACTCTCGACGAGAGTGCTACGTTTTATCAAATCAATGGCAAAAAAATGCTCCAGCGTCGTAATGTTTTTCATCCGCGCGACCGCTCCTAGTAGCGCTGACTCGATTGCTTTACCTGTAATGTCCTGGACGTGGAGAATTCGTCGTTTAGAATGACCCCCCTCTTTTCCCAGCGATGGACGCCCATCATTGAGTTGGGAAAAATGCACCCCGAGATCAATTAATTCCTGGATGCGGGCCGGGCCGTCATTGACAATCTCGCGAACAACCGACTCATCACAAAGACCGTCACCCGCTTTAAGTGTATCGCGCACATGAAATTCAATATCATCGCCCGCTGAAGTAACACAGGCAATTCCTCCCTGGGCGTAATTGGTATTAGATTCAGCCCGGGTTTTTTTAGTAATAATCGCAACTCTGTAATTTTTTTCCGCTACCCTGAGTGCAAAACTAAGGCCGGCTATTCCACTGCCAACTACAATGACGTCGTAATCATGTTCCATGAACGGATTGTGATTTTATTTTTAGATGACGATGTTATCGATAAGACGTATATCATCGCACCAGGCGGAAATAGCAACCAGAGACTGCCCAGGAGCTATCTCTTCGAGCGGTTCCAGCAAGTCACGATGCACGACCAATACATAGATTAAACGCAGACACGAAAATGCTGATAGATAATCAGTAATTTCTTCGATTATACGATTCACACTTTTCTCACCTCCACGAATAAATTTTTCAGCCTTTTGAAGCGATTGATAGAGCGCACAGGCCTCTTTGCGTTGGACATCATCCATGTAGGCATTTCGCGAACTCATCGCTAAGCCATCCTTTTCACGAACGGTCGGACACACGTCGATTTCAACCGGAAATCGCAAGTCGCGTACAAATTTTTTAATGACCGCGCATTGTTGGGCATCTTTTTGACCAAATACCGCGAAATCCGGACGCACGATATTTAAGAGGATCGCTACAACAGTGACAACGCCACGGAAATAAACGGGTCTTGATATACCACATAGCCCAGCACTCAATTTTTCTTCCACCAAATAAGTTGAATAATCGTCCGGATAGATGCTATTTGTATCGGGGATAAATACAAAATCTACTTTATGTTCTTCGAGCTGCCTTAAGTCATTCTCCAGCGTTCGCGGGTAGCGATCAAAATCCTCATTCGGCCCAAATTGCTCAGGATTTAAATATATCGAAGTAACCACGACATCTGCTTTTTTTTTCGCGTAGTCGACAAGACTCAGGTGCCCTTCATGTAAGCCCCCCAATGTTGGGACGAAACCGATGAGCTTCTTTTCGCTTCGCAAGTTAATTGCTAACGATTGCATCTCGTTTATAGATTCAATTGTTTGCATTTGCCAGAATCCTCCGTACAGTTCTTAGCTTCAAAATATGAGGAGATCAAAATTTCATTAAAACGACAAGTTTAAGTGATTGATACCGACTATGATTATCATCAACGAACACTACCTCAAGCTGAAGGCGTCTTATCTCTTTTTAGAAATTGCTAATCGCATTTCAGCCCATCAGAAAAATAATCCGGATCAGGAAATCATCAAACTGGGTATTGGCGATGTCACCGAGCCCCTACCCCAGACCTGTCTCGATGCTTTTCATGCCGCCGTCGATGAAATGGGTCACCGGGATACCTTTCGTGGTTATGGACCCGAACAGGGTTACGATTTTTTAAGAGAGGCGATCGCGAAAAATGAATTCCAGTCACGCGGTGCGGACATCTCAGCGAATGAAATATTTGTCAGTGACGGGTCCAAGTGTGACTCCGCGAATATCCAGGAAATATTTGCCATCGATACGAAAGTTGCGATTACCGATCCAGTCTATCCGGTTTACCTGGATACTAATGTCATGGCAGGTCGTACCGGAACTGAACACAATGGACGCTTTAAAAATGTGGTCTATCTCGATTCTACTCCGCAAAATCATTACATTCCAGAGATTCCAAATGAGACGATTGATTTAATTTATCTCTGTTTTCCCAATAACCCTACAGGGGCGATGGTAACAAAGGATCAGCTAAAAATGTGGGTTGATTACGCGAGGGAAAATAAATCGATCATCATTTATGATGCCGCTTATGTCTGTTATATCCGCGATGAGACACTGCCGCAGTCTATTTATGAAATTGAGGGCGCCAAAGATGTCGCGATCGAACTCAGGAGCTTTTCTAAAACAGCGGGATTCACCGGCGTTCGTTGTGCATTTTCGGTCATCCCTGAAAAATTAAAAGCAAGTGACAGCCAGGGGAGAGAACAGCTGATTCACCCTTTGTGGAACCGCCGACAAAGCACAAAAATGAACGGGGTATCCTATCCTGTACAACAAGCAGCGGCTTCAGTTTATACTGCCGAGGGGCAAAAACAAGTAAGAGATCTCACTGATTATTACCTCGGTAACGCCCGTGTCATTCGCGAGGCGATTACCAAGTTAGGTTATGACTGTGTCGGCGGTGATAACTCACCCTATATCTGGATGTACACCGGGAAAAATTCATGGGAATCATTCGATCTACTCCTCGAAAAAGCCGGTGTCGTTACTACTCCCGGCTCTGGCTTCGGATCCTGTGGAGAAGGTCATATCCGCCTAAGCGCGTTCAATAATCGCGACAACGTGACGTGCGCGATGGAACGCATCAGTGACGTTTTGCGGTAACGCGTTCCCGCCCTATTCCGGAGGGGCACGCGTTGTCGTGGCCATGTTCTTCTATAAAATAATAATAGCCAACGGACGCGACAACGAGCGGCTCTCCAGTTATTTCATTCCCACATTCACGCATCCGATCCGGACGCTAACTTATTATAGAGCCAGGCGAAAATGAGCCCGCCGACAAGGCCATCGAAAAACCCCCAGACTAGCCCGATGACGCTGCCGAGAGGGCTGATGGAAAACCCTTTGTAGACACGCCCGAGAGCGGTGGGATCACCAGAAGATCCTTCGAGGATAATTAGCCACCACGCCAGGAAAAAAACACCTAGTCCCCAGAAAATACCTGAGGTGAGTCCAAACGCTTTAACATTAAGTTTCATAGATTACCTCCTTGATTGAGTTACAGAATCAAGGTTAAATAGTTCCTTGTAAATCGTAAAACCCAAAATCAATATTCCCATGAGTCCTAGCACTTCTTCACAAAAGAGAACTTTAATACGCTCGCGCCAATATTTTGAGAGGGCAAAAAAAGTGATCCCCGCGACAACCAATACATTGAGTCGGGGACCACAAAACTGGATTCAAGGTGTCACCCCTAATTTTATTCAACGTGGTGAAGGTGCTTACGTTTACGATGTCGATGGGAACCGGTATATTGATTACGCTTCAGGCCTAGGGCCTTATATCCTCGGATACGGCCATCCCGCGGTCAACGATGCCGTCAAAAAGCAATTAGAAGACGGCCACGTGTTTGGTCTCTGTCATCCGCTTGAAGTCGAGCTCAGTGAATTGCTCTGTGAGTTAATACCCTGTGCCGAAATGGTGAGAATGGGGCGCAATGGAAGCGATGTCACAAGTATTGCGGTGCGCTTATCGCGAGCCCATACCGGCCGTGATATTGTAATCTGTGGTGGGTATCACGGATTTCAGGACTGGTACATTGGATCGACCGAACGCAATGCCGGGATACCCAAGGCGGTACGCGATTTAACCAAATCCTTTTCCTATAATGATCTCGACGGACTGAGGAAACTCCTCGCTGAAAATGAAGGTGATGTCGCCTGTGTGATTATGGAGCCTGTCTATGTTGAAAAACCCAATGAGGGCTATTTGGAAACGGTAAAAGAACTCGTCCACGAAGCGGGTGCCGTGCTCGTCTTCGATGAAATTATTACTGGATTTCGCTGGTCAATGGGTGGAGCGCAGGAATATTTCGGGGTAACTCCTGACCTCGCCTGTTTTGGTAAGGCAATGGGGAATGGCAATCCAATCTCAGCGCTCGTCGGAAAACGTGAGGTGATGAAAGATTTTGATGATAAGAATGTTTTTTATTCCTGCACCTTCAGCGGTGAGACGACTGGGATGGCTGCATCCATAGCTTGTATCAATTATATGCGCGACAACGATGTGATCAGAAAAATCTGGGAAAGAGGGAAGTATCTACAAGAGCGTTTCAATGCTCTGATCGATAAATTGGGTATCTCCTATATTTCCCTTGAAGGCTATGCACCTAAAACTACGATCACTTTTAAAACTGCGGGGGGCTACGATTACAGTGAAATAAAAAGCCTATTTCAGCAGGAGTGTATCCGGAATGGATTACTCTCCATCGGTTACCATTTTATAAACCTGGCGCACACCCAGGAGATAATGGATGACACGATGCCTATTTACGAACGCGTGTTACAATTGGTTGATAAAGCGGTCGAGGATGGCACTGTTGTCGAATTATTGGAAGGCCCGGCTTTAAAATCAATCTTCGCTAATGTCGGTGACCGCAGCGGCGGCCCTAGCATGGCTGACGCGTGAATGCGGAGGAATGAATAATTGTCCAGTATTTGCAAAACATTGAATAGGTGTATAGACTCGTAAAGCTCACTGTTTACTCCCCTATTTTGACTTTTTGACTACTAAAACCAAACCCCTTTACCCTTACAACCGTTTATCGAACGAAGCAGGTTGTAACTTACGATTTATTTTCTAAAAAATACCGCTGATAAACCATTGAACGAAAATCAATCAATAAATTCCAAAATTTACCAGCTTTGGGCAAATTTAGTCGCACGCGGCGCCTGGGCAATTGTCATTTTCGCATTGGTATCTGCATGGTTCGCGTTTACCTACGCAAGGAATAACCTTGGGATAAACACAGACCCCGCTGAGATGATATCACCGGAACTTCCGTTCCACAAAACCTTCACCGATTATGAACAGGCCTTTCCAAATCATGCCGGGAATGTAGTTATTGTCGTTGAAGCGGATACACCGGAATTTGCGGATCAGGCCGCGCGCGCGCTGGTAGAGCTCGTCAAAGGTGAACATGACATTTTCGAGGACGCCTACCTCCCTGCTGGTGGACCCTTTATCGAGCTTAATGGTCTTCTATTTCTCGATTACGAAAAGCTTCAGGATCTCGCAGATAATCTCGCCAAGGCTCAATATTTTCTCGCAGCGCTATTTCAGGATCAGAGCTTAAGAGGATTATTCGAGTTGTTGGATATTGCGGTGCGGGTATTGGAAGATGATAAGAAACAAAACCTCGACTCGTTCTTTTTGCGAATCGATAAGGCGTTCCGCAAGACTCTCGATGGCGAACCCTATTACCTTTCCTGGCAGGATATCTTAAGCGACACAGACTCTGAAATCAAAGACCGAAGACGCTTCATAATGGCCAAACTCAGATTCGACTACAACAAGCTCTTACCCGCTGAACGGGCGCTCGACGCTATACACACTTGGGCTAGCGCTCTCGCTGGCGACGGGACACAGGGAATTCGCATAAGAGTTACTGGCGCGCCAGCTCTAGGACATGAAGAGATCTTAAGTCTGATGAAAGGTTCAACTATCGCTGGTATCGTTTCTTTAATTCTCGTATTTCTTACCCTCTTAGTCGGCTTTCGTTCCCTTCCGATGGTTTTCGCCACCATCGTGTCCCTTGTCGTAGGAATCCTCTATACCGCAGCTTTCGCCACCTGGGCCATCGGTCACCTCAATTTGATTTCAATCGCATTTGCCGTCCTTTATATCGGACTGGGAATCGATTACGGTATCCACTTTTGCCTCCGTTATCACGTTTTCTCCACTTACTGCGAAAATCGCCTGGATGCACTTCACAATACTATCAGGTGCATGGCGCCCGCGCTTGGTATTTGTACACTTTCTACGGCCATCGGATTTTACGCTTTTGTTCCCACCGCCTATCTAGGTGTATCGGAACTTGGTCTTATTTCAGGGACCGGCATGTTCATCAGTTTTATCATTAGCATGACTCTTTTGCCAGCAATGCTGCATCTCCTTCCGAAATCCCAGAAGGTGATAAACACAGTGGATTCTGAAATGGCGGAGCCCAATTTCTTGCAGCGATTGCCGATTCGTTACAGTAAACCCATTAGTCTAGTCTCTGGGCTTATAATCGCGGGCACTCTATTTCTACTCCCAAAGGCTCATTTCGATTACGATCCGATTAAGCTTCGTGATCCCCATACTGAATCAGTTCAGACTTTAATGGATATGATCGCTGACACGGGTAAACATCCTTCGACGATTATCGCACTCGCTTCGAGCGCAGAGGAGACTAAAGCTCTCAGCGAGCAATTGGAGGCTCTTCCCGAAGTTGATCGCGTTGTTTCCATCCATACTTACCTTCCCGAAGATCAGATGGCTAAACTTATTCTGATTGAAGAGATTGATCTTATTCTCGGTCTTCAGATTCTCGATTCCTCTCTCGTGACTGCACCCACAACAATTGAACAGAGAAAAAAATTGAATAATTTTCTTATCACTGTCGTGAACAGCTCCATGAAAGAACGAAGCGAACCACTCCGCAAACTGGAAGCGACACTCATTGAATTTAATCAACGGCTGGACTCATCTCTACCCGAAACTGTGCAATCGATTATGATCGATACTGAATCAAGCCTCCTTGCCACGTTACCATTTGTCGTTCAACAATTGCGTACCGCACTTTCAACCACTGAAAGCTTTTCCTTGAACGCTATACCCGCCTCGATCAAAGACCTTTGGGTCAGCCGTGACGAACGTTACCGTATGCAGATTTTCTCGTCTGCGGATATTAGTGATAATATCGAACTCGAGCGCTTTGTCACCGCAGTCCAGTCGGTCATTCCAAACGCCACTGCCGGACCGGTTTTTATCTATGAATCGGGACGCGCTATTGTTGCTTCATTCAAGCAGGCATTTGCGAGCGCGTTTGTCTTGGTCTTAATCCTTCTCTTCCTGATATTTCGCAATGCGATTGATCCCTTCCTCGTTTTAGTGCCGTTGATCGTGGCAGGAATCATTACCGGTGCAGCTACAGTTGCTTTTAATATTCCCTTTAACTTCGCTAATATTATCGCGATTCCCCTCTTGCTTGGACTCGGCGTAGACAATGGTGTTCATTTAGTCCACAGGCTTCACGATCCCCAGCTCGATAAGTCACGCCTCTTGGCTACCAGCACCGCGCGGGGTATCTTTTTCAGCGCTTTGACAACGATTTTCAGTTTTGGGACCTTGGCCTTCTTCTCCCACCGCGGTACTTCAAGTATGGGTCAGTTGCTCGCAATTGGCGTTTTTCTTACGATGGCTGTAACACTGATCGTCTTACCCGCATTCCTCTTTTACCGCGCCAATTGTCGAGATGGTTGAATAACGAGGATAAAAACAAAAAGGATAGTGATTGAAAAGATAAGTGAATTGAATTCGTGATCGATTAAGTTTCATATCACTTAACTTTAGGAACCATTAGAATTTCCTGTATCCGCACTGGCTTTCGCACCCTCGTTGAACCCAGCGATGAGTCGGCGGCTCTCTACGAGTTGCCAGTAAATTAAAGCGGGGATGCCGACAACGATGCTTCGGGCACGGATTAGAAGGGAAAGCGCGAGAGAGGTATCGGGTCCGATACCGACTATCATCCCAACAAGAACGAGCCCACCTTCCTGTACCCCAATCGCAGCCGGTATCATGAAGGCTACGATTCTTACTGCGTGTATCATGCCCTCAAGGATAAGCGTTTCGATCACACCGACTGGATGTCCAAGAAAATGTAAACCGATCATTATTTGACCTGATCCGACAATGACCCCGAAAATGCGCCAGAAAGCTGCGATTATTAAGTCCCTATGACGGCGATAAATTGACTGTATCCCCTCGTCCAAGGCCCGCGCTCCACCGGTTATAGCGGTCCAGTCACCCACCTTAACAATTTTCTCAATTATATTCGTGAGTTTATAAAACAGACCGGTCCGCTGAGCAATTGTGAATCCTGTAATTAATATTCCGAGTATGACAACACCGATTCCCACGGCGAATGTAGTGTTATCTAACTCTTCATACTGAGTCAGCATGAGGATCCCCGCACTCGAAAAAATAATTTGAGCTCCAACAGCGATCGTGAGATCAACGATGACACTTGCGCCCGCTATGGAGCTGGAGACATCCCTGAGGGTCAGCAGTCTTGCGCGCACGAAATCCCCACCCACCTGGGCAACCGGTAGAAGCGAGTTCACTGAACCCCCTACCCATTGCAGCGTGAACGCTGTCCAAAATGAAGGGCGGGTTGGCCCTGGAATGAGTCGACGCCAGCAGTTCCCCGCCGCTAACATGGGAAGCAAATGAAAAATACAGAGGGCAAAAAGACCCCATCTCGAGGAAGCTAAGGCCGCCACTACCCGTTCCAGTCCATGAAACGCAATCAACCCGATGAGTAATCCAAAGCCAATAAACAAGAAGATAACTACCACCGCTTTCATGCATTCTCGCTTATACGCATCCTACATTTTGACTTTTTCTGGCACGACGTAGGCGACTGACCTTTTGAACAAATCACCCTGCGGCTCTCGACTTTAGACTTTCGACTTCGATTAATTCCGCATCCTTCCACAACGACTCGAGACTATAATACTCCCGCTGTTCAGGGAGAAAGATATGCACCATAAAATCGAAGGCATCGACGACCACCCAACCGCTATTCGGTTCCGAGTCGATTAGAAGCGGCTCGACTTCACGTTTATCGAGAGTTTCATCCACCGTGCGACTTAGCGCTTTGAGGTGGGGCTTCGACATACCGGAGGCAATTATATAATAATCCGTAATTGATGATTTTTCACCTAAGTAAAGAACGAGAATATCATCGGCTTTACTATCATCCAGCGCCTGGCAACAGGCTTCAATATCTCGCAGGGTTTCGTACTTCTGATCTTTTTCAGTCATTCAATTCTGGGGTATATAAATGTAACTAAGTTAATATTTGCTCAGGTAAATCTGTGTCTGTGTCCTCGTTAATGAATTACTTAATAATTTATTTATTACCAGTTCTTGAGCCAGATGATGGCAAATATTTATTACAAATATTTCAGTTATTCAAATGTGATTAATCTTATCGGTAGAGCTTATTAGTTTGTATATAATTAAATACTTTTGGTGGTAAAAATAAATCGATATTATTTCCCGCTTTCATGCGATCACGAATTTCACTTGAACTGATTTTGATCGGGTGCCCTTCTACAAATCGAAGGTTCAAACCCGGTATTTCCGCTAGTATCTTAGTGCTGTACCCGGGCCTTGCCACACAGATGAACTCTACTATTTCTGCCAGCTCATCAATGCGATGCCAGCGTGGAAGATCATCAATATTGTCAGAGCCTATGATCCACAATACGGGTTGATCATTATTCTGTTTATACAGCTTCTCCACGGTATCGATCGTATAGCTTTTCCCACCAGTCTCCAGTTCGAGATCTAATCGTTCAAACCGTGAGTCCTCTTCCAGGGCAAGGTCTACCATTTTTAGACGATCTTTATTTAAACAGGTCGGCGGCTCATCTTTTAATGGGTTTTGCGCGGTGGGGACGAAATTGACCTGCTCAAGATTTAATTTTTCGAAAACATCCTGGGCAATGATTAGGTGGCCCAAGTGTATAGGATCAAAAGTTCCACCCAGATATCCTGATTTGATTCCCTCAATATTCACGAGGTCTTCGCTTTTTTATTCCAGTAGAAAAATTAATACTCTGGGCATACAAAGTTATTCCATTAACGATAATTCAGTGTGAGTACGAATATAACACTGAGCAATTAAAAAATTGATTTCACCCTAGACCCTTGAAATTTCATCGCGAATAGCTATTCAATTACTGATGGCCGCATTTATGTCTGACGATCGTGAAAGTCTATCTCATTGTCTTAATCGTCTACTCTCATCCCTCGATGATGCAGATGGCATCACCTTGAATGACGTATTTTCACAAGTCGGCGACAAGGGATTTGGGGTGCTCCTCGTAGTATTGGCCATACCCAGTGCCCTCCCCGTGCCAGCCACCGGGTACAGCACACCTTTCGGTATTTTAATTGCCATTCTCAGTCTGCAAATGATTTTCGGCCGCAGTACCCTCTGGCTGCCAAGCCAGGCAAAGAAAATTAAATTAAAGCGCGAACTCTTTAGAAAAATGGTCCATTCCGCTAATCTTTTATTTTCACGTTTCGAACACCTGATTAAACCCCGTTTGCGTTGGATCGGCAGCCGCCTGGGTCTGCCCATCTTGGGACTTCTAGTCCTCATCATGGCCTGCCTGATGATCCTCCCTATTCCGCTGACCAACACCGCACCGGCAATGGTCATCTTTGTCGTCGGAGTCGGCTTGAGTGAAGATGATGGTATTTTCGCCGGTGTCGCCTGCGTTCTCGGACTTCTCGCCGTCCTTCTCTACGCCTACATCATTTATCTCGCACTCACCCTCGGCGTTGAAGGAATGGAGAAAGTGTTAGAAAAAATATTTTAAGTTTTAGATATTAAAGGACAGGGTTCACGGTTCACGGTTCACTGGTTCTTCCTGTAAATTCTTTCTCTTTTCTTTCTTGTGTTTCATGTGCCTATTGTGGCTATATTCTGAATCACATGGATAAGCCCGGGTGGCGGAATGGTAGACGCTGCGGACTTAAAATCCGTTGTCCGCAAGGACGTGAGGGTTCGAGTCCCTCCCTGGGCACCATTCGACTCAACCTTGCAGGTTTCGCTCATGACGGGCCCAGTTATTGAACGCAATCATTCAACAGCCGCAGAACATGGAGCTGAGTAATCAAAAAGGATGAAAACTGCTTGGGCTTTATAAGCTCAGAAACGTAATTAACCGCAATATTTTAAGTAAGTATTATTCTATCATTATCTCATCAATTTCGACAATGATTTCCACGTCACCTTCATTAACGAAGGTGGCATTGATGCTCCGTGTAGGCTGAGGTCTGTTGTCCGATTTCAAATTGTTCTGCGTAAGGCATCAAATTAACGCGGCGTCGATCTACGCCATCGACTCCAACCTTGCCGGCGTTTCCACTGAATACCGTGTTCGACAACTGCATCCCCCCCATTCCCGTGGAGTTAATCACTTCCACCAAGGTCCCATACCATAAAATCTTGAATCAAGATAGATACCATACAGTTCGCCGATATTTTTTTTCATTGCATCCTCATCTCTCGAAGAATCCACTGAGGTCCAATCACGAACATCGTTCGCGACTTCAATTACATAATTCGATCGGGCTCCCTTCGGCAGAATTTTTTCCATGTTTCTTCACGTTGTTCAATACACAAGTCATCGAACCTCTCCTACGGAAGAATACCTTTATAGGTAACTTACCAGGATTTCACATGGATTTCAGCAACTCTGCGAACATCATTCTCCTCGATATTGTGGACTTTACATAATTCACTTCAGATAAGAGTTGGGAAATAACATGGGAATAACGCTCAGGTAAATCGGGCCTCAATCAGTGCAGGAAGATCTTTGACGCTGGGAATGACGTGTGTATGCCAATAGCTTCCCCATGCTTCAACCGGTCGAGGGCCGCTCAGGACACCGACAATTCCGCGACATCCAGCGTTGTATCCTTCCAGCATATCAGCAGGTGTATCTCCAATCTTGAGCACTTCGTGTACGTTTTGTATATCCAACTGTGTCATTGCGTAGTAAATCATGAAAGGTGCCGGCCGGCCACGGTCGCCTGGGATATGCTCAACATCGACAGAAAGATCGACCAATCCGTCGCGAACCCATCCCAAACCGTCCATGATCGCTTCCGTAATATCTCGGTGAAACCCTGTATCAGTGGCCACCTTGATACCGTGCTCGTGACACCACCGGAAGGTGTCTGAAGCTCCCTCAACCTCGCGGACCTCCTTGCTATAGTGATCGATCATGATCTGGGAATACCGATCGAAGATCCTCATTGCTTCCTCTTTCGTTTCCGAATCGATGTTCTTCTCAAAATCTTCGATCGTAATATACTGCCCTCGCGCGCGGGCGATGAGAAACTGATAGAGATGAATCTTGTTCGTTCCCATGTGCAGAAGTATTTCGTCAGGTGTGGTTTTCAAATTGAATTCCACAGCTGCCTTGTAGAGACAATCCCGGACCCCGGAGTCGTCGTGAACCGTTGTTCCCGAGAGATCAAACATGACCATGCTTATTTTGCTCATTCCTATTGTATTCCCTTCTAATTGATTAATGGTTTAGACTTTCGCTTTCTTTTCTGTGCCCCCCGCGTTACAACCCTGACAGTTCGCGTGTAATTGAACAATTTCGGAAAAAGTGAGCATGGCATCCGATGAATCACCAAATTCCGTCACCATTTGGTCAGCCTCTGAAAAATCTTCCTCTGCGCTATAGGCGCTGGTGGTTACGAGACAAATCATGCCGGCCGCTTTCGCATCCAACTTGCTAATGTTTCATACCCGTAATAGTACACTGTTTTGGCTGATGTCTGAACGATCACCAGGGCATTTTCTTCTTCCGCCGCACGCACGATGGCTTTCATAGAAGCGTAATCAACCGAGTTGAATGCACCCACAGCATAACCTGCCTTAGATGCAGTTTTCAATATCGGATTCATGCTTACTAAAGACATTTGATGCTCTTTCGATGATTATTCTGATCCTAATTATAAAACTAAGAACAAGGTTCCACGATCGGTCTGATTCCCTCTCCACGCTCCAATGACTTCATTGCCTTCGTCACCCCCTCCGCGGACATAGGGTAACGAGGACCTGCCAGTTCGAAGAAAGGAAACCTCTCCTGATTTTGATCAACCAGATTGATAGCCATCCCGAGATGCCTCGGTTCATAATTGTGCCTTCCGAGCAAGGTCAAACATTTGGTGATAACATCGTGTGACAAAAGAGTGAAAGTATCATTCGGATAAATTGCGCCCTGGAGAAGGTAGCGCCCGCCGATCCGCAGCATTTTTATGCCCGTTTCAACAACCTTCGCAAAGCCCGTAACCTCAATTAAGAGGTCCGCACCTTTCCCCTCGGTCATTTTCCTGACTGCTTCGACTTGTTCATCGCAATTCAGTTTTTCGGCATTCAGGGTACGATCCACTCCAAAGCGCATTGCCATCTCCAGCCGTGTATCAAGAATATCAACGATGATCACCTGGCTCGCGCCTGAAGCTTTAGCAAATGCAGCTGCATATAAACCAAGCATGCCGGCACCCTGAATCACCACGGTATCTCCGGAGTTCACCCCAATCCTATTCAATCCACCGGCAACGGTAGCCGCCGCACACATCAATGGGGAAGCAGTCTCATCCGGCATGCTTTCGGGAAGTTTGAATATCCCTGTTCCGGGTTTCAAATAAACATACTCACCAAAGGTACCGAGAAAATAAGGAGGCACATCACTGATTGAGTGCCCGTATTTAAATAGATTTAAACATTTTTGCGGCAGCACATAATCCTGGCAAAAGATACAATCGCCACATGTAGCCATGATCGTCCAGGTAATCCGATCCCCCACAGAGAGTCTCTTACCCAATGCATCATTGGCATCCCTGTCGCTCATTTTCTCTACTATACCAACGCCCTCATGTCCCAGAATTGAAGGCGTTGGGAAAGGCCGACGACCATTCCAACTATGCATGTCGGAACCACATACCGTTGCGATTTTAGTTTTTACGAGGATCGCTCCGGATTCTAGTTCATCAGGCAGCGGATATTCTCGATCCTCCAGAGGCTCGCCCACACCCAGAAAAAATACTGCTTTCCCGCTCTTTCCCATATCCTATGAATTTATTCGCATTTGATTCCATCTAAACCACTTAGATAAAAAGTTATTGATCTTTGAGGAGACAAGTTTAATTAAACCAAAGTTTTTTCAATCATTTACTATTATTTACCAGCTTCTTCTCTAATACAAGTTCACACCCTGATACGGCTGGGTGGTCTAGATTAAGGCCCACTAGCTGCTCGAAACCCAATTTAGTGTAGCGGGTCAAGGCTCGGGAATTAGCAGGTGTGACACCGGCGAGGATTGATGTCGCTCCACAGGCATTTGCTGATGAGGGGAAAAAGACGTTAATTAAAGTTACGGCGATCTGTCCCTTGACCGTGGCCACACCGATGACGGGCAAAAAAGGTGCTGATTTTATTCAGCCCGAAGATGTGGCGGACATGGTGCTCTCCCTCATGCGCCTCCCCCCCGCTGTCTGGTAGGTGCAGGAAGTGATAAAAAGACGCGATGCTGAAAGGTAGTGATTTAGCGATAACGCGTGAAAGTGATAATGTGGATACGCAGCTTGAATCTACGTGACTTGATTGAGAAATAATTTGTCGATTGAGTAATTGTTCTCCTATTATCCTTGCGAAGGAGGCGGTAGCCGACTGCGGCTACCGAGCGCAGCGACATCTTCTATTCCAAGGGATTGAGGATATGCTACCACCATCTGTTTGGATTGTCGCGATGTTTCGTTCTCTCTAAGATTTTATTATATATACTCATCCCAAGAAAACATCTAATCTCCACACTGTGCTAAGCGCTAAAGTCATACTTGAAGAATTAAAGAAGCAGGGCATTACGCATATCATTGGGCTACCCGATAACGGATCACGGGTGCTCTTTGAGTTACTGTGGGTAACACCTGAAATTGAAGTCATTCAAGTCAGTCGCGAAGGTGAGGCTTTTGCGATAGCTTCTGGTCTTTATCTGGGTGGAAAAAACCCGACCGTGCTTATTCAAAATACCGGGTTTTTAGAATCGGGAGATGCCTTTCGTGGCACCGTTCATAATATGAGAATCCCTCTACTCCTGCTTATCGGTTATCGTGGTTACAAAACGTTAACTCCGGATGCTCCACGTGTGGATTCCGTGGCCACTTTTCTCGAGCCGACCCTGAAAGCATGGGAAATCCCCTACTCCATTCTCACCGATGATAAGGAAGCTGATCAAATTTCACGCGGTGTGAAAAAAGCCTGTGATACTTCACTACCGGCAGCTGTTTTAATAGCCGAGGAGACAATTTAAATATGCTTAATAAATATACCTGTCTTGAGAAGTTGGCCGCTCGGCGCAAGAACGAGATAATTATCACCAACATGGGGATCGCCAAACCCTGGGAAAACTTATCCGACGGACCCTTTGATTTTGCCTCCGTAGACAGTGGCATGGGCCACGCTGCCGATCTGGCGCACGGCCTAGCTATCGCCCAACCCGATCGCCGTGTCATTACGCTTAACGGGGATGGCAGTATGCTCATGTGTTTAGGGACGCTGGTTACCGTCGCCCAAAGACCGGTTGATAATTATGCACTCGTGATCATCGAAAACGGCACCTACGAAATAACAGGCAATCAATTCGTGCCGGGCGCCGGTAAAATAAATTATGGAACGATTGCTCGCGGCGCTGGAATTGAGGCAGTTTACACCATTACTGATGACAGTGACTTTGACCATAAACTCGACCTTCTCTTCGAAGGGAAGGGGCCCCTCGTGTTCGTTTGGAAAATTGCTCAAGCCAATGAACCCGTCCCCAACCTCCAGCTTCCCCTCTGGGAGCGCGCCCATCGTCTCCGTAGTGCATTAACGGATAATGCGTGAATGCGTATATGTATAGATGTGGATACACGATTGTCTCGATTTTTTATTGGCGCTTGTAGTATGAACCTCTTTGTCATTGCAAGGAGCAAGGCTACGCAGCAATCTAGGCAGATATCGGTAACGTATTATATCCCCTTGGAAGGGAATCACTACATTCGTTAGCTGTGATCGGCTTATCGCCTCCCCCCCCAATGACAATAGGGTGAATACAATGTGTGTGTCTAAATATATTCAAATCAATTAAAACTTTAATCCGATATTTTCCTGAGTTCTAAATTTCAATCGATATTCCGCAATTCGCAATCGCTAGTGATTATCTCTTATCGACATTCTTAAACTGAACGATGAATAATCCATTAAAAGTAGGGATGATCGGTGTGGGGCAGCGGGGTCTTCAGCACTTGAAAGCGCTGTGGCAATTGCAGTCCGAGGGGCTGGTCGAAATAACGGCGTTGGCGGATTCGTTTGCGGCCAATCTCGATGGTGATAAGATAAAAAATTTCGTCCCCGACTACCGTGAGGATAAAATAAAATTATCGACGACGTTCGACGAACTAATCGAGGAGAACAAACTCGATGTGCTATACCTAGCAATTCCACCCAATCTCCACCGCGGGGAAGTAATTAGTTCAGCACAAGCAGGTATACATCTTTTTGTTGAGAAACCCATGAGCCTCTACCTCGACGAGGCACTTGAAATGGAAAAGGCGATTAAAAAAGCTGGTGTGTATTCTGCGGTTGGGTTCCAGCAAAGATTTGAACCACGCCATGAAACGGTAAAGGAATTTCTATCCGACAAACGCGTGATTCAGGCAAATTATACCTTTCACACACCTATAGAATTTCACAATGTTAAACACATGCCCACGGAAACCGTGGGTGGCCCCACCAATCGGATATGGACTGCAAACCGTGCCTGGACGGGAACAACAGCTGTTGAAAACGGGATACACACGCTCGATTTATGGCGTTACTGGTTGGGTGATGTAGATTGGGTACAGGCGAATTATGTCAATCGTCTGCCGAACGAGATTATCGAGGGAGCTGATAATCCCCATTCTTATAATATCTTTTTTGGGTTTGAGAATGGAGTAGTGGCGAATATGGCACTTTCACGTCTGCGCCGCGTCTACAACACCTATCTCGATCATCAAATTCTTTGGAACGAAGGGCGGCTTGTCCTTAATCCGGATGAATTTGTATCTTATCATTACGAGGGCGTCTATCCACCGGAAATACTTCCTGATGACTCCCAAATTCGCCATTCACTTAATGTCGATCCGGTAAACGATACTCTTTTAGATTATTCAACCTTGGGAATCAGTCGTAATTTTATAGAGGCTATTATTTCACAAACCCCCGAAAATATTCGTTCTCCATTTTCAGACGCAATGAATAGTTTGACTGCAGTGATCGCTTCCAATGTTTCAGATTCAATGGATGGCACGCGTATATATCTTGAGGATCTCATCACAGATGAAAATTATGCACCGCACCGCGAGAAAAAAGACTGTTAATGAAATTATTAATCTATCCGGCTTTAGACAAAAATGAGGTGGAAGAGATTGCTTCGATATCCGACCAGGTTGAAATTCTAAATATCAACTCCGAAGAAGAAGCACTTCAAGAAATCGAAGCCATCGATGCAATCTACGGCACAATTACTCCCGCATTATTAGAGAGAGCAAGCAAACTAAATTGGATTCAGGTACCGAGCATCGGTCTGGAAAATCATATGTTCCCTACTCTAATCGAAAGTGATATCGAGATCACTAACATGGCCGGTATCTTCAGTGATGTGATTGCCGACCATATATTGGCCTATATTTTAATGTTCACCCGCGGGTTTCACATCTATATGCGCAAACAACTCGCGAGAAACTGGGAGCCCGGTGTTCCTGTAATTCATCTCGCCAATCAAACATTGGGAATTATTGGGCTCGGTGGGATCGGAATGGAAATTGCCAGTCGCGGCTCAGCCTGTGGGATGCGGGTTATCGCAACGGATGCAAAGCAGCGAGAAAAATCCAACTTCGTCAACGAATTGTGGGGAATTGATAAGCTCAATGATCTTCTCGAGGAGTCTGATTTTATTGTCAGTTGCGTCCCCCATAGTCCTGAAACGGTTAAGCTAATCGGTGAGGAGCAATTTCAGCGCATGAAGACAACCGCGTATTTTATAAATATATCACGCGGGGTCGTCGTAGATTTAGCCGCATTAACGAGCGCCCTGGAAACAAGAGCGATTGCCGGCGCCGGCCTCGATGTCTTTGAGACCGAACCGCTACCCTCGGATCATCCCCTTTGGAAAATGGAAAACGTAATCATTACTCCTCACATCGCAGGGACCAGTGCCTACATTCAGCAACGGCGTGTCGCTACGTTAAAAGAAAATCTGCGCCGCTATATCTCCGGCGAAACGCTCCAGAATGTCGTAGACCACAAGAAGTGGTTCTGACGATGATGGAACGCGCTACCAATCCGACATAGCCTTGGCGAAAGCTGATCTGTATAGCCTTAGATAATTCATTCACAAACTTAAAGCGTGCTGAGAACGGTCAATTATAGATTTGTTCGTAGATGTGATGGAGCGCGTCCCTCCATTTTCTTAATCTATCTTGTGGGTATCCCTTCAATCCGTAATCGCAATCCGTACTGAGGGCGAAGTCCGACATCCCCAAATCCGCAATCTTCACGGCATGACTGAATGATATTGATTGATGAAGGGAGTGTTTACGCGCGTAGTCCGACCATCGGGCCAGCGGACTTCTAAGTATTGAACTGATTCATCCTTGCCTAATCCAAAATGTTTTTGCAGGGAATGCTGGGCGAGGTGAGAATCACCTGTAACCAGGGATTGAATTTGTGTCCCGCTATCACTGACAACTATGATTTTTGCCCCGAACGGTGAGAACCCTTTTCCCTCGGACAAACGAACGCCCACCCAGTTATTATTCATTGGCCATAAATTTTGATAGATGTGTAGATCTCGCGTTTGTTTCATCCAATCAACCGAAGTGACAATGAGATCGGGTCGCCCATCGTTGTCTAAATCATCCGTCACTACAGTGCGTGAATCGTAAGCAAATGCAACACCCATGAGAAAAGAAACATTAATAAAACTTTCCCCATCGAGGTTCATAAATAGCACGTTTTTTTCATAGGGGTTCCATCCGCCTTTAGCCTCGGTTCCAAAATTAATTCTATTATTACTGAATAAATTTTCGAGCGCCGGATTATTTTCGGAATTACCCGAATAGATATCCTGCGTCCAAAATACACTGCAGTAGTCTTCACATGTTTCCATTGAATAATTTCCATTGGCTATATAGATATCCTGCGTTCCGTCCGAATCGAAATCAAATGTGCTCATTCCCCAACTCCAGCCTGAGCGATTCACCTGTTCAATGAAAGACGGTTGCCGGTAGGTGCCCTCAGCTGAGGCAAGATACATGCGGTTACCATAGCCCATAGGCATCCGCATATTTGTGATCTCTTCCCTATCCTCTCGACCTATACCCATACTATCAAGTCTTCGGGCCGTTGTGGAACCCATCCCAGCCATGTAAAAGTCCAGACGACCATCACGATTGTAATCCCCGAATGAATGAGACATGCCAAAGGCACTGCGCTCATCTATCGCTGATGAAGTCACATCGGTAAAAGTACCATTCCCTCGGTTATAATAAACATCGGCCCCGGAAAAATCACTGACGACAAGTAAATCAAGCGTATTATCGCTGTTGAGATCAAGAAATGAACTGCTATAGGTCCGCCGATGACGTTTGGTCGCAAGCCCTGAGCTTTCTGTTTGATCCTTAAATCTTCCGTCTCCCTGATTCACCAACAGATAGGATGGATAACCGTCATTAGCATCATAAAATGGTGTAGGCATCTGCCCGGAAAAATATGGTGGCTTATATTGTCCTACCCAAATATCAAGTAACCCGTCATTATTAATGTCCCCAGTGGTTATCGCCCATGGATTTTTAAATGGCTCAACGATTGCCAATATTAATTTTCCCACTGAGCTGTAACGTCCCTCTGCATCCATTTCATAGAGGACCGGATACTCATCGGCGATGGTCAGAAAATCCGGGCGACCGTCACCCGTCAGGTCTGCGATCAAACTGACACCAATCCGCCTTGTCGGATAATCACAAAAGGTATCTCTTTTAAAATTAAAGTCTCCTTTGTTCCAATAGACTACATTCCCTTCGGGCAGAATAATTTCAGAAAGCCCGTCTTCATTTAAATCATAGACGATGACATTGCGAAAAGCATTGTCACTTAGCGTGCTTCTCGCCCTGAGGCGCTCGTGAAATACCGGACCCGCACTTCTTTGCAGGATATTAAAATCAGTGGCATCAATCGTAAGCGGATAATAGTTTCCGTGTCTGTCCTTATCATTACTCCAGAAAATTTTTAAACGGATGTTTAGGATATATCGCTCTTTTTCATCGAGTGTTGTGACATGCAAGGTTGCTTTTACTTCCGATTGAATTCCTCTTTTAACGGTTTCGAATTTTACATGGTGCCATTCGGATTGTATCAATCGATAGCGAAGCTTCAATTCTTCCACCCAAGAAACCCACGACTTCTGCTTGTATTCTTTTCCCTCATCCTTGAATTGATATTTCAAAATTCCCCACTTTAATTCCTGTTTTGTGAAATCTTCTCCCAGGCTTAACTTCCCGAATTTATATTCACCAAGAACCGAAAGTTTATCATCGCTGACACGTATGCTATCCCAAAGTTTTATGAAGTACTTTTCATACTGCTGCGCCAATTTTTCATTCGCCCAAATAGTTTCATTTAATTGTTTGCGCTCGTTCTCCAGTCGCCTGACCGTAATTTCTATATCAGAAGTACTAGCCCCAATCAGGAGCTGGGCATAAATTACACAGAGTATAAGGTAAAACTTAATGTGTTGGGTTCCTGTTAGGTTCATAAATAAAGGCTAAACATTATAGTGACGCTGATAACTGTCAATCGATAGACAGAAATCTAAAGCCCATTCCCCTCGTGGTGATGTCCGCTTTCAGTTTTATGGAAATCAAAAGAATGAAGCGGTAGCACCCGGGGGTATTTTTTATTTTCTACGATTTCGTAATAAGTGTTAGTGTCCAGATCGTGATAAGTTTGCTTTTTTCCTGAGTGTGGCCAGAAGATCTCAACCACATCAATTGATCTCGCTTTACCCAAACCGATCTCCTGTCGAAAGGGTGACGCACCAAAACTCCCACCCGCACTTACGGTGCGATATATTTCACGTTTACTGCCATCCTCGACAGTCAGGAACACTTTAATCCGCGATCCCAAAGCCGAACGATTAGAGGACTTACCGACAAGTTTCAGCGTCAGCCACTTGTTTTCATTACCGGGATTCTCGAAAAGTACGTTCATATAATTATCGCCAGTAAAAGCACCCCCGATGACTGAATATATATCCTGATCGCCATCGTGATCAATATCACCAAAAGAAACACCGTGCCCTTTTTGTAAATGCCCAAACCCACCGGATGTTGTTACATCCTGAAAAAGCATCCCTTTTTCATTACGGAACATGCGGTTGGGGACAAGCATGGCAAAACTGGGATTCCCCGTTCCAACATAAAAATCCAGCCATCCATCGTTGTCGAGATCACCATAATTACATCCCATACCCATTACGACCTTGTCCAGGTTCATCGATTCTGAAACCTCAGCGAAAGTACCATCACCCCTGTTGCGATAGAGGCGCATCGTCTCCGCGCTATGAGGTTGATCCAAATAGTCCGCTACGATCCCGCCAACACCATTATTTATGTACCCCTCTCCATCTGTCTGATATCCACAGATAAATATATCTTCCCAACCGTCATTGTTAAAATCCCAAAACCAGGTGGGAAAACTGTACTTCGGTTCGGACAGGCCGGCCGTTTTACCGAGTTCGGTAAATTTCCATGCGCTGGGGTCTTCGGCAAAATTTTTAATCGGACCATCATTACGGAAGAGCAAATTTACATCGCCAAAAATGGATAAAAAAAGGTCGGGCTGCCCGTCATTGTTATAGTCCCCACTGGTAACGCCCTTCACAAATTTACTCACATCAATCCCGACAGACTTTGCGCATTCAGTAAATGTTCCATCACGATTATTACGGTACAATTCGCAGGGATTTTTTTCATTATCGTTCAGGGTTTCGTTTCCGATAAACAGATCCAGCCAACCGTCATTGTTATAGTCCCACCATACCGCGGTTTGCGTTGGATGAGAACTCAGCAACCCTGCCGCTTCTGTTAGATCGGAAAATGTACCGTTACCATTATTGTGCAAAAGCGAGTTGGGGATATTACCTAGTTCACCAAATTCTGAAAACCAGCCGCCGCGCAAAATAAAAACGTCTGTGTGCCCGTCGTTATTATAATCAGCATGCACCATATTTAATCCGCCTACCAGTCCCTCTAGTCCGGCCTCAATTGTTTTTTCATCAAAAGTACCGTCCCCATTATTTCTGAAATATCTGACCTGATCCTTAACGCCCATCGATGAGACGAATAGATCAAGAAAATTATCCCCATCGAAGTCCTCCATTACGCTGCCCCCTGCAAGTGCGTTGACATCAAGACCTAGATCTGGCGCCCGATCATAAAACCGATTCATCTCATAATCGGAGACAAATAATTCGGGTGGCAGGGTCCAGCGCGAATAAAGTTTTTCCGGATAATCTCCCACAGTCATTGAAGCGATATTAAGTAGCCAAATGGCTTCCAAATCGTTGGGGTTGAGCAAAAGGTAATCATTTAAAACTGCAATTGCTCCGCGCGAACCCCGTTGCTGCTTATGGATACCTGCTTTTGTAATCGGGAAAAGACAGGAATCCGGATTGTGAAGCGATATACAGTTTTCCTGTTCACCGAGCCGAAGATAGCTCACTGCCAGCATGAGATGTATAGCACTCTCTTCCGTTTCCTGAAGGACGATGATATGCTCGTCAATTGCATTTAACACTTCTTCAATTACTTCAATCGCCGCTTCACTCTGTCCGGAATGGAGTAATTGTCGACCATACTCAAATTTTAAAATGATATAGTCTTTAGATCCTTGCGGCGGGGTCCCATTAACTTCCGCTTCTTGAAGGAGCTGATGAAGGTAATCTATCCTCGCGTCATTATAATAAGCGTTTAAGCGATTGTCAGCGTGACCCGCAATTTTCTCAAGACGCTGAACCATGGCTAATGTACCCTCAATATTGTCCTTGGCGTTTTTCTGTCCGCAACCCATCATTAAGATCACGCAGACAAAATAAACGCACAGCCAATGAGTAAATTTAATCATAATCTAATATAGTAGTACTGAGAAATACATGAAAATTAAAGCATGAAGCCATAAAATTATATCACAAGTGTGACTACATTCCTGTTTTTATTTAAATTGTCATCACGAACGAGGCGATCCAAAGGTGTGTCTGTTGCGTCATGTAAGCTCCCCTGGATTGCTTCGTCGCGTTGCACCTCGCAATGACAAGTTGAAAATTCTTCATTCGACAATTAAAATAGGCAATTGAAATATCCGCTAGGTGGATCTTGCATCATGATTCAATCGCAAATCGTAATTTGTAAATGGTAAAAATGCGCCCTAATTTCCTTATCATCATCACTGATCAATGGCATCCCCGGTGCTTCAGCTATGCGGGGCATCCCACCGTTCGCACACCTAATATCGATAGCCTTGCCTCAGGAGGTATCAATTTTTCTCGTGTCTACAGTCCGCAGCCACTTTGTATGCCAACACGCGTATCCTTGTTTACAGGACTCACTCCACGTGGCCACGACAGAGCGTGGCCCTCCATTTTTTAAATTCTCTCTTGTGTTTCTTGTGACTCTTGTGGCTATATTATTCCACCCAATCGACACATGCTGCGCATTTTACTCACGACGACATCCTACCAGGATACTCCGGGTGAACATCACCAACTACTGGAAGACGCTAATTTTGAAATTGTACGCGAACGCGGTCCGCTCAGCGAAGAGCAGATTCTGGAGTGTGTCGGTGATATCGATGGCTTCCTCTGCGGCGATGATGCGATCACGCAGTCGGTAATTGATAAATCTCTTCCCCGGCTTAAAGTCATCAGTAAATACGGTATCGGTCTCGACAAGATCGATGTAAATTACGCCACAGAGAAAAAGATTCCCGTGCTATTCACTCCGGGAGTTAACCATACGACTGTAGCCGAACATTCATTCGGTCTGTTATTGGGCCTAGAACGTAAAATTGTTACCGAGGCAAATTTTACCCGCGAGGGAGATTGGAAACGACTCACCGGTAACGAAATTATGGGGAAGACGATAGGCATTGTCGGTCTCGGAAGAATTGGTCAGGAAGTGGCCATACGCGCAAAAGCATTCGGTCTGAATGCCATCGCCTATGGTAATTACTGGGATGAAAGCTTTGCCAATGATTTTAAAGTTGAGCGCTGTAAATCATTAAAAGACCTTATTAAAAACGCGGATATCATCAGTCTTCACACTAAACTGAATGATAAAACCCGTCACATGATTGATGAGGAGTGCATCGGTTTAATGAAACCGGGTGTGATTATTATTAATACTGCGCGCGGTGAACTCATCGATACTGTCGCACTGTTCCAGGCACTAGAAAGCGATCATGTCGGCGGCTATGGCGCCGATGTTCTCGATCAGGAACCTCCTCCACCCGACCATCCGCTATTAACGGCAAAGAACTGTATTATCACCCCCCACATCGGTTCTCGCACCTACCAAAGCGTACAGCGACAGGCCGGTATGGCTACGCAGAATCTCATAAATTTCTTAGAGGGAAAACCACCCCTCGCGCAGGCAAACGACTTATAGTTGTGGATTTCGGAATGCGGATTGCAGATTTATTTCAATTTATAATTGCGAGTGCGATTGAGCATGTTCGTCCTAAATTATATCTTATTATCTCCCCAGCTTTTTACATAGTTATCTATTCTCTAAAATTTCATCTTGTGCCTCTTGTTGCTATATTCCAATATACAATTCTTACCGAAGGCGAAGCCCGACATCTCCAAAATCCGCATTCCGTAATCGAAAATGCCTGAAAAGTTTTACGCCGTTCCGGAAAGCACCCACAACACACTGGTAGAGGCCGCTTATCTCAAGCGTGGTTACTCCAGGGACGAGGTAATACACGCCGTCCGCGTTGCGGCCAATGCTTCACGCCATGGGATTCGCACCCACAATGCGATTAAGGCATTACATCTCGATCTCCACTACGGAAGCGGGGCGGGTGGATGCACACCGGGCGCAGTTATTGAGAAAAAGCCCTCGCGTTTTGCCGCGGCAGAAATTTGGAACTGCAATCAAAAACTGGGACAAGCTGTTGCTTCTGAAGCGATGGAAAAATGTATCGAATTGACGGAAAAATACGGCGTCGGGCTAGTCAGCGTCGATAACGCTTTTCATTATCTATGGGGCGGCTGTTACGTCATGGAGGCCGCGAAAAAAGGCTATATCGCTTATACCAATTGTACTGCCGCTTTAGCTGAGGTCGTACCATTTAAGGGTGTGACTGCTACCCTCGGAACGAATCCACATAGTTGGGGATTCCCCACCACTGAGGTGATTGGCTTTCCCCTCGTTATCGATTGGGCAACCTCGGTCATATCCACCGGTAAAGTGCAGCAACTCAATCGTGAAGGCCTTCCCCTTCCCCCTAATGCAGCGGTCGACAGCGAAGGCAACGTTACCACTGATCCGTCGCAAGTCGCGGCCATGCTTCCATTCGGGGAGCACAAGGGTTACGCATTGTGCCTCATGGATGAGCTCATCGCTGCTTTAATCGGAGGGAGCCTCCCCACACTGCGCGGCCGATGGACCGATGATGATGAAAAACATACGCCCTGCTTTTTCTTTCAAGTTATTCACCCTGATGCGCTCAATGCCGGCGCCTTTGCCCGGAGTCGGACACAAACAGAAAATGTAAAAGCCGTATTCGACGACATATTCGGTCATGGCAATGAAGATTGTATGTTCCCCGGTCAGCTCGAAGACGAAGCGGCACAGCGGTCGGAGAAGCACGGCGGCCTCCTCTTTAGCGAAAATGAGATCCATGCTTTTAACAAAATTGCAAATGAATGCGGCCAGCCACCTTGGAAGATTGCTGATTTTAAAGTGGCTGAGTAAACATTTATTGTAGATAAATAAAATTATGGCCATTCAAACACTCGACTCCTCAAATACAAAATATGATCTTCTATCCCTCGGTGAATGTATGATCCGCCTTTCGCCCGGCGGTCACGGACGCCTTGAATATGCTCAAAACCTTGAGGTATGGGCCGGTGGCGGTGAATACAATGTCGCCTACGCTGTTACACGCCTGGGACTGCGAGGAGGATTTGTCAGTAAGTTGCCCGACAACCCCGTGGCCAGAATCTTAATTAACCACGCCCGTGCGGTGGGCTTGGATACTTCCAACATCATCATGGAAAAATACGACGGTATCGGTCGCGCAGGTCGTGTTGGTCTTAATTTTACTGAAGTAGGCACAGGAGTGCGGGCTTCAGTAACGATGTATGACCGCGGACAAAGCGCAATATCCCTCGCTGATTCATCAGAATTTGATTATAAAGATATTTTCGAAAATCAAAAAACTCGCTGGTTACATACAGGTGGCATCATGAGCGCGCTCAGTCCCCAGTGCGCGAAAATAGTTAATGAAGCGGCGGCCGCGGCACACGCAAATGCTACCGTAGTCAGTTACGATCTCAATTTCCGCTCCAAGTTGTGGAGTTCTGAAGATGCCATCGCGGCGAACACAAAAATCGCACCCCATGTAGATGTCCTCATCGGTAATGAAGAGGATTTTCAAAAAGCACTGGGATTTGAAGTCGAAGGGGTGGATGAAGACTTAAAGGAGCTCCCCATTGAAAGTTTTAAAAGGATGGTAGAACAGGTCGTCGAAACTTATCCAAATATCAAAGTCGTCTGTACAACACTGCGCGAAGTTAAAAGCGGCCTGATCAATAACTGGAGCGGTATACTCTGGCACGAAGGTAGTTTTTATGAATCGAACCGATTCGAGGATCTTGAAATTGAGGATCGCGTTGGAGGCGGTGACGGATTTTCCAGCGGTGTCGCTTACGGATTTCTCAATAATATGGAACCGCAGGAAATCGCTAACTTCAGCGCTGCCCACGGTGCCCTTTTGCAATCCACCGGTGGAGATACTTCACAAATTACCCTCGAAGAGGTCGAACACGTCGCCAAAGGCGGCAGCGCTAGGATCAAGAGGTAGATCTTGATTTCACCGCAGAGGTGCGTTCAATTGTGGATTTCGAATTATCGATTGCAGATGTATCCTTTTTATCATTGCGAGGAGCGACGCGACGCGGCAATTTAGGGAACTAACTGTACGTAACAGACTTTCCTCTGGAATGAAAGATGTCGCTTCGCTCTGGTAATGGCTATTCTTCAATCGACAATCGGCAATCAGCATTCGACAATTGAGTCATGGATTATTTAAACAACCTTTTTGGGCTTGAGGGTAAAACGGCGGTCATTATCGGAGGGACGGGTGTACTCTGCGGGGCCATGGCTGAGGGGCTGGCTGGAGCCGGTGCTGAAGTGGTGCTCGTCGGACGTGACGAAGATAAAGCTAATGTGCGTCTCAGCGCCATTCATAAATACCAGGAGAAAGCCTACTTTGAACGTGCTGACGTGACACATAAAAAGGAAATTGAAGATTTGCTCTCACGTGTAATTAAAAGATCGGGGAAAGCGGACATTCTCGTAAATGGGGCGGGGACGACCGCACCTACTCCGATAGTAGATATTAAAGAAAACGAACTGGATAATATACTCAGCATTAACTTGAAATCGATTTTTTTTGCGAGCCAGGTATTTGGAAGCTACATGATCGAAAATAGTATTAAAGGCAGCATGATTAATATCGGGTCGATGTCAGGACTCGTCCCCCTTTCACGCGTTTTTGCCTACTCAGCAACTAAGGCTGCGGTCCATAATATTTCAAAAAATCTAGCCCGTGAATGGGCGTCACAGAGCATCCGCGTAAATACAATCGTCCCTGGATTCTTTCCCACTGATTTAAATCGTAAATACCTCGTCGGCGAACGGCTCGAAAATATAATGCGCCACACACCCATGAATCGGTTTGGCGATGCCAGTGAACTTATCGGAGCAACCTTACTCCTTGCCAGCAATCAAGCAGGGTCATTCATCACCGGCAGCGAAATTGTCGTCGACGGCGGATTTTCCTCAATGACGATATAGCGATTGTAGATTTGCGATTGCCGATTGAAACCCAGCGGCTATTACATACTTTATCTTGGGACTCTTGTAGCTATCTCTACAATCCGTAATCAAAATGTCTTTCCTAGCCATACGCTACCATCAGTACGGTAATCCTGCAGAGCGTCTCGTTGCCGAGGAAATTCCGCTGAGCGAAGTGGGACCAGGCCAGGTGCTCATCAAAATGTTGGGCGCGTCAATCAACCCCTCAGATTTCGGCATGATAATGGGTAGCTATGGACGAAAAAAAGAACTCCCCGCTGTAGCCGGTCGTGAAGGCGTCGGTGAAATCATGGAGGTCGGAAAAAATGTGGATCACCTAAAACCTGGCCAATGGGTGCAATTCCCTGATGCTCTCGGCACCTGGCAGGAAGCCTGTATAGCCGATGCTGTGGGTTTGAAAGTTTTACCCGAAGGTCTTCCCCTCGAAATGGCGACTACTTTGTTTATCAATCCGCCGACCGCATGGCGGTTACTACACGATTTTGTCGAATTAAAAAGTGGCGATTGGATAATTCAAAACGCAGCTAACTCCGCAGTGGGCATCTTTGTCATTCAACTCGCAAATAAAATAGGAGTTAAAACGCTAAACATCGTACGTCGAAAAGAGCTTAAGGGAGAACTCAATAAACTGGGGGCTGATGAAGTATTTTCCGAAGAAGAGAATTACTGGAAATTGATTGACGACATTACCAGCGGGAAAGGAGTTAAACTCGCGCTGAATTCTGTCGGCAGTGAAAGTGCGATCAATCTTCTTAAAGCACTGTCACCGGGTGGAACACATGTCACTTTTGGCGCGATGAGTTTTGACTCCATTCGCTTTCCTACGCGCCAATTAATTTTCGATGAAATAAAACTCACCGGTTTCTGGGTGGACGGTTGGCTGCACTCCCATTCCAAGGAGGAAGTTGATATGATGTTCGAAGAGATCTATGCCCTTATCAGAGAGGGAACGTTTTCCACGATCGTGGAAAAATGGTATTCCTTATCCGCGTTCAAAGAGGCCCTCGAACACGCCGCTAAACCCCGCTTCGGTAAAATCCTCTTACGAGGATAAGAATAATATTGCTAAAAAAGAGGCACAAAAAACACAAGAGCCCATTTAAGAGTAGAATTTTTTTATAGGAAGGACGAAGAGATAAAATTATGGATGGATGCGCGGATGCTTGTCAGCCATAGTCCACCGGGCCATGGTTAATCGCGTCCGTGATGAATCCTTAATTTGTATTCAATAATTGACTGAATAAAGAGATTTTGTCTATATCCACGTTTTCCAGTCGGAATTAAAGGCGAGATAGCTCAGTCGGTAGAGCAGAGGACTGAAAATCCTTGTGTCCCCAGTTCGATTCTGGGTCTCGCCACCATTATAGATCAACGGATTATGTAATTTTATTTTAAGTGGAATAAATCCACTGACTTGTTTTTCATGTTCTAAGGCCACCTTTCTCAGAACTATTAAGCACTGTATTCGATGCCAAAAAACTCTTAGATCCAGAAGAAGAAGGCGGAAAAGTTAAGGTCATACTAGATTTATTGTTTAATAAAGCTTTGAGCGGTAGTATAAAAGCAGCAGGTATATTATGGGAAATAGCTACGTTTTCCACAGATTTTTTACAAAAATTAGCACGTGATAAGCCTACGCCCCCGCAGTGAAACAACAGCAGTCGAACGTGGCAAAGCAGCCTACTTGGAAATTTACGCAAATCTCCAGCAAGGCAAAACCTACTTTTCAATTACCACTAAAGAAGGCGTGCAACAGTACTTAGACTTTCGTAAACGTGATGTAATTTTTGCTAAATAACTGTATGAACAAAACGGCACTGCAAGACATACAGCGAACACTAAACATTATCCGTAATCAAATTGATGCGATAAGCATGCAATCACAAATTAAAACAGATACTTAGAACATGTACGAAGCAGCGGTTAAGAGCATTTAATGGAACTAACTATTGAACAAGCACTGCAGCAAGGGGTGACTGCACATAAAGAAGGCAAGCTTCAAGACGCCGAACGCCTTTATCGGGCTATCTTGCAATCTCAGCCTTTGCATCCAGACGCTAACCATAACCTAGGTGTATTAGCAGTATCAGTGAATAAAGCTGATGCGGCATTGCCGTTATTTAAAACTGCGCTCGAAGCCAACCCAAAAATAGAACAATTTTGGCTCAGTTACATTGATGTCCTTATCAAAGAAAAACAGTTTGATAACGCTAAGAAAGTTCTTGAGCAGGCAAAAAAGCAGGGGCTGGAGGAAGAGAAATTAAATACCTTGGATGTAAAACTAGCTTCTATAAATCAAGCAGACAATGTTGATAATGTAAGCCCTTCTCAGGAACAGCTCAGTAGTCTTTTTGAGCACTATCAGAACGGACGATTTAGTGATGCTGAAAAGCTCGCGATATCCATCACGCAAGAATTTCCCACAAATCAGTTTGCATGGAAAGTTTTGGGGGCATTATTTGGACGATCAAGAAGGTATTCTGAAGCTTTTAATGCTAACCAAACAGCAGTCTCATTATCTCCTCAAGATGCCGACGCCCACTACAACATGGGTAATACACTCAAAGAATTGGGCAGATTGGAGGAAGCTGAAGCAAGCTATACGCAAGCGATAGCGTTGAAATCTGACTTTGCCGAAGCTCACTACAACTTGGGCAATACGCTCAAAGAACTGGGCAGATTAGAAGAGGCGGAAGCAATCTGCAGGAAAGCGATAGCGTTGAAGCCTGATTTTGCCGAAGCCCGCAGCAACTTGGGTAACACGCTACAAGAACTGGGCAGATTGGAAGAAGCTGAAGCAAGCTATAGTCAAGCAATAGCGTTGAAGCCTGACTATGCCGAAGCCCACTTCAACTTGGGAAATACGCTCAAAGAACTGGGCAGGTTAGAAGAGGCGGAAGCAAGCTATACGCAAGCGATAGCGTTGAGATCTGACTATGCCGAAGCCCACAGCAACTTGGGAGTAACGCTCAAAGAACTGGGCAGATTAGACGAAGCTGAAGCAAGCTATACCCAAGCAATAGCGTTGAAGCCTGACTATGCCGAAGCCCGCAGCAACTTGGGTAACACGCTACAAGAACTGGGCAGGTTAGAAGAGGCTGAAGCAAGCTATAGTCAAGCAATAGCGTTGAAGCCTGATTATGCCGAAGCCCGCAGCAACTTGGGTAACACGCTACAAGAACTGGGTAGATTGGAAGAAGCTGAGGCAAGCTACACGCAAGCGATAGCGTTGAAGCCTGACTATGCCGAAGCCCGCAGCAACTTGGGTAACACGCTACAAGAACTAGGCAGATTGGAAGAAGCTGAGGCAAGCTACACGCAAGCGATAGCGTTGAAGCCTGACTACGCCGATGCCCGCTACAACTTGGGTAACACGCTACAAGAACTGGGCAGATTGGAAGAAGCTGAAGCAAGCTATAGTCAAGCGATAGCGTTGAGATCTGACTTTGCCGAAGCCCGCTACAACTTGGGAAATACGCTCAAAGAACTGGGCAGATTGGAAGAAGCTGAAGCAAGCTATACCCAAGCAATAGCGTTGAAGCCTGACTATGCCGATGCCCGCTACAACTTGGGTAACACGCTACAAGAACTGGGCAGATTGGAAGAAGCTGAAGCAAGCTATAGTCAAGCTATAGCGTTGAAGCCTGACTATGCCGAAGCCCGCAGCAACTTGGGTAACACGCTACAAGAACTGGGCAGATTGGAAGAAGCTGAAGCAAGCTATAGTCAAGCTATAACGTTGAATCCTGACTATGCCGAAGCCCACTTCAACTTGGGTAACACGCTACAAGAACTGGGCAGATTGGAAGAAGCTGAAGCAAGCTATAGTCAAGCTATAGCGTTGAAGCCTGACTATGCCGCCGCCCACTTCAACTTATCAAATAACTTGAGTTATATGAATGATTTAGAAAAAGAGATTTGTGCATGGAAAAATTTATTGCAAATAGATGCTGATGACTATGGGTTAAGGGCGGGTGTGAATTTAGCGATTTGCAACTTTTTAGAAGGCGATTTTACGGAAAGTAAAAAACAGGTTTCGGCAGCTGAAAAAATTCAAGAAAAAACGCTTCCAGAATTTAAAAACGAAAAAGTGTACCAGGGATATTTGTTAAACATTTTAAAATGGCATGAAGACAAATATCAAGATGTTGATAAAGTAGAAAACGATAAGATTCTTTATGTTCTCGGCGAAAGTCATTCTTTAACTAGCCATCATTTGCGTATCCAACATTCAGGGATTAATTTTTTCTGCAAGGCTAGGTTGATTAAGGGTTGCAAGCAATGGCATTTAGGCAATGCTTTTAGAAATCAATTTAAAAACCAATTTGAGAGTAGTTTTTGCTCTCTTCCAAAATATAGTTATGTTTTGTTAGCAATCGGAGAAATCGATTGTAGATTAGATAGTGGGATTATCGAACATAAGAATAAATTTCCAGAAAAGCAGATAAAAGAAATCATCCTAACTACGGTAGAAAATTATCTCACCTATATTTTAAAAAATAATTCTGGTTATCAGCACAACATTATTATTCAAGGGGTGCCATGCCCAAATATTGACACAGAAAATCTTCCAGAAAAGGAAGTTACACAGTTAGTCGAGGTAATTAATATATTTAACTGTGAACTAAAAACGCAGTCTAAAGAGAAAGGGTTTGGATTTTTAGATATACATAAGCTTACTAATAAAGGCGAAGGGTTATCCAATAGTGTTTGGCATATTGATACTTATCATCTTTCTCCTGAAGGTATGCAGGAAGCGTGGCGGAGATATACTGCCGAGCAATCATACGGATAATATTCCCAAACGTTTTTACAAAGAAGCTTTAGGCTGAAGCGATGAGTGAATGGCAGGATATGCGACAGAAGCCAAACATTAATTTGCGAGATTTACTTAAAGACAAAAAAGTTAAAACACGAAAGCTAGGTGAACTTTCCAAAACCGAACAGAATAGGTTAGCAAAGCTTAATGCCATGCTTGAAACACTTAGGCGTGGAAAAAACGTGCAAAACCGCCAGCTGGCTATATGGTTGACTGAAGAAGAATATGAGAGTTTTGAAAGTGATTTTGAAAGTCAGCAGCAAATTAGAGAAGAGTTAAAGGAAAAACCTGACGAGCTAAAACGATACGAAAATAAGCTTCATCAAGCCACGTTCAATGACAGCAAAGCTGAGCGTTATCGCAAAAGAGGTAATAAAGATAAATCTACTAAGTTTCGCAATCTAAGTGAGAGCCACTGCGAGGATGCTTTAGAAATATTGCAAGAGATAGTAGATGCTAACGCGAGCTTACACATGTGGTTCGATAGAGGATTGGACTTTGGGCATGGAAGTTTAGTTGATGCACAGCTTGGCAATCTCCCGCGTGTTAAGTAATTTAAACCGCGCGTCAGCACTTTTTCACTGTTCACTCTCTCCCTTTTCCGGCCTGGCCTTCCGGTTTTCAGGTCCAACGGTTCACTCAATGGTCAGCTCTTCAGTGGTAACAGTGATAGGATCACCGTCCTCATTGGCAAAGGTAGCATCAATGCTTAGTGTGGGCTGAGCTGTCTCATCGGATTTGAAGTTATTCTGACTAATCAAAGTCTCAA
>Ga0315339_1000470_pt1 | contig 50490 bp, 53 predicted proteins | sample ASW17metaG_FD_204514 | JGI IMG/M metagenome (GOLD analysis project Ga0315339, IMG submission 204514) | Ammonia-oxidizing marine archaeal communities from Pacific Ocean, United States - ASW #17 | ecosystem: Environmental > Aquatic > Marine > Oceanic | place: USA: California | collected 2016-12-05 | reverse complement strand
CCTGACCTGATCGTCACCCGTAAAACCCCAAGGGCCGCTAAGCGGCTTTTTTTGTGCCTGGAGGGCACGCATGAATCGAACCCACTTCGAGCACGTCCTGGCGGCGTTGCTGATCATGGGCGCCCTTTGGGGCGTCCTGGCCTGGCTGGGCGTCCCCGCTGGCCACTGGGCCGGCGCCGCTGCCGGCATCTTCTTTTTCGCCGGGCGCGAGTACACCCAGGGCGAGCGCAACCTGGCGCACGTCGAGGCGGTGCACCTGGCCAATCTGCGCTGGTACGACGGCCTGCGCATCTGGCGATGGACCGTAGACGGTCGCCTCGACTTCTTCTGCCCGCTGGTGGCCTGCCTGATCGTGGCGCTGCTGGTCGAGGTGCTGCAGATCCTGCAGCGCTGACAGTTTTATTTCTCCCATCCTCGGGCCGCGCATGACGCGGCCTTGTGCTTTCTGGAGTTTCAAATGTCTGGATTCTTTCACGGCGTTACCGTAACGAACGTCGATACCGGCGCGCGCAATGTCGCGTTGCCGTCGTCCTCGATCATTGGCCTGGTTGACACCTTCACCGAGGGCGCCGGTGCCACGGCGAAAATCGGCGACCTGGTGCTGATCACCAACGAGCGCGAGGCGGTCGCCGCGTTCGGCCCGACCTCGGCCGTTACCAAGGCCTGCCAGGCCATCTATGCCCGTTCCAAGGCGGTCATTGTCGCCACCGGCGTGGCCAAGGGCGCGGATGCAGCGGCGCAGACCACGGCAGTCATTGGTGGCGTGCAGGCGAACGGCAAGCGTACCGGCCTGCAGGCGCTGCTGGATGGCAAGAGCCGTTTCAACGCGCAGCCGCGACTGATCATCGCGCCCAAGCACAGCGCGACCCAGGCGGTGGCCACCGCCATGCAGTCGATTGCGGAAAAGCTGCGCGCGGTCGCGATCATCGACGGCCCCGGCACTACCGACGAGGCGGCCACCACCTACGCCAAGCTGTTCGGCTCCAAGCGCCTGTACATGGTCGATCCGGGGGTGCAGCAGTGGGACGCCACCAGCAACGGGACGGTCGACGCGCCGGCCTCGGCCTGGGCTGCAGGCGTGTTTGCCTACACCGACAGCGAATACGGCTTCTGGTCGTCGCCGTCGAACAAGGAGTTTGTCGGCATCACTGGTACCACCCGTGCCATCGAGTACCTGGACGGCGACGAGACGTGCCGGGCCAACCTGCTGAATAACGCCAACATCGCGACCATCATTCGAGACGACGGTTTCCGCCTGTGGGGCAACCGCACCCTGTCGAGCGATTCGAAATGGGCGTTCGTCACCCGTGTGCGGACCATGGACATGGTCATGGACGCCATCCTGTACGGCCACAAGTGGGCAGTAGACCGGGGCATCACCTCGACCTATATCCGAGACGTGACCGAGGGCCTGCAGGCCTTCATGCGCGACCTGAAAGCCCAGGGCGCAATCATCAACTTCGAGGTTTACGCCGACCCGGTGCTTAACACGGCCAGCCAGCTGGAGCAGGGCAAGGTCTATTGGAACATCCGTTTCACCGATGTGCCGCCGGCAGAAAACCCGAATTTCCGTATCGAAGTCACCAATCAATGGCTGACCGAAGTCCTCGATCAAGTCGCGTAAGGAGCGCAACACATGGCAATGATTCCCGAAATGCTGGCCAACATGAACCTGTTTGTGGACGGCGTCAGTTTCCAGGGCGATATCCCCAGCCTGACCCTGCCCAAGCTCACCCTCAAGACCGAAGAACACCGCGCCGGCGGCATGGATATGGCCATTGAGATGGACATGGGCATGGAGAAGATGGAGGCCAGTTATACCTCTACCGGCGTGCGCAAGGAGTCGCTGAAGTTCTTTGGTCTGGCCGACGGCAACGCCTTCAACGGCACGTTCCGTGGCACCTACAAGATCCAGAAAGGCGAAACCAAGGCGGTGATCGTCACCCTGCGTGGCACCCAGAAAGAAATCGACTTTGGCGACTGGAAGCCCGGTGACAAGGCCGAGCTTAAACACAGTGTGGCTGTGACTTACTACAAGCTGGAAGTCGGCGGCGAGGTGATCTACGAGATTGACCCGGTCGGCATGAAGCGCGTTATCAACGGCGTTGACCAGCTCGCCAGCCAGCGCCGCGACCTCGGCCTGTAACCCCCTGCAACCTTTCCGCATTCCTTTCCGATTCAAGGACACCGACTCATGAGCAAGCCTGCACCGAAGTACCTCAAGCTGACCGCTGAAAACGTCACCATCACCCTGACCAAGCCAACCGAGCTGAATGGCATCAAGGTGGACACCATCACCCTGCGCGCGCCGACCGTGCGCGACATGCGCATTTCCAGTCAGACCTCGGACGGTGACGACGAGCAGCGCGAGCTGAACCTGTTCGCCTCCCTGGCCGAGGTTGGCGTAAAGGATCTGGAGGGCCTGACCTACAAGGACTACAACCGTATCTCGGTCGGTTACACCTTTCTGGTGCGAGAGGACGAACTGTAATCCCGACAGCATGAAGGCGGCCGCCAAGCGACTGGCGGCCGAGCTGAATTTCTCGGCCGAGGAAATCATGACCATGCCCTATTCGGACGTGATGTGGTGGCTCTCGGACTGAGCCGGCGAGGGGGTAAGCAATGGCGTTAAAGCCTTTGATGCTGGTCATCGGGGGTGCCGTCGCTTCAACGGTCGGCACCGCCTTTAAGACGGTCGAAAGTGGCATCCAGAAGCTGGAAGCCAAGGGCAACAAGGCCAAGGTGCTGAAAAGCACCATTGGCGAAACCATCAAGCTGCGCGAGGAATGGAAGCGCGCGCACGACAGCGGCGCCGCCGGCGCCGACAAGCTGCTGCGCAAACTGAACGGCAACCTTGAGGCGCTGCGCAATCAGGGCGTCGAGGTCGGCCGGCTCAGTCGTGAGTATCAACGCCTGGGCCGCGAGGCGCGCGCCGCCGATCTGCAGGTCAAAGGCCACCAGCAGGTGCAGGCGGGAAAAGAATCGCTCAGGTCGAACATTGGCAAGACGGCGGCAGCCACGGCCGCTGTTGCCGTGCCGACGATGGTCAGCGCGAACTATCAGGCGATCATCCGCGACATTGCGATCAAGGCCGATATTGCCAACAAGCCCGAGGAGCAGCAGCTAACCCGGACGGTGATCGATACGGCCGCCGGCACTGGGATGGCGCGCAATGAGGTGGCCGACCTGGTCAACCAGTTGGTCGGCGCCGGCATGGACCTGAACAAGGCCCTGTCCTATGCGCCGGTGGCGGCCAAGTTCGCCATTGGCCAAGGTGCCTCGGGCGTCGACACAGCGTCGATGATCCAGGCCTTGGAGCAAAACGCCAAGATTAGCGACCCCAAGGTTATGCAGCAGGCCTTGGAGGCCATCGCCTATCAAGGCCAGGCGGGTAGCTTCGAGGCCAGCGACATGGCCAAGTGGTTCCCGCAACTGCTGGCCGGCATGGAGAAAAACGGGATCACCGGGCTAGATGCGGTGACCTCGCTGGGCTCCATGCTGCAAGTGCAGATGAAGACCGCCGGCAGTTCGGACGAAGCGGCGAACAACTTCAAGAACTGGATGGAGAAGATCGGCGCCGGCGATATCAAAAAGGCCTACAGCGATGTAGGCATTGACTATCAGGCCTCGCTGAACACCGGCTTGCAGAAGGGCATGAACGTCATTGAGGCGTCCATGGCCCTGGCCATGAGATACGTCGAGGCGACCGACCCGGCCAAAGCCAAAAAGATCAAGGACGCCCAGGCTAAGATCGACAAGGAAGTCGACCCGGAGAAGGCCAAGGCAGCGCTGGAGGCGCTGGAGAAAACCCTGCGCACCGGCGATATCTTCGCCGACATGCAGGTCAAGGCCGCGCTTACCGCCTACGGCCAGAACCGGGGTCTGTATGAGGAGCTTAAAGCCGACTCCAAGAAGGCCTCGGGCATCCTCGACAAGAACCTGGCCGAGCGCCGCGAAACTTCGGCGCAACAATGGGCGGAGACGGTCCAGGCGGCTGACGATGCCATGCGCAGCATTGGCGATGCCATCCGCCCGGCCACTGACCTGGCGGCCAAGGGGCTAACCGCTGTTGCCCAAGGCATCACCACGCTGTCGGACAAGTTCCCGGCGGTCGTGACGGGCATTGCCGGTACTGTGGCGGCCCTTCTGGCGCTGAGCACTGCTGCCAGCGCGTACCGGATCGGCAAGGGTGCGCTCAACATCGCGCGCGGCGGCTGGCTGGGACGTGGCAGCAAGGAAGACGAGGCGCCGACGCGCCGGCGCGTGACCGGCAACAAGGTGGTCGACGCCGGCCTGGGCGTGCTGGACAAGGTGCTGTCGCCGCGTTCGCCCGATGCCGAACCGGCCAACGATCCGCTGGGGGCCGTCAAAGACCCGCAGCGTGTGTTTGTGGTTAATGCCGATGCCTTCGGCAAGATCGGCGGCGCTGTCGCTAATAGCGGCCCTGCAGGGCCTGCTAGGGGTAGTCGCAGAAGTCGCCGTCGGGAGCGCCGGCGCTCGGCAAGGCAAGGCGCTGCAGCGCGGCCGGTGGCAGCGGTCGAGGCCCCTCAGGCCCCGGCGCCCAGGCCTCGGCCGCTTCCTGCAGCCGCCAGGGCGCTGACCGCCGCCGGCGAGCTGGGCAATGTCGCCCGCTCGATGCGCGGCGTTACGCGGCTGGCCAAGCGCTTGCCAGGCGGCAATTTCCTCGACGCCGGCACGGCTGCGCTCGATGTTGCCCTGAATGCCAAGACCCAGGACGAAAAGGCCGAGGGCTACGGCGCCGCCGGCGGCAGTCTCGCGGGTACGCTCGCGGGCGCCGCTGCAGGCGCTGCGATTGGCTCGGTGGTGCCGGTTATCGGCACTGCCGTGGGTGGTGCCGTCGGCGCCGTGCTGGGCGGCATGGGTGGCGAGTCGGTCGGTGCCTGGCTGGGTAAGCGCTGGTTTGGTGAGGAGGCGGCCGAAGGCGAGGACAAGGCGTCGACGCCGGCCGCCCCTGGTGAGGCGTTACGCGTAACGCTGGAGCCGCAGGAGGTCAAACAAGCCGCCCCGGTCGTGCTCGATGCCGGCAAGCCTGCGCCTGTGGTGGTCGACAGCCGGGATCCGGTCGCCGTACCGCCGGCGGCGCCGGTACCTGCCCTGGGCGATACGGTGCGCGATCAGGCCAAGCCTGTTCCGCCGGCGTCCGCGCCGGTGGTAGTGCCTCCTGCAGCAGCGCCTGCAGTACGCGTTGCTGTGCCCAAGGCGGCGCCGGCAGCGCCTGTGGTGGTCGACAACCGGGATCCGGTCGCCGTACCGCCGGCGGCGCCGGTGCCTGCCCTGGGCGATGCGGTGCGCGATCAGGCCAAGCCTGTTCCGCCGGCGTCCGCGCCGGTGGTGGTACCGCCTGCAGCAGCGCCTGCAGTACGCGTTGCTGTGCCCAAGGCGGCGCCGGCAGCGCCTGTGGTGGTCGACAACCGGGATCCGGTCGCCGTACCGCCGGCGGCGCCGGTGCCTGCCCTGGGTGATGCGGTGCGCGATCAGGCCAAGCCTGTTCCGCCGGCGTCCGCTCCGGTGGTGGTGCCTCCTGCAGCAGCGCCTGCAGTACGCGTTGCTGCGCCCAAGGTGACGCCGGCAGCGCCTGTGGTGATCGACAACCGGGATCCGGTCGCCGCACCACTGGCGCCGTCGGCGGTGCCTGCTGTGGGCGATGCCTTGCGTGGCCAGGCCAAAGCCAGTCCGCCGGTTCCGGTGCTGGTCAAGCCCATGGTCATGCCGGCGCCACGCGATCCGGTGACCAATGCGGCGCCGGTGGCGCCTCTGGTGCTGGTTGCCCCTGAGCCCAAGGCCGTCCAGGGCGTACCCGCTCAAGCAGTCCCCCAGCCGGCACCCCGGCCGGATGGACTGGGTGATGTGGTGCGCGATTTGGTGGCCAAGGCGAAGGCGCCGGCACCTCGGCTACCCGAGCCGGCCAAGCCGGCCAAGGCTGCCCCAGTCAAGCCGCCGCCGCCGAAAGTGGAAATGACGTTCACCTTCGCGCCGCATATGCCTGTCACGGTGCATGGTGAGGTCAAAGAGCCCGACCAGTTGGTGCGCGAAATCGAGGCGCCTTTGCGCCGTAAGTTCGATGAATGGGCGCGCGAAGTGCAGGCGCGCATGGCGTCGGTCCAGCTGTACGACCAACCACACGTTTAAGGAGGGCCTATGGCCTACATGGAGCAGCTGGAATCGTCCCTGTCCGGGTTGGTTTCAGCTGGGGAGGCTGGGCGCAAGGGCGTGGACGGCATGCTGTCACCGCTCAATGGCGCCATTGGCAGCATCACCGGCGCCGCGTCGGAGCTGGAAAACATACCGTTTGTGGGCGGCGAGGCCGGGGCCAAGTTGGGGCGGATTGTGCGCAGTATCAACGTGGCGCAGTCCCAGGTGGGGCAAGTGGCGTCGATGTATAGCCGAGCCGTCACCGGTGCCGCGCAGGTGCAGGAACGCTTGGGCATGTTCAAGACGATGGCGGCCAAGGTCACGGCCGAGGCCGGACGGGTGGCGGGGCTGGTAAGTCCGTCACTGTCCAATGTCCTGCCCACGGGCGGGCTGTTGGGCTCGGCCACGCCACTGCCCCAGGCGGTCGCGCCGTTCCCGCACCTGCTGATCATCCAGCCGCATGACCCGAAAAAGCAGCCGTATTACTTCAACCTGGACACGGCGGCCTTTGACGAGCTGCGCCGGCAGGCGACATACCGCTGGGCCGGCCAAGAGCGTCTGCGCCGTAGTGTGGCGCAGCAGGCCGTCGGGCTGGGTGAGGAAAAGATCACACTCAAGGGCGCGATCTTCCCTCACCACAAGGGCGGCATTAAGCAGCTGGGCGTACTGCGCAGCATCGGCCGCAACCTGCAGGCGTTGAAGCTGGTCACCGGTTACGGCGAGGTGCTGGGCGACTGGTGCCTGGTGAACGTGGACGAGGAACAAAGCCACCTGCTGTCCGGCGGCATCCCCCGAAAACAAGGTTTTACCCTGGAGTTTGTGAGCTATGGCAACGACCTGCAGAACGTCTGACGGCGACTTGCTCGATGTGATCTGCCAGCACCATTACGGCAGCCTCTACGGCACGGTCGAGGCCGTGCTGGAGGCCAACCCGGATCTGGCCAGGGAGGCGCAGCCGTACCGCGCCGGCCTGCTGATCCTCCTGCCCGACTTGTCGGCGCCGGCGGTGGAGCTGCTGCAGCTGTTCGCATGATGGCAAGTTGCCCTGTTTGGTCGCGGCCCATACCATCGCGCTCACTTGCATGGAGCTGAGGGAACGATGGCTAATTCAACTGAGCTGAGACGCTACAAGCCTGGCTGGTGGAGCGAGATTAACCGGCGGTCAAACTGGCTGCTGTTTGGGACTGTGGTTGCGGTGGGGCTGTGCTTCATCCCGATCATAGGCTGGGCCATGGCCGTAGGAATCTTTGGCCTGATGCTTTGGAAAACCTTTGGTCCGCGCCCGCTGATGGTGGAGGGCGACTGCCCGGCCTGTACCAAGTGCCTGCCCATCGACCCTAAGCGGGACGATGTTTTTGCGTGTCCGACCTGTGGCAGCGTCATCAAGGTGGAGCCTGACGCTTTGTCTCTGGTGCCGATAAGCAACTAGCAACACAAAGCCCCGCCTTGCGGGGTTTTTCATTTCTGCGCCGGCGCTCGCCCGGCGTTACGCGTAACGAACCCCGCCCTGTGCGGGGTTTTTCGTTCCTGGAGCAAGCATGAAACCCACCTATCGCATCATTGCGGATGGCAACGACATTACAGCGCTGATCAATGACCGCCTGTTGCTGCTGCGCATCTCGGACAAGCCCGGCATGGAGTCGGACGAATTCGAGCTGCGCATTGACGACCGCGACCAAGCTGTTGCGCTGCCCGCGCGGGGCGGCCGGGTGGAGGTCCTGCTGGGCTATGAGGGCCAGCCCCTAAAGCGCATGGGCGCCTATACGGTCGACGAGGTGCAACTGAGCGGGCCGCCGGACGAAATGACCATTCGCGGCAAGGCCAGCGACATGCGCGGCAGTGGCAAGACCGTGCGCAGCGGCAGTTGGGAGAATGTGCCGCTGTCGCAGATCGTCACCGAGGTTGCCAAGCGAAACGGCTGGGAGCCGGTGTGCCCGGTGACAACGAAGGTCGAGCGCGTCGACCAGCGCAACGAGTCCGACTTTAACTTCATCACGCGCCTGGCGCGGCAGTACGACAGCACCGCCAAGGTGGCCGAGGGCAATCTGCTGGTGATGCCCCGGCAAGGCGGTAAAAGCACGACCGGAAAGTCACTGCAGGTCATCACCATCAACAAGACGGACGTTGCCCGCTACCAGTTCCGCCTCGGTGACCGCAGCACCCAAAAGGCGGTGAAGACCCAGCACCAAGACCAGAAAACCGGCGCCTTGAGGGTGGTCGAGCTGGACAACGGCGAGTCGCCCGATGGCCTGCCCCCGGTACACACCGACCGCCATATCTACCCCAACAAGACCGCCGCTACGCAGGCCGCCAAGGCCCGGCTGGCCGCGTTCAATCGCAGCACCGCCGGCGTGCGCTTGGAAATGGCCGGGCGGACTGACCTGTTTGCCGAATGCTCAATCAGCGCCCAGGGCTTCAAGGTCGGGCTCGATGGCGAGTACCTGGTGGACAGCGTCGAGCAGGTGTTTACCGCCAACGGTTGGACCACCGCGGTGGAATGCAACGGCGGCAAGAAGGGCAAAGCCAAGGCCTCGGGCAAGAAACAGAAAGACACCAAGCCGCTCAAGGTTGAGCAGCTTTAACCCTACGGCCGCGCGCGGCCACCACTGGAGCAAGCAATGGCACTATCCATACAGCAACTGCAGCAGATCCTCCCGAACGCCGGCCCGAAAGCCGGCGTTTTTGCACCCGTCCTCAACGCCGCCATGGGGCGGTTCGGCATCGTCACGCCAGCCAGGCAGGCGGCGTTTATCGCCCAGGTTGGGCATGAGTCCGGCCAGCTGCGCTTTGTGCGCGAGCTGGGCAGCGACAGCTACCTGGCCAAGTACGACACGGGCAAGCTCGCGACGCGTCTGGGCAACACGCCGGCGGCCGACGGCGACGGGCAGAAGTACCGGGGGCGGGGCCTGATCCAGATCACCGGCCTGGACAACTACCGGCGCTGTGGCGAGGCGTTGGGCCTCGACCTGATCAATCACCCTGAGCTGTTGGAGCTGCCACACCACGCCGCCGCCTCGGCCGCATGGTTCTGGCAGCAGAAGGGCCTAAACCCCCTGGCGGATCGAGGCGACTTCGCCGGCATCACCCGCAAAATCAATGGCGGCCTCAACGGCCAAGCCGACCGCCTAGTACTGTGGGAGCGGGCGCGCAAGGTGCTGAGTGTATGAACGCTTTATCGTGGCGGTTGACAGCACTGCTGATGGTGTTTGCGTCATACTGGATGGCATATCAGCACGGCCGATCGGTAGAGCGTGCCGACGCCGCAACGGCTATGGCGGAACGTAACAATGGTGACCGCCTGGCTGAGGTAATAGGCGAGCGGGGTGCCCGGCAGGAGGAACAACGACGCGCCACGGCGCAGGAGGAGGCTAGAGCCCATGCTCAGGAAGAACGAACGATTGCTGGTGCTGGCGCTTCTAGTGCCAATGCTGCTGGCCAGCGGCTGCGCGACGCAGCCGGCAAGCTCGCTGCCACTGTCAGTTGCCCCGGCCCGGATGCCGCCGCTGTCGCCAGAGGCCAGACAGCCACCGGTGCCGCGATGGTGCTTTCCGACCTGCTCCGAAGGTCTGTCGACACGAATCGAGAGTTGGCAGAAGCGCTTGACCGCGCCAAAATCGCCGGCCAACAGTGCGAACGGGAGTACGATGCAATGATGCCGCCAGGATGATTCATAATATATCAACGGCTGACTGGTGATTCGCTGAGGTATTAATGAATACTAGATTATCAGAATTCGTGCCGCTAACTGTTTAGTGCTAGGTTAGATTGTATTTGTCTTGGGTTTAGGTTGGGGCGGTTTAAGATCCATATCTTAGTTGTTAGTCCATGGAGGCTGTGTGAGCTGGTTTGATATTCAGGTGGGCGGCAGTGAGTTCAGTTATGGGGTCGGTGGCTTAAGTGAGGTTGAAATTATTGATTATGGTTTTTTAGGTCTATCGTTTTCTGATTTTCCTGTATGGTCATATTTCATTTTTTTGTTTTCTTTTCTTGTTCTTGTGCGATCCTTGTTCTTGGTTGTGGGCGGCTTAGTTAACAAGCTTCCTGTGCGCGGGTGGATGCTTGCAGTTATTTTGTTTGTTCTGCTGGGTTATTTATTGTATTCTGTTTTTTTGCTGTGGAATGTAAGGTTGGTAGATATTCCCGGTTCGATTCGAGAGGGTGAGTTTGGAGATAGCTTTGGGACACTTAATGCTTTGTTCTCAGGGCTTGCTTTCTCAGGGGTACTGTTAACTTTGCTGTTTCAGCGTAAAGACCTTGCTGCTACTAGGCTGCAAATCGCTCACCAAGCATTCGAGTCTCAGTTTTATAGCATGTTGAACCATCAGCAAGAAATAGTAAGAAATTTCGATTTACATAATACGAAGAACTATGCTGTTATTGCCCAGGGAAGGGACTGCTTTAGGTTTTGGGATAGATACATACGGAGCAGATATTGGCAGTACGCCAGTATTCCGGCTAAATTGGATCCTCATGTATTTGCTTATAATCAAGTCTTTAAGGAGCACGGGGCCGATTTAGGGCTTTACTTTAGGAGCCTTTATTCGTTGTTTCGAATTATCGAGCAATCAGATCATCCTAAGAAGGAAGATTTTGCGATATTGGTGAGGTCACTTCTTTCTAGCTATGAGCTGAAAATGCTATTTTATAACTGCTTAACACCTCAAGGCTCAAAGTTCACTGTCTATGTAGACCGCTTTTCGTTATTCGATAACCTCGATGATTCTATGGTTTATCGTCAGGAACATCTGAGCTACTTTTCGATGCGATCTTATGGCAATAATCATAAAGTAATTTCAAAGCTTAAAGAGAATCAAACTGCCAGCTAGATAAGTCCAAATTTCAGGGAGGTCGGGTTGGCACTTCGTTGGGGGCAGGATCCACTGCCTATATAGAGCTCTGTTTTTATTGGAATTCCACATCGGCTTGTTCAGTTACGAGATTGCGAATAGATGGGATAGTGACGAGTCAGGACGGGGCGTCGTCGGCAGAGCGCGTAATGGGGGTGTTGAATCTGTCTAAAGCTGCCGACAGCTTCTCGTTTCACTTGGCAAAATAGGTTCCAAAACTAAATTGGTGACCTTTGTAGAATGCGGCTTACAGCCGGGTGAGCCTAGATTCGTTTTGGAACTGATTTTCTAGCCTAGGCTGCATGAATAGGCAATCCTTGGATCGGATTGCAAATCCGTTGATTTCGCTCGGTGTCGGTGAGCGTTATGCGTGATCGGTATGGAAGGTCCTAGATCAGCGCCGGACCAATTCGCGAACCAACCGGTGCGTTTTGGTGGGGGATAGAGGGGAGTTTCAGCCAGTAAAACCTACTCATCTCCACCAGCTAAACCCCATTGCATAGCGCATGGTGATGTTAGCGGTAGAAATCAAGTGCTTGTCCTGCGGGGGTTCCAGAGGTGTATTTAGGCCCTGTGGTCAGTCTTGGGCCAATGTTGGACCAATTCGACTCGGGGCGTCAGCTTCTCCAGCTCCCTCCAGTCCGAGGAGGAGCTGATCCATTTCGCGTAGGTAGAGAGCAACATCTCGACGCTGTGGCCAAGCTGGCTCGCGATGAACGCGGGGTTCATCCCAGGCATCAGGCATAGGGTGGCGTAGGTGTGGCGGGTGTCGTACTGACGGCGTTCACGGATGTTCAGCGCCTTCAGCGCCGATTTGAAGGGGCGGATTGTAACACTTGGCTCGTTGATCCACAGCCCACCTTTGCTAGGTTGGAACACGAAGGGGCTAGTCGGGTGGGCCGACTTGGACGCCATGCGGCGAAGGGTAGCGATTGGCTGGGCATGGTTGAAGGCGTTCAATGCGCGCTCGTTTAACAGGACCACCCGATGATGCTTGGTTTTCGTCTGGTCAGGTTTTCGCTTTGGATTGATCGCGGTCGGTCGTGATTATCAGCTTTCGCCCTTTATCGGCCTCTAGTGAAAGAGTGTCCCCCCCTTCTATTGATAGCGTCGATTAGAAGCCATTGTTAAACAACGGATGCAGTTGTATTCAGAACATCTAGTCCTGATGCTTGATAACAGCACTGCATCTGATAGGGAAGTTGACTGAGTTGGCAATAAAACATTCGTGGTGAGCATCGTCATGCAGGCGTCTTGCAAGATCCAGATCAGACTGGCTGCTGATAATGACCTGAGGCCTTAACTCAGCGTCTTTGAAATGGCCCTTGCGCTGGCCATCCCCTTCAAGCATCCGGCCCACCGGGTAGTCGACATATTCCAGGACGTTCACGCTGTTGACTGCGCACAGATGAAGATACCAAAGCTTGTGGCAGGCCGAGATCGAGGCCAGCAACATGTCTTCAGGGTTCCAGCGTTCAGGGTTCCCGCGAAAGGCGGGGTCGGCAGAGCCAAGGATAGGTGCCTTGCCTGGAGCCTCCACGTTGAAGTCTCTCTGGTACGCCGTATAACTGGCAGTACCTTCACCCGTGTTACCTATCCAATTTACGGTGACAGCGTAATGGTGTTCTTTCATGGTCACTCCTGTGTCGAAAGACGGCCAGAAAACCTTGCCCATCGCTTGGGCACGGTTATCTTGCTCTCGATTGAGGGCTCTCCACCAGCATCTCGTGTTTGCAGCGACGCATGAGCCATCCGAGCACATGCAATGAACCGATGGAACTCCAAGGCCGATACCGACGCCAAGGCTGCGGAACGTGATGCGTCATGCGCCAGGTTGCCTGTCCGCTAGGCCAGGTGGTCCATCCGCCGGTAATTCATGGCGCTCGCCTAGCGGAACACCGTAGCCACTTTCCTTGAGCGACCGTGCGCTGATCGCGCGGCGCTTGAAGGAGGGGGCGATCACGGCTGTTAAATGAAAAGCAGCTGTAAAAAAATGTAACACACACCTTCAGCAGTGGATTCATTGGAACAGCTGTGTATTCTGTCTCTCCAGTCAAGAATATGAGTTCAAGGTCCGTTCCATGCGTAATCGCGGCAAAATCTATTGGGAATGGGCCAATTCTGCGTTGCATTCCCGCAACTACGATGAGCGCCTTCCCTGCGGCACTTTAATCAACATCCAAGCCCGACTCTCACTTGAAAACGTCACTCAACTTTTCCTGGGTATCTACGGGAAAAAAGGCGTGCTCTTGCTCGAAGAGGTACACCCTGACTGCCGTGGACAGAAACTGTCCGCGGCGATGGCCTGGGCGCTCGAGCGTGCTCACGACTGGGTCGCCAAGGCGTTTCCTGCGCCCAAAGCACCAGGGCCTGAACCACTCCCGCGCAGAGGCTCGCGTCTTCACGGATAACGATGCAGGGAAAACGGAACGCTCGTCAGATCGCTTGAGTCGTATCTCCATCAAAAGCGCATTGAGGCGCCCAGTTGGAGAAAGTGATGAGCCTTCAGTCCACCAGTCATGACCTTTACGTGCATGCCTACCTTGGTTACCAGGCATCGATTTACGTGCTGTGGGAGTCGAGCGTCGAATTTCCCACGGGGATGTTGGTCGAGGTAGGGAAGCCGGGCGCAACGGCGCGAACCCTGCGTGTGAGTCGACCCTTCTCCTCTTCGACAGAAGCCATTCTCGAAGGGAAGGTTATGGCTGAACAGTACGTGGAAAGTCAAAAAAGCGGAGCTTGTGCTGCCAGGTGAGTTCGCCGAGGTCTGATCGGACCCACCGCAACCACGGGCAGGTCGACCACCTGCGAATCTGCGCAGCTGTTGATAACGGTATTCCCTGTTCGTCGAGTCGAGCCATTTCAACAGTAACCGCTTGCGCAAGTGCCATTGTGGACGGTGGTGTTACCAATCGTCGTGCTGCGCGGGTTCCAAGTCGACCCGGTCCCCGAGTCGAAACCCTGCACATCAGTGGTCGATGATGTTGCGCTACCGGTACTTGGGCCGGCATGGTCTACTACCGCTTCACTGAAGCGGCTCTTTCAGCTCGGCGCCTTGGTTGCGCACATTGCCAATGGCTGTGCTCACTCGATACCACTCGAAGGCCTCGGCTGGCTCACCCAGGTTCAGCACCATCTGCTCGGCCTGTTCCCCGGGCATCGCGGTTTGCATCCACTCACGCGCAAGGTCTGGGGCCAAAACCACTGGCCTGCGGTCGTGCACATCCACCATTCCGCCCTGAGCATCGGCCGTAATGATGACGAACCCATCATGCTCGCTGCCAGCGAACTGGCCGATGCTGGCGCAAAGGGAAGGGCGCCCGTCCCGGCGTCGGATGTAGTACGGCTGTTTCTTCGGTCCGCCTTCATCGACCCATTCATACCAGCCGTCGATCGGCGTTATGCCTCGGTGCGGCCAGATCGCCCGGAAGAAGGGGCCGTGTGCCACCTTTTCGACCCTGGCGTTGATCGGCGCGGCACGGTCGGTCGCCCAATGCGGCCGCCAGCCCCATCTCACCAGGTCCGCCCGCGGGCCTGCTTCATCCACTCGCAGCACTGCCACCGGCGTGGTCGGCGCAACGTTGTACCGGCCAAGTGGCTGGTCGCCGACGTTGTTCCGCCAGGCCTCTGGCAGGCTCAGGGTTTCGACAAAGTCGTGTATGCCTCGGTACTGACTCAATCTTCCACACATGCGCAACCCTCCTGCCAGAGCAAGCATAGCGCTTGGGTGTATTGCCGGTGTGGATGACGCCGACGTGGTGCTGTACGCGCAGTTCTGATGGTGCCGAGCTGAATGAGCGCCCCACCTCCTTCAACACGGCGCCAAGTCTGATCTTCCAGGCGTTATAGGGTCGTTCGAGGGAACCCGAACGAAAATGCAGTACTTACCACCCTCCATCGATTCAAAGGCCACCAGCTTTTCCACCAGCGCGGCGCTCAAAACCTTGCCGGCGTTAAGCAGCAACATGCCGTTGTCGGCGTTCAGGTTGCGCGCAAGCACCATTCCCGGCGCCAGGTCACGGGTGGTACACACCTGGACTTCAGGGTCCACCAGGGTGAGATCGCTGTGGAACGAGGCGCAAACCTGGACGAAATCCTCAAGGAGTGCCGGGTCATACAACCGGCCGGCGTACTTGCGCAGGTAGAGCAAGGCCTCATCGCTGTTCATCTGCCGTTCAAGAATCAAACCCCGTTGCAGCTCAACGAAGTCCACGGCCAGCTTGAGCAAGCGAGCGCCGAACGGGATAGCTTCACCTTTGAGCCGGTCCGGGAAACCGCTGCCGTCCCAGTGCTCCTGGTGATGCAGGATCAGGCGCGCGGCATCTTTCATGGGCTCAAGGGTCATCAGCAGCGCTTCACTTTGGCGTGGGTAGTCGCGATAGCGGTCGCGGTCGCCGTGCATCAGCTGGTCCGATGGGGCTACGATCATGCTATCCGGCCAACTCAATTTGCCTATGTTGTACAGCGCCGCAGCCATGGCCAGATCGCGGCTGATCGCCTCGTCCAAGGCGTGGACCCGACAGTAGCAACGCACCAGTTCGATGATCTGTCGATTGGTCTGCTTGGCTGGAGGCAGCCGCAGATTAGCCAACATCGAGAACACCTCGGTCCCGGTCACATAGCTGTGTTTCAGTTCTTCGTAGGCCAGGTCGAGCATGTCAGCGGTCTGCTGCAGCTCCGCGGTACGGGCTGCAACGCGTTTCTCCAAGTCGTTATTGAGCAGTCTCAACTGGGCGTTCTGCCGACGTGCCAGCAGCTCCAGGCGTTGGCGCTCGCGTTCGGAATGCTGGAGGTCCAGGGCCTGGCGCAAGGTCATCAGCAATTCGTCGTCGTTCCAGGGCTTGCTGATGTAACGGTGGATTTGACCGTCATTGACGGCCTTGATGATTGCGCTTGGGTCGGCATAGCCGGTCAGCAAGATCCTGACGGTCGATGGGTGATGCTGATTGATCTGTGCCAACAAGGTGGCGCCGTCCATCCCGGGCATGCGCGCATCGCTCATCACCAGATCAACCGGGCCCTCGGCCATCTGCGCCAGTGCCTGCTCTCCGCTGGTCGCCAGCTTCACGTCATAGGGTTGGCCACGCAATAGCCGACGCAGACTGTTAAGGATCGACTCCTCGTCGTCTACCAGCAACACGGTCGGCCGATAGGGTGAAATCAGGGGCGGTTGCACGTCCATGGCAGGCCTCACATGGTCGATCGATGGAGGCACTCGAGCTCAACGAGCGCTTAGGTCAAAGGCTAGTTCATTTTTCCGTGACAGGTGCCGGGCAAGGTGTGGCGGGTGGCAGGCAAATTGTCTGGAAGGCATCTAACCTGACGGCATGGCACCACCCTTCTGTAAGTCCGTCAGCCCAGGGAAAAGGATTCTCCCGGATGTCAGCGCGCACAACCTGTCGTTATCGTTCCGCTCTTCACCTGCAGCGCTTGCGCCGTTGTCTGAGCCTGTGGGTGCTGCTCGTTCTGAGCGGAGGCAGCGGGGCGGAGCCGCTGGACGAGCCGCTCAAGCCGCTGCCTCCGATACCCACTCTGGCACCTGGGCGTGTCGAGTTGGGCCGCCAGTTGTTCAACGATCCGCGGTTGTCGCGCAACGGCACACGGTCCTGCGCCAGCTGTCACCGTCTGGACAAGTACGGGGCCGATGACCGGGCGTTTTCCATGGGGGCAGATGGCCTGCCGCTTACGCTCAATACGCCAACGGTACTCAATGCCAGCCTTAATTTCCGACAGTTCTGGAATGGCCGGGTCGAGTCACTCGAGGAGCAGGGGGAGGCCGTGATCACCAGCGCTCACGAGATGGGCGGAGACTGGCGCGTGATCGAGCAACGCATCGCCGCAGACGTGCATTACCGTCAGGGGTTCAAGGATGCCTACCCGGACGCGGTGACAAAGGACAATATCCTCAGCGCGTTGGCCGATTACCAAAGGACGCTTCTTACCCCTGGCGCACGCTTCGATCGTTACCTGCAGGGCGATACCGAGGCGCTTACCCTGGAGGAAAAATACGGCTACCAGCGCTTCAAGGACTATGGCTGCATCGCCTGCCACCAAGGGGTGAATATTGGGGGCAACATGTTCCAGAAATTTGGCGTGTTCGGCGACTACATCGCGGACCGCGGCCACCCCACCGAGGCGGATCAGGGCCGCTTCAACGTGACCGGAGAGGAGGCCGACCGGGGCGTGTTCAAAGTGCCGAGCCTGCGCAATGTGGCGATGACCGTGCCCTATTTTCACGATGGCTCGGCGCCTACGCTGGAGCGTGCGATCGATGTGATGTTTCAGTATCAGCTTGGACGAATCCCAAGCGATGAGGACCGCAGGCTCATCATGCTGTTCCTCAAAACCCTTACTGCTGAAAAGGCGGGTCAGCCATGAGGGTGATTTCCCGGCGCACAAGCCTGATTCTATTCAGTGGGTTGGTCCTTGTACTGGCGTCGATGCTGCTGTACCTGTACCTGAATTCCGGGTCAGAGCAGACCCAGACCTACAACGAATCCCGAGATCTCATTCGTCAGCTCAAGCAACAGGATGCTGTGTGGGAAAACGAGGTGCTCAAGGCCCGGGTAGCCGTCTCTCATAACTATGATCCACTCGTGACCCCCCTCAAGGAGATGAAGCGGCTGTGGGCACGATTCGACAGCCGGGAAGCCGAACAAGGGCGCGTTGACGCAGACCAGTGGCGCGATGCCTATGACGGTTTTCTCTCTGCGTTTGGGGAAAAGGCTCGGCTCGTGGAGCAATTCAAATCGCACAATGCCTTGCTGCGAAATTCGTTGGCATTTCTACCCACAGCCGAAGACGGCATTCAGGCCCAGATCAACACCATGCTGGCCCCGAATCAGCCGGAGGTACACGTATTCGTCACTGACACTTATGACCTGTTGCTAAGTGCCCTGGAGTTTGCGCAGGTTACCTCTGTGGAAAGGGCTGCCGAGATAGAGGTGGGGTTAGGTAACCTGGCTGTTAACGCGCAGAACCTGCCCAAAGAATTCCACACGCCCCTCAATTTGTTGAGTAATCACGTGGCGTTGATCCTGCGCGAGCAACCTGTCGTCAACCGCCTGCTCGAACAGATCGAGGCGATCCCGGTTGCCGAACGCCTGGATACGATCACCAGCCTCCTGGACAGGGATCAACAGCAGGTTGAAAGGATCAACCGTAAAAACCATCTCTACACGTTATGGCTATCCGGCTTGCTGATGTTCTCGGTCATTTGCCTGGCTGCGCTGCTGGTGCGCAGCTTCGCCGAGGTGAGACGGGTCAACAATGCGTTGCAAAGCGCCAATGATGTCCTGGAACAGCGGGTCGAGGATCGCACCCTGGAACTCAGAAACGCTCAGAGCGAATTGCTTAACGCGGCGCGCCAAGCAGGCATGGCGGAGATCGCTACCAATGTGTTGCACAACGTGGGCAACGTGCTCAACAGCGTGAACACATCCTCTGATCTGATCGCTCGAACGTTGCGCAGCAGCAAAACCCAGGGTTTGGGCAAGGCCATGCAACTGTTCCGCGAGCATGCCACTGACATCGGTCAGTTTCTCGACGAGGATCCCAGAGGCCGGTTGCTTCCCGGCTACCTCCACCAGCTGACCGAGGCGATCGCCGAGGAGCAGAAGGAGATGGTGATCGAGCTGGAGCGGATGAACAAGAGCATCGACCACATCAAGGAAGTGGTGGCCACCCAGCAATCCTACGCCGGGGCTAAAAATGTGCCAGTGCCGCTGTCGGTCAACGACCTGGTCGAGGACGCGCTGCGCATGAACGCAGGCGCGTTGATCCGGCATCAGGTGAGGGTAGTGCGCGACTTCGCAGATCTGCCTCTGGTGATGGGCGACCGGCATCGGCTGTTGCTGATACTGATCAACCTGATCAGCAACGCCAAGTACGCCATGTCCGGCCCCGGCAGCGACCCACGGACGATGATCCTCAGGACGCGCATCATTGAGGGGGGCTTGCTGGAAATGAGCGTGCTGGACGAAGGCGAAGGCATTGCGCCCGAAAACCTGCAGAAGATCTTTGCCCATGGCTTCACCACGCGCAAAGACGGGCATGGCTTCGGCTTGCACAGTTGCGCCTTGGCCGCCATCGAGATGAATGGTCACCTGACCGCACACAGCGACGGCCCTGGCCTGGGTGCTGTCTTTACCCTGAGGATCCCGCTGATCGCGGTGACGGAGCCTGCATGAGTGACCTGACCAATCGCCGGATCCTGCTGATCGATGACATGCCGACTATCCACGAGGATTTTCGCAAGATCCTTGCCCCGGCCAAAGCGCAGAACACTGAGCTGGACGAGATGGAAGGGTTGTTGTTTGGCGAGCAGATCAAGAACGACCGACCGGTATTCGAACTCGATTCAGCCTATGGCGGTGAGGAAGGGCTCGGCCTGCTGAAGCGTGCGCTGCAGGCCAGCAAGCCTTACGCGTTAGCCTTCGTCGACATGCGTATGCCAGGTGGATGGGATGGCGCTCAAACCATTGAGCACCTGTGGGAAGAGGACCCGCTGTTGCAGGTAGTCGTCTGCACCGCCTACTCGGACTATTCCTGGGATGAGTTGCTCGACCGGCTGCAGGCCCACGATCGCCTGCTGATCCTGAAAAAACCGTTCGACAACATCGAGGTCCAGCAAATGGCCAGCACCTTGCTGACCAAGTGGGAAATGACCCAACGAGCCTCGCTGAAAATGCACCAGCTCGAACAGCGGGTAGAGCGGCGTACCCAGCAACTGACCCAAGCCAGCGAGGCGCTGCAGCAGGAGATCGAGGAGCGCAAGCAGCTGGAAAGCCAGCTGGTGCAATCGGAGAAGCTCGCCTCGTTGGGGCAGATGGCCGCCGGCGTGGCGCACGAGATCAACAATCCGATCGGTTTCGTGTCCTCCAACCTGGGCACTCTGGGAGGGTACTTTCAACAACTGTTAGCGATGCTCGACGCCTATCGCGAGGCCGAACTGATGCTCGGCGCAAACGAAACCACTGGGCGCTTGCAAAGGCTTCGTGAGCAGACTGAGCTGGAATTCCTCATGGAAGACATCCCGATCCTCATCAAGGAGTCCAAGGACGGAATCGGTCGAGTGGCGCATATCGTCAAGGACCTCAAAGACTTCTCGCGCGTTGACAACGCTCAGCAGTGGCAATTAGCCGATTTGCAGCAGGGCATTGACTCCACGCTCAACATCGTCGCGAGCGAGCTGAAACATAAAGCCGACGTGGTAAAACGGTACCAGCCGTTACCCCCTGTCGAATGCCTGCCGTCGCAGATCAACCAAGTGATAATGAACCTTGTGCTCAATGCCGTCCAAGCCATGGGCCCCGAGCGGGGCACCATCACATTGGGCACTGTTCATCAAGGCGCCTGGGTGTGCATCGACGTTGCGGATACAGGCGCTGGGATAGCACCGGAGAACATCAAGAAAATCTTCGATCCTTTTTTCACCACCAAGCCCGTCGGCCAAGGAACCGGGCTAGGCCTGTCCCTTTCCTACGGCATTGTAAAGAAACACGGAGGAGAGATATCTGTATCAAGCCAGGTCGGAGTGGGAACAACGTTTCGTGTACAACTGCCGGTTAAGCAGAGCGCAACGCTGTGACAGGGCACACAAGGTGGGTATACCACAACCCAACTAGGGCAGGGGGCGTGCCCCGGCGATCCCGCCAACCAGTCAATGTTTTGCGGTGGCGAGTAGCCGATAGCGTGAGAAGGGCGTGCCGTCGATATCCACCTCTGCGTCAAGGCAAAACCCCAGGCGAAGAATACCTTTGATTCGAGTTCTGGTTAATGGAAGCAATAGGGTAATGGACGCTAGCCCCATCTCCTGGAAAGCGCGCCGTACGATCTCATCGAAAATCACTCTGCCAAGCCCCCAGTAGTCTGGATGAAGCACCAAGGCAAGATCAGCGTCGCCGTCTTCCTGCTGCAGGCCACCCCAGCCGGCGAATTGACCGTCAACGAAAAAAGCCCAGGGACCATAGCCATTCAGTGCCCATTGGGCCTCTTTTTGGGCAACCCACACCTTGCATTTGCGTTCGTCAAAGTCGGGACGACCCAAGGGCATTTGGCGCAAGACATCGGGGTTGTTGTTGAGTGCGATGATGTCGGCGATGGGGGCGTCGCTCAGACGCCGGAAATGCAGCTGCATGATGTGCCTTGTCGAACGGCTTTAAACCTGATTTATAGCGCCTGCCATTGCCCCTTTTCAATCTTCAGATTCGTACCAGCTGAGACAATTCATGACATCGAAGAAACTGGGCCGAATACTCCGACGCTGAGTTCTGCGCCCTGGCCGAACGGTATTAGGCAGGATCGATGCATAGGCCGCCAATGGCGCGGCCTGAGGCCCGATTCACGCGCTAGACCACCGCGCCAAACAAGTGCCCCACCAGTGCCGTGACGCCCATGGCCAACGCCCCCCAGAAGGTCACCCGCCAGGCGCCCGTCATGATGCTGGCCCCGCCAGCCTTGGCGGCAATAGCCCCCAATGACCCGAGAAATACCAATGACATGCCCGATATCCAGGGGCCCACGCTGTGCTCCGGTGCGACAAACGTCACCGCCAGCGGCAAGGCGGCGCCCACCACGAAGCTCGCGGCGGACGCCAGGGCGGCCTGCAACGGTTTGGCGGTGAGCGTGGCGCTGATGCCCAGTTCGTCGCGGGCGTGGGAGCCCAATGCGTCATGGGCCATCAATTGATCGGCCACTTGATGTGCCAGCTCGGGTGCTACCCCACGCTGCATGTAGATGTTGGCGAGTTCGGCGTGCTCAGCTTTCGGGTCGCTGGCCAGTTCTGCCCGTTCGCGGGACAGGTCCGCCCGCTCGGTATCGGCCTGGGAGTGCACCGAAATGTACTCGCCAGCGGCCATGGACATGGCCCCGGCCATCAGCCCCGCCATTCCGGTGACCAGCAACGTGGCGTGGCTGGCGTTGGCCGCCGCGACCCCAATCAGCAGGCTGGCGGTAGAGACAATGCCGTCGTTGGCACCCAGGACAGCGGCGCGTAGCCAGCCGATACGATCACTTCTGTGTGCCTCGGTGTGCCTGTGCATGAATTTCATTGTTTGACGCGGCTCCCTGTCATCAGGCGGTTCACGTTGCACGGGTGCCGAGCGGGCCGGCAGCCGGCGTCAGCGGGCTTCAATTTGCACCTGCAGCTGTCCGCCGACAATGGATATTTCCCTGAACTGCTCACCTTCGCGCAGCACGAACAGTGCGTCCATCCCGCGTTCCTGAGCCAGACGAGGGCCCTCGGTTTCGCCCAGGACCATCAGCGCCGTGGCCCAGGCATCGGCGAGCATGCACGAGGTCGCCACCACGGTAACGGCGGCGAGCGCGTTGCACAGTGGTGCGCCGGTGGCCGGGTTCATGGTGTGAGCATAGGACTGACCGGCTATGTCGACCCACTGCCGGTAGTCCCCGGAGGTCGCGATTGACATATCGCTAAGCGCCATGACGCCCATGACTTCCCGCACGCCCCTTTTGGGCTTTTCCAGCGCCACGACCCAGCATTGTCCGTCAGGTTTGACGCCCCGGGCGCGCATCTCGCCATCGATACCGACCAAGTACCGCGTGATACCTGAACCTTCCAGGCAACGGGCCAGTTCATCCACGCCAAACCCTTTGGCAATCCCACTCAAGTCAAGGCTCAGCGGCACGCGCTTGCGCACCTGGTTGCGTTGTGGCTCAACCTCCAATGCGCCGCTGGCTAACAGCCGGGTGCGCGGCGCAGGGGAATCGATCACCTGCGTTGTGACCTGCCGCGCCGCTGGGCCGAAGCCCCACGCGTTCACCAGGTCACCGACAGTGATGTCGAAGGCGCCGCCGGATTGTCGACTGACGCGCAATGCAGCAGACAGCACCATGGCCAGTTCCCTGGGCACCGATACCCATTCCTGCTCGGGGGCGGCATTGAGGCGGTTGAGGTCCGACTCGGGTTTCCAGGTGGACATTTGCTGGTCCACCCGGGCCACGGCGCGGGCCAGCTGCTGGCCAAGTTCGTCGGTATCCATCCCGGGCCCGGCATAAAACAGGGCAGTGTAGCGGGTGCCCATGGTTTCGCCGTTCAGGCTATAACGCTGCAACTCAGTAGACATCTTCACGGTAGCGTCCTTGTGCCTTGAGGATCAGCACGCTGAGGTTGAGGGGCGCCAAGACTTCATCCAGGGCCTGCATCACGCCTTTGGCCATTTCGCGACTGCCACACACCAGCACTTGGGCACCTTTTTCAATCAGCCGGCGCAAGGCGAGGGCATCACTGATCAGCCGGTCTTGTACGTAGCTGCGCTCCTGGACTTGAGAAAAGGCGGCGTGCAATTGCGTCAGGCGGCGGTCCGACAAGTATTGGTTGAGCTCCGGTTCGTAGAGAAAGTCCGAGGCCGGGTTGCGCCCGCCCCAATACAGGTGCATCGGGTGTCGGGCCTTGTTGTTGCGGATAAAGCCGGCCAAAGGACCGATACCGGTACCGGCGCCGATCAGGATTACCGGGTGCGTGCCCGATGCCGGACGAAATTGCGGGTTGGGCTGAATGAAGGCGTCAATCTGCGCGCCAATGTCCAGGCCGTGAAGAAACTCCGAGCACATGCCCCCGTTGTGTTTACGCACGCAGATCTCCAGCACGCCGTCCTGGGAACCGCTGGCCAGCGAGTAGAAGCGCGGGATTGGGCTGCCCGGGGGCAGAATCCCGACCAGGTCGCCGGCCAGAAAATTCGGCAGTCCGCCGCGAGCGTTGAAGCGCAGGACATGGGTCGGTGCATTTACCTGTTCGCCATAGGCAATCCGCTCTGTCAGCTCCAATGAATGGGTACGCGGCTGCTGCGGGGTGTGAACCAGCGCCAGCGCCTGCCCCAACACGTCGCCCAGCGCGTTGCCCCAACGCGCAAACGCCTGAGGGCACTGGCGGTTGACGGTCTCCAGCCCCAGCAATGGCGAGCCACCGGCCTGCAACATCGCATGCTGCACTTGATGGGCGTACCGACAGAATCGCGCAAATTGGCGGTCGCCCAGGCCCAGTACCGCAAAGGGTAGGCCGGGCTTGACGCCGGTTTTGGCCAGCCGCGCCAGGAACTGCGAAGCCGAAGCCGGCGCATCGCCGTCACCGTGGGTCGCGGTGAGGATGAACACTCGTTTGGCATTAGGGTAATCGCCCAACCAGTCATTCATCGCCGCGCTGTGCACCTGATGGCCGCTCTGGTGCAAGGCGTCATGCAAGGTTTTGGCAAAACCCCAGGTGCTGTTGTTTTCACTGCCCACCAGAATCACGCTGTCGGCGGCATGAGCAGGGCTGTTGTGGCGGAGGCGCGGGCCAGCTTTGCGGCGGCGCCACCATAACAGAATGCCGGTCACGCTCATCAACGGCACGCAGAGGGCGCAGAGCCCGAGCAGCAGGCCCAGCCACCAGAGGCCTTCGCCAGTGTGCAACTGGTAGATCAATTCATAGAGGTTGAGCATTGGGTCGTGGGCTTGATAGGACAGCAAGGCGCCGCTGGCCTGGTCCACGTAGCCATCGCCCTGTGCTGTGCGCAGGGAAAACACATCGCGAGGGTTGCCGGGGCTCGGGTAGACCAGCTCGCGCAGGTCGTTCAGGTCGGTGGCTTGCAAGGCCTGCAGTTTTGCCACCGGCAAGGCCGGGCCGGCGCTGACGTGGGCAGGGAAGGCGGGTTCAGCTTGACTGCCGTCGGCGATAAAACCAAATGTGGTGGCGGACAGGTAGGCCCCGCTCAGTGCCGACAACAACAGCCCGAGCAAGGCCAGTCGCCCGACTTCAGCATGCCAGCGCTGGCTGAAAGTGCCCCGCAGCGGCCGTAGCAGGTTGCGCCAGCCACCCAGGCGTCGGGCCAGCAATAGCGCGCCGGACACTGACAGCGCCAGCATGAGCAGGGCACCAACACCCGACACCCCATGGCCCGGCGTGCCAAGGAACAGCGAGCGGTGCAGGTCTTTCACCCAGCGGGTGAACGCGGATGGCTCGTAAGGGGCGAGCCCTTGGCCGGTCAGTGGGTCGACCTTCTCCGCCCCGGCCTTGCCGTTCTGGTTGTAGTAGACGATCACCGTGCCGGACGCTGAGCGCTGGATCTGCTCCACCCCCGTAAAGTGGTTGGCCACGCGCCCGGCAAGTTGGCCGACGTTGAGTTGCCCGGCAGAAGTGGACGTGCTGTGCAGACGCTCCAGCGCCGGCTCGACAGACAGAATCGCGCCGCTGATGGCCAATACCATGACCAGCAGGGCGGCGATCAGGCCAGGAAGGGAATGGAACTGACGAAGCATGTTCAGCCTCCGGAGGTGGCGGGTGCTACAGGTCGTAAGTAAAGGCGTCGACGTAGGCATTGCCGGTCGCGGGCTTGCCTGCGCCCTTGGAGGTCAGCGGCACGCTGACATCGCCGCGGGCGTCGCGTTTGTCCTCGACGGCGCTGTCGATGCGGATCTGATACCCGGCATCAATCAGCGTGTCCGCCAGTTCTACGCTGACTTTCAGCGTGCCCCCACTGCCGACGCTGGCGCCGCTGACCCCGTCGAACTCGCTCGGGTTCATCCCGCTGCCCCGGGCCCAGTCGGCCAGGTGCTTGTAATATTTGGCCTTCTTGCCGGCCACCCAGAGGGTTTTCTGGTACTGGCCATTGGCGTCGGTGACGTAGATCGCCAGGTAGGCATCATTGCCGCTGTAGTCCTTGAGCTGCGTGGTCAGGGTCACTTCACGGGCCTGGGCCAGCGCCGGTAGGGTAATGGCGCCGATGAGGCAGGTTGCTGCGATGATCTTCTTCATGAGCGTGTCCTCTTGATCGTCAGGTCGAGAGCCTGGACCTGCCGGCTGACAGCAACCTGAACGGCAGGAAAATTCATAGACAGGTGAGTTGTCATTCGGCGAGCGGGCTGCCGAGATAGTCATTGGCATCGCCGTCATTGCGCAAATGGACCTCGAGTGTCTTCAGGCGCAGCGATGCCGGGGAGTAGCTGGCTTCGATGTCATTGCCCTTGCGGTCCAGGCCCTTGAGTTCGTAACAGCCGTCGTCGACCTTGATGCGCTGCACGCGCCAGCCGTATTGCCGCTCTACCTGCTGACGCAAGGTTTCGCGAGGCTGCCAGTCGCTTACTGGGTCGCTGCAGTCGTCACCGGCCAGGGCGTAACCGCTGACCAGCAAGCCCAACAGCGTGGCATTGGCAATAAAACCGGATTTCATGACTTATCTCCTGTCGAGGGCGGCGTCTGTGGCATAACCTAAAGTGCCTACCTGACAGCCAGCTGAATCTTCAGATTCACATCAGGCAAGGCGATTAAGGTGCTGCAAGGCAACCATCTCAGGAGATGTCAGATGCGGGTTCTATTGGTTGAGGACGCTCCAGGCCTGGGTGAAGCGGTGCGCGAACAAATTGCCGATGACGGCCACGCCGTCGATTGGGTACAGCGCCTGGACCACGCGCGCAACAGCGTCCGCACCACGCCTTACGACCTGATCTTGCTGGACCTGATGCTTCCGGACGGGCGCGGGTTGGACTTTCTGCGTCAACAACGCGCGGCAGGAGACGTGACCCCCGTGATTATCCTGACCGCCCAGGATCAGATTTCCGATCGTATCGCCGGCCTGAACGCTGGCGCCGATGACTACCTGGTCAAACCGTTCGACCTGTTTGAACTCTCGGCCCGCGTGGCAGCGGTGGGCCGCCGTTATAGCGGCAACCCCAATCCACAGATCAAACTCGGTGATTTGCAGGTTGACATGAGTGCCCGCACGGTGCAGCGGGGCAGTGCGACGGTGGACCTCACGGCGCGGGAATGGGCGCTGTTCGAGGCGTTTGTGCAGCGCCCCAGCGCACTGCTGTCAAAGTCGCAGCTCGAAGAGCGGCTGTATGCGTTCGGCGCTGAAATCGAGAGCAATACCATCGAGGTATACATCAGCCGTCTACGTAAAAAACTCGGACGCGAACTGATCGAAACCGTGCGAGGCATGGGCTACCGGTTAATGTCCGCATGAAGCCGTCTTCGAGCCTGCAGATACGTCTCGGCCTGGGGCTGACGCTTGGTATGACCTTACTCTGGCTGGTAGCGACAGTGGGGGCCTGGCTCGTGGTGCGGCATGAGTTGAACGAAGCGTTCGATAGCGCCTTGGAAGAGACAGCACAACGCATCCTGCCCTTGGCTGTGCTGGAAATCAGCAATCGGGAAGAATCCCGGACTGCACAACACGTCGCGACGCTGAAGATGCACAAGGAGTACCTGACTTACCTGGTGCGCGACGCCAAGGGCAAGATCCTGATGCAATCTCACGACGCCAACCCGGAGATTTTCAACCGACAACCGTCTGAAGGTTTTTCCACTTCTGAGAAATACCGATTGTATGGCGCTAGCGCATTGCGCCAGACACTGTTCATCGAGATGGCCGAACCGCTTGGTCATCGTCGTGAAGCCGCGCGGGAGGCCTTGTTTGCGTTGTTGTTGCCTCTAATGGTGTTGATTCCTGTCAGCCTGGCGGGCACTTGGTTGTTTGTACGTTTCAGCCTGCGCAGCGTGCGGGCTTATCGTCGTGCCATTGAAACACGCGGTGTGGGTGACTTGTCGCCGATCAAGGTGGCGCACCTGCCAGCAGAAATCGATCCGTTGGCGGAGGCGGTCAATCACCTGCTGGAGCGCTTACGCAATGCCCTTGAGGCCGAGCGCAGCTTTACCGCCAACAGCGCTCACGAGCTGCGCACGCCATTGGCCTCGACCCTGGCGCAGATCCAGCGGTTACACCACGAAGCGCCGGAAGGTCCGCTGCGACTGCGTGCGCAGAAGATCGAGCAGGCGTTGCGCGAGCTTTCAAGGCTTTCAGAAAAGCTCATGCAGTTGGCCAAAGCGGAGGGCGGCGGGCTGTTGTCCGAAACGCCACAAGACCTGATTCCGTTGCTTGCCCACGGCGTCGACGAGTGGAACCAGCGCAGCGGGCAGCGCATCGAGTTGCAGTTGCCAAGTCAGGCCGGCGTGTACTCGATCATTGACCCGGACGCGTTTGGCATCCTGCTGCGCAACCTGATTGAGAATGCGCTGAAGTATGGTGCAACGGACCAACCGGTCGAAGTCAGTCTCACCGATCAGGCACAGCTGCGGATAGTCAACAGCGGCCCGGCAGTGCCGCAGTCTGTATTAGAGCACCTGACCGAGCGTTTTGTGCGCGGTCACAGTGAGATCAGTGGTTCAGGGCTGGGCTTGGCGATTGCCAAAACCATCGTGCAGGGGGTAAACGCGCGCATGGCATTGTTCTCCCCGGCAACAGGTCGACGCGATGGGTTTGAAGTCTGCATCTGGTTACCGCTTGCCCCATCCTGAAAGACCCTGGAACTCACCACGTTCAACAGTGCTTTCCTGATACCCGAGCCTCGGCCAGGTTGAATGTAAGGAGATGAAGGGCTGCATCTAACGATCCTTGCTCAGGCAGAACGGGGATGGTCACGCGACTAAGCACTCAGCGCCCGTTTCAACACTTCGTAAATTTTGCCATCACCTGATTGGGCAACGTTGAAACGGAGGAAGTCACCCGCAGCCATCGACTGGCTGAACGCATTACCAGGCGCCAGCACTATACCTTCATTCAAGCAAGCCCGAGCCAGCGTTGCTGCATCCTTGCCTTGAGGGAGTTGGCACCAGACGTACATGCCTGACTGGGGCGTTATCCAGGGCTTGATGCCAATGGCCCGAAGCCTCGCTACCGTTCTGTCCATAGCCTCGGCCAGCCTGAGGCGAACACTCTCCATGTGTTTCCGGTACCCGCTATCGGTAATCGCCAGATGGATGATGTCCGCGGCCAGGCGGCCACCCCCGAATGTGGTCGCAATCTTGAGATCGACCAGGCTCTCGATCCAGTCACTGCGAGCCGCGATGTAGCCGCATCGAATCGAAGCGGAGATGGTCTTGGAAAAGCTACCGATCTGGATGACACGAGAGAGGCCATCGAAGGCAGACAGCCGTGGCGCTGGCGCACTCTCGAAATCCCCGAAGATGTCGTCCTCTACAATCACCAGGCTGGAGTTGTCGGCCAGCTTCAGCAACCTGTGTGCCGTGACCGGAGACAGGGTAGCGCCGGTCGGGTTGTGGATGCCTGAATTGGTTATGTACAACCGGGGAGAATGCGCGAGCAGGGCAGCGCCGAATGCATCGATGTCCGGGCCCGTCGCGGTGTAGGGAACGCCTACGATGTTCACCCTGTGCGCTTTCAGCAGTGCGTGAAAATTGAAATAGCAGGGGTCGTCGACCAGCACAGTGTCCCCCGGCTCAAGCAGAAAACGGCAGATCAGGTCGATGGCGTGGGTGCCGGACTCAGTGAGCATGAGCTGTTCAAGAGGGGCTTCGACCCCGATCCCTGTCAGCTTGCGTGACAGGAACTGCCTGAGCGGCAGATGCCCAAGTGGCGAGGCGTACTCCGTCAGTTTCGACGTGTCTGAACGGGCAACGGTGCGAAGCGCCTTGCGCAAGCCGGCTTCGAACATCCAGGAGGCCGGTAGCCACCCGCACCCCGGTTTCAACGCATCGCTAGCGGTGTCTAGAGACTGGCGCGAGATCCACAGCGGGTCCACTTCACGATCAAGCCTTGGGCCGAGTTCGGTGAGCACCAGGGGGGCCACTGGCCCGGCTACGTAAAAGCCGGAGCCAGGGCGAGAGTTGAGTACACCCTCTGCCATCAACCTTTCATAGGCCTCAAGCACCGTAGAAACCGACACTTGCATGGCCTGAGCCATCGCGCGGACCGAGGGGATTCTCGCGCCCGGGGTGTAGGTTCGAGAGGCTATCCGCGACTGGATCTCACCCATGACAGTTCGAATTCGCGTTGCGCTCCGTTTCATCACACCCTCAACTGTGCTGGATAAATATGCCTAACAGTTCGGTTTAAGTGTATTGGATTGTACATGGCCTGGGCGAGCCTGTCGGTGATGTACTGAACCTTGGCTTATCGAGGACTTACCGATGGAAAAATCAGCAAGCGGATGGCTCAATGGTTTCATAGGCGTCGCCATCTTTGCAGGCTCGTTGCCGGCCACCCGAGTGGCAGTCACGGCTTTCGAACCTACGTTCCTGACCTGTGCCAGGGCAACAATTGCCGCCATGCTGGGTGCGCTTTTCCTGATCGTGCTACGGCAGCCTCGCCCCAAACGGGGGGATTTGTCGCCATTGGCCGTAACAGCGCTCGGCGTCGTTATCGGTTTCCCGCTACTGACAGCATTCGCCCTCCAGCACATCACCTCTGCTCATTCCATTGTTTTTGTCGGGCTCCTGCCATTGTGTACCGCAGTATTTGCGGTTCTGCGGGGCGGTGAGCGACCTCGGCCACTGTTCTGGTTGTGCTCGTTGACAGGTGCCGGGCTGGTCGTTGGCTATGCCTTGATGAACGGAGGCGAGGCATCGGCGGTGGGCGATCTGCTGATGTTGGCTGCGGTTGTGGTCTGTGGTTTGGGCTATGCCGAAGGGGCGCGCCTCTCGCGGACATTGGGTGGTTGGCAGGTAATCAGTTGGGCATTGCTTGTAGCGTTACCGGTCATGCTGCTGCTGACGGTGGTCAATCTTCCAGCCCCTGATGACTTTGCCAGGGTAAGTGCTCCTGCATGGCTCAGCTTTGGCTACGTTTCACTGTTCAGCATGCTGATCGGGTTTGTGTTCTGGTACCGAGGGCTCGTCCAGGGGGGGATTGCGGCTGTGGGTCAACTGCAACTCTTTCAGCCGTTCATGGGGCTTGGGCTGGCAGCGTTGCTTTTGCACGAGCATGTCAGCTGGACGATGCTGCTCGTGACGCTGGGGGCTGTCATCTGTGTTTACGGGGCCAGGAAATATGCCTAAGCACAGCGTCATGCCCAGTCAAACAGTTGGGTATAGCCCCCGCCGTCTGACCCCGGGCTGAGTTGCACAAAACACCTGATCCTTTATGTAAAAGGATCAGGTTAAACCTGAATTACAGGCCCAGTTCACTCAGACCTGGGTGATCATCCGGACGGCGACCCAGTGGCCAGTGGAACTTTCGCTCGCTTTCCTTGATGGGCATGTCGTTGATGCAGGCAAAGCGGCGATGCATCAAGCCGTCGGCTTCAAATTCCCAGTTTTCGTTGCCGTAGGAGCGGAACCAGTTGCCCGAATCGTCGTGCCACTCGTAGGCGTAACGGACGGCGATGCGGTTGTCGGTGAAGGCCCAGAGCTCTTTGATCAAGCGGTAGTCCAGTTCTTTCTTCCACTTGCGAGTGAGGAAGTCCCGAGCTTCTTCACGGTTGTTTGCAAACTCGGCACGGTTACGCCATTGGGTGTCCACCGTATAGGCCAGCGCAATCTTTTCCGGCTCACGGGTATTCCAACCATCTTCGGCAAGTCGGACCTTTTCGATGGCCGATTCGCGAGTGAAAGGAGGAAGTGGCGGACGAGCGTGTTCGTTGGACATGGTGGTGCCTCCAATCGTTTGGATGGTTCAGTTGAGTGGGTATTTCTTTAACTTAAAGCGCTTGCGCGCTGCACATCTTTGAGCAAGACCCTTGCGATTTCTCGTGCACTGTCGAGCGCGCTGTGATCACCCATGACGTGGGCCACGGTTATCGTGCCCTCTATAATCAAAAGAAGTTGCTTGGCCAAGCCAGTCGGATCGTTAACACCTAATGCGCTGGTCAGTTCTAGCGTGTAGTCCAGCAGCTTTTGTTTATGCAGTTTTGCGATCTGTCGAACAGGGTCGTCTGCGTCACCCACCTCTCCGGCGGTGTTGATAAAAGCACATCCGCGAAAACCCTCAGACGCGAACCAACTGTTGAGTGCATCAAAAATGCCAAGGATGCGCGCTTCTGGCGTTTGCGCTTTTTCGCATTCACTTCTGAACCACGTCATCCAACGTATATCGCGTGCATTGAGTGCCGCTGCTGCGACCTCGTCTTTATTCGCAAAATAGCGATAAATACTTTTACGTGCGACGCCCGAGGTCTTTACCAACAGGTCCATGCCCGTGGCGTGAATTCCGTTTTCGTAAATCAGCTTCTCGGCAGTTGCCAGGATTTTTTCGCGTGTGTCAGTCATTGGCTTATCCATGTAGCCAGAGTAGAACGATCGTTCTCCCTGGTCAAGCAGCGCTTGAAATTATTCGATTGCGTGCAAGCGGGGTGCCGGCGTGCTTTCGATCAGGGTGGCTGGCTTCCCGCTGATCAGTCGCGCTCCAGTTCGGCGAAGCGGCTGGACAACCAGGCGTGCAGCTGCCTCACCGCAGGCGACAACTGCTTGCGGTGCGGGCACACCAGGCTCAAAGGCATGGTCGGCCCGGGGTAGTCCTGCAATAGCACGACAAGTCTTCCCGCCAGCACATCGTCGCTCACATCCAGCCACGACTTGTAGGTTATCCCTTCGCCGCCCACGGCCCAGCGCCGGGCAATATCGGCGTCGTCGCAGAGCAGGGCGCCACGCACCTGGACGGTCTGCGTTCCCAGTTGCCACTTGTCGTAGATCCGGCCCTGTTGCATGTACAGCAGGCACTGGTGTTCGAGCAGATCTTCGGGGGCTTGCACGGTGCCTTCCCGCGCCAGGTACTCGGGCGAGGCCACCAGTACCTTGCGGTTCCAAGGTGCCAGTGGCAGGGCTACATAGTTGGCGTCGGCGTTCAGGCCATAGCGGATGGCGATATCCACCGGATCGCGGAACAGATCGGCGATCTGGTCGGAGAGGAAGAAGCGCAGGTTCAACTGGGGATGCTCTCGGCGAAACGCCGTGAGCCAGGGCAGCAGCACGTTGCGCCCCAGATCGGAGGGCGCGGCTACCTGCAACGTTCCGCTGAGCTGGGCGCTTTCCTGACGCAGGTTGTCGCGCCCGTGCCTGAGGGCTTTCAGGGCAATCAGGGCCGAGGGCAGGTACTGCTCGCCTTCGGCTGTGAGGCGCAAGCTGCGCGTGGTGCGGGCAAACAATCGCACATCCAGCTCACGCTCCAGGCGCTTGACTGCTTCGGCCGCCTGGCCGGGTAGCAGATCGGCCTCGCGGGCCGCCGCGGTAAAGCTGCCCAGCGCGGCGCTGCGAACGAAGATGCCCAGGTCGTCGAGACGGATCATTATCACTCCTGCAATGAAAGTGTTGACGGGCAGGGCCCGTTTTTCCCGGACGCCAGGCACGCCAGACTCAATGCCAAATCAAACCACATTCAGCAGCGAGTGCCCATGAAAGCGATCAGTTTCATCCACAAAGGTTTGCCTATCGAAGACCCTGCGTCTCTTCAAGACATCTTCATGCCCAAGCCCAGCCCTGGGCCCAGGGACCTTCTGGTCGAGGTCAACGCCGTGTCGGTCAACCCCGTCGACACCAAGGTGCGCGCCGGCACTTTCACGCGTGAGCCGAAAATACTCGGCTGGGACGCGGCCGGTATCGTCCGCGAAGTCGGGGCCCAGGTGACCCTGTTCAAGCCCGGAGACCAGGTGTACTACGCCGGCTCCATCGCCAGGCCCGGCAGCTACAGCGAATATCACCTGGTTGACGAACGTATCGTCGGGCATCAACCGCGTAGCCTGGGTGCAGCACAGGCAGCCGCGCTGCCGCTGACGGCCATCACCGCCTGGGAACTGCTGTTCGATCGCCTGGGCATCGTGGAGGGCGGCGGGGAGGGCGATGCCCTGCTGATCGTTGGCGCTGCCGGTGGCGTCGGTTCGATGCTGGTGCAGTTGGCCCGGCAACTGACCCGCCTGACGGTTATCGGCACGGCCTCCCGCGCCGAGACCAGCAACTGGGTACGCGAACTGGGCGCCCATCACGTCATCGATCACAGTGCGCCGCTGCAAGGGCAGCTGCAGGCCTTGGGGATCGAGTCAGTCAGCCATGTCGCCAGCCTTACCCATACTGATCAACACTTTGCGCAACTGGTTGAAGTGCTGCGACCACAAGGTCGCCTGGGCGTGATCGACGACCCGCAGACCCTGGACGTCATGCCGCTCAAGCGCAAGTCGCTGTCGCTGCACTGGGAGCTGATGTTCACCCGCTCGCTTTACGAAACCGACGACATGGTGCGCCAGCACGAGCTGCTCGAGCGCGTGGCCGGGCTGATCGATCAAGGCATCCTGCGGACCACCTTGGGCGAGCATTTCGGCGCCATCAATGCCGCCAACATGCGCCGTGCCCATGCGCTGGTCGAGAGTGGCAAGGCGCGCGGCAAGATCGTCCTGGAAGGCTTCTGAAACCTGTTTGACCGACAACGGCGGACTGGTCGATCCGGTCTGCCAGGAGCATGCATGCTTGAACGAACCGTGTTTCTCTGCGCTGCGCACATTCCCGGCGCTACGCCCGGTGAAACGCATGCACACATTGAAGCAGGCACTACCGTGCCTGCTCTTTGCAACTGACCAGGAGCTTGATGTGAACCGACAAGATTACCCCCTCGTTTCCCTCGCCATCCTCAAGGCCAAACCAGGCCAGGCACCAACGCTCAAAGCGGCCTTGCTGGCGTTGATCGAACCGACTCGGGCGGAGCCCGGTAACCGCGACTACATGCTGTTCGAACGTCGTGACGAGCCAGGGACGTTCTACATGCGCGAGGCGTTCGATAACCAGCAGGCCCTGGATGCGCACCTGGCCACTGCTCATTTCCAGCGGTTTGCCGAGCAGGCTGAACAGCTGCTGGCAGAGCCCTTGCAACTGATCTTCCTTGACCCGGTGTCATCTGCCGTTGCGCCCTGTCCCTGAGGTCATTCATCCAGGCCCTGGCCACTGTGGCATTACTGCCAGCAGCATTGGCACGTAGGCTCACCCAAGCGTGGCGGGCAAACAGAGCCAGGCCATGCTGCGTTGAAAACAGCCTCGCCTGACCTGCGTCTCAAGACTTTTCGTACAGAGCCTAGTGTGGTGTTTTGCAAATACGGCCAATAACTCGCGAGCGATTTTTGCGCTCAAGCAAGGCGTCGCGACGAGTCGTAGCCCAGCTACGGCGAGGAGCGACAACGCCGCATGAGCGCAAAAAGCGCCGCGCGTTATGGTCGTTATTTGTGAAACACCACACTAGAGCTGCATCACGGCGAGCGCTCTCCGCAGGGGCTCGTCGGATATCTGGATAGGACCGTGAAATGGTATGTCCATGTCCAATACGAGGTACACGGAAGCCGCAATAAGCAATGAAGAGAGGATGAACATGCCTTTTACCATCGAGTTACGAGGCGCACGGTATCCAAAACTGGCGAAAATGAGCGTCAACCAAGCAGCAAGCATCCCAATAAGCGGGCCAGGAATTGCCCCCTCTGACTGCTCGACGATTCTCCAGCGTTGCTCAATGAGCGAGTGATATTGCTGACGAATATCCTGAAGCATCGTTTCATGGTAGCGGTCCACAGGCCTTATAACGGCCAGCGCTTTGCCTATGTCATCCAAGTATTTAGCCGCCTCGCTGTTACGGTGTTGCAGCGCCTCGTCCCCCCGATAGGGCGTCTCGATAGCGTGCTCTAGATAGGTGATCAGACGATTGCGCGTGTCTTGGGCCGCATCGCCATAGCCCCGCAGTGTCCGATCAAAAATGATCATGCTGGTTGCGTACCCATGGAAGTTTGCGTCGATGGACTCGAAGGTATTTTTGGCGGAATTGATCATCAAGCCAAAGACCAGCGATGTCATGACCACAAAAATGTTAGCTACCAGGCGAATTACCGTGTTCGTGTCCTCATCCCTGTGGTGGGATGCCAGCTTTGGGTACCACTGCATCATGAGCAGCGAGGCGGCGACCAAGCAGCCAAAAATGGCCAGTGCGATCCAGAGGGCGTTCATGCATCAAGGCTCCGATCAATCTGAGTCAAGTCTTAGAAGATAGACCGTGTTCAAACAGACTTATCAGGGTGCCTGTGATTGCAATCAGCGCCAGCATGAATAACCCGATGTATGACTGTTCCATGATCTCGTCCTGCGGGGTGATGGTTAGACGTCGACGAAAATTCCTGGACGGCGGGTCAGGTCATACGCCGTAACGCCACGACCATGGCCCCCCCGAGTACCGCCATGGCCAGCAGCAGCGCGGGGAACGTCCACCACCAGGGCAGGCCGGCGGTCATCATGCTGAACTCCGACATGCCGCCGATGCTGGCGAGCAGGTTCAAGGGCAGGAACACCACATTGATCATGGTCAGGTTGCGCAGCGCGTGGTTCATGCCGTTGTTGGCCAGGTTGCCGCGGGCCTCGATCAGGTTGGTAAAGACCTGGGCATGGATCTTCGCCTGCTGGTAGCTTTGCTCGTTTTCGATGATCAGGTCATTCAGCATTTCCAGTTGTTCGGGCCCGAAGCCGTGTTTCTGGCCATGGCTGCGCAGCAGGGCTAGCACGGTGCCATTGCTTTGAATGGCGTTGACGTAATACACCAGGCTTTCGCTCAGGCTGTACATCTGCACCAGGTGCTGGTTGTCCATGGTCCGATCGAACTGCAGCTGGATTTCGCGGGCCACCTGCTTTACCACCCGCAGGTGGCCCAGGTAGTGATGCACGCTCTCCGCCAGCATCGCCATCAGCACATCCAGTGGGGTGCTCATGCCGGTCTGCCGGTCTACTCCGGCGAGTAGCGAGTTGGCGGCGCAGATCACCACCAGGCGCTTTTCGCTGAGTACGACGCCAAATGACGAGACATTGAATACCCGGCCATCAAAGTTTTCCGGGCGCTTCCAGATCAGGAACAGGTGATCGGGCTTGATCTCGATACGCGCCACTTCATCCGGGTCCAGGGAGGACTCCAGCGACTGGGCGCTGACCCCTAGGCACTTGCACAACCGGGTTTGCTCCGCGGCGTCTGGCGCGACACACAACCAGACGCTGGCTCGTTCCTCGGGGGCTTCAAGAAGCGCACCGTCTACGGCGAGGTAGTATTCGATCATCGTTTACCAGGCCTGGCCGAGGTGTTTACGTTCAAGCCGCTGCACGAAAGCCTGCAGCACTCGCTGGTAAAGCGCGTTACCCAGCACGGCGTCTTCGGTGCCGGCATCGAGGTTGGGGTTGTCGTTGACTTCGATCACCAGTACGCGGTCGCCGGTCTGCTTCAGGTCCACACCGTACAGCCCTTGCCCGATCAGCCTGGCAGTGTCGACGGCCAGCTTTACGACTTCGGGCGGTGCCTGTTCCACCGGGACCGCGCGGCACAGGCCGTTGACTTCGCCGGCCTGGGCCTTGTGGTTGTAGATCTGCCAGTGGCCCTTGGACATGAAGTACTGGCAGGCGTACAGCGCCTCACCGTTGAGTACGCCGATACGCCAGTCGTATTCGGTGTAGCAGTACTCCTGGGCCAGCAACAGTACCGAGTGTTCGAACAACTCCTGTGCCGCCGAGGCCAGTGCCTGGGCGTCGGCGACCTTGATCACGCCTTTCGAAAAGCAGCCGTCGGGAATCTTCAACACCAGCGGAAAACCGAGGCGCCGGCCCACAAGCTCGAGTTCCTGCGGGCGGTCCTTGTACAGGATTTCCGTGGCCGGTGCGCCGAGGTTGTGGCGTTTGAGCAGATCGGCGAGATACACCTTGTTGGTGCAGCGCAGGATGGAGGAAGGGTCGTCGATCACCACCAGGCCTTCGCTTTCGGCCTTTTTGGCAAAGCGATAGGTATGGTCGTCCACCCGCGTGGTCTCCCGAATGAACAAGGCGTCAAATTCGGCCAGGCGTGCATAGTCCTTCTTTTCGATCAGCTCTACATCGATGCCCAGCTGTTTACCGTTTTCGATGAATTGCTCCAGCGCCTCAGGATTGGACGGTGGCAGCGCCTCGGCCGGGTCATGCAGAATCGCCAGGTCGAACCGGGCCAGGCGTTTGGAGGCGGGCTGGCGCCACGTCCGGCGGTTGAAGGCATCCAGCGCGTCGGCAAACAAGTGCTGCTGCTCATCCCGCAGTTTGTGCAGCGCGCCGGCCTTGATCCCGTCGATCTGCCAGGTGTCACGCCTGCGAAACTCCACCAGCAAGACAGGGCAGGGGAACGACTCGAACAGCTGTCGGCCGATATCCTGAAGGGGTTCAATGGCGGTCCGCCCGAAATACAAGGTGAGGGTGAAGGCTTCGGTGCTGCCATAGGGGTGATCGGCCAGGGCTCGCTCCAGCGTGCGTTCCAGGTCATCCAGCCCCACGCCATAGAGCGCCTTGCGGGTAAGCTCGCTGATGGTTCGCACCGACGGGAACACCTTGTGGCCCCGCGCCTCGGCGAGCAGCGAGCAGTAGTAGCCTTGCCCCAGATACTTGTAGCTGCGGCACAGGTTGATTACCTGCGTACGCCTCGCAACGTCGTCGCTGTGTTCAAAGTAATCCTGGGCCAGCATCAGGCTCTCGCTGGGAAAGTAGCTGGCCCAGTCTTCCTTGCGCTCCACCACGATCAACAAGCGGTTACCGGCGCTCCGCTTACTGGGTGGCTCCTCGGAGAGGGTTATTGTGGAAACTTCGGTTTTGGCCAATACTTCGGCCACGTTGGCTTGCACCGCTGACATGAGTATTCGATCCCTGTTGAAGAAGACGCCCCTTCAATAAATCACGGGTTTCCCGACCTGTCCCGGTTCGTTACTCAAACATTACGGTGTTGCCATGGCTTTTGATTTTCGCTTTGCATCGGTGGCCGATATCGATGCGCTGGTTGCCCTGGAGCAGGACTGTTTCACCCTCGACCGCCTGAGCCCGCGTAATTTCAACTGGATGGTGCGACGCGCCAATGCCTGCCTTATTGTCGCTGAACAACAGGGCCATCTGGCCGGCTATGCGCTGCTGCTGTTCCATCGCGGCACGTCACTTTCCCGTCTGTATTCAATTGCCGTAAGCCCGGCCTGGCGCGGCCATGGGTTGGGCCAGCAGTTGCTGGAGCAGGCCCAGGCAAGTGCGATAGAGCGTAATTGCGCATGGCTGCGTCTGGAGGTGCGCGCGGACAACCCTGCGGCCATCAGCTTGTACGAAAGCAATGGCTATCAACGCTTCGCTGTGGTTGAGAACTACTACGAAGACCACAGCCAGGCGCTGCGTTTCGAGAAGCGTATCCTGCGCAGTGCTCCGCCCCCTGCACGGCAAGTGCCGTACTACGCGCAAACGACCGAGTTCACCTGCGGAGCGGCCTGCCTTTTGATGGCCATGGCTGCGGTCGAACAAGGGCGGGCCATGCACCGCAGCGAGGAAATTCAACTGTGGCGGGAAGCGACCACCATCTTCATGACGGCAGGGCACGGCGGCTGCAGCCCGCAGGGGCTTGCACTGGCGGCTTGGCGCCGCGGGTTCGAGGTGTGCATGGTGGTCAGCCAGCCTGGATCGCTGTTCCTCGATGGGGTGCGCAGCGCGCAGAAAAAAGACGTAATGCAATTGGTCGAGGATGGCTTTGCCGGGGCGTTGGCCGAAACCGACGTGCATCAGGTGCTGGCGCCCGGCCTAGATGTGCGGTCAGCGTTGCAAGCCGGGTTCAGACCGGTGGTGCTGATTAGCAGCTACCGTTTCACTCGTCTGAAGGCCCCGCACTGGATCTTGGTCACGGGTTGCGATGACGAATTCGTGTACCTGCATGATCCTGATGTGGATCACAGCCGCCAAAAACGCATCCTGGACTGCCAGCATCTGCCAGTAAGCCATGCCGAATTTCAGCGCATGAGCAGTTTTGGCAGGCAGCGGGTTAGGGCCGCTGTGCTGTTGCGCGGGCGATAGAACGGCTGTGCAGGTGGGCACGTATGGCATGGGCATTGAGTGAACATGAATAGTGCTCCGGATGGGCTCACATGCCGGAGCACTTTGCGCTTCAAGCGTGAAGCAATGCCTCGAGCTGGCCCTTGCGGTCAAGACGTGCCAAGTCATCGAAGCCGCCGACATGCACCTTGCCAACAAATATCTGTGGGACGGTTCGGCGTTGGGATCGCTGCATCATTTCCGCCAGGTGCAGGGGTGACGCTTCAACGTTGATTTCGTCAGGGGTGATGCCCTTGTTCGACAGCAGTCGCTTGGCGCTCAGGCAGTATGGGCAGTGCGGGGTGGTATAGATAGTCACAGGGCTCATGGCGGTTACCCTCCTAGTTTGCCGATGGCGGAAAGTCGATATCGGTAGCGGCGATGTTGTTCAGGTAGTTGGTCAGGGTTAACAGCGTGACCTGTGCCACTACCTCCACGATCTTGCTATCAGTAAGCCCTGCCTCACGCGCGGCAGCGATCTGCTCGTCACTCAACTGGCCGCGCCTTGCCGTGATCTGCTGCGCCAGTGCGGCAACCGCGCTGAGTGTGCCGGCTCGGGCTTGGCTTACGGCCTCATCGCTCAAACCCGCCTTGCCGCCGAAGAAGGTGTGTGCAGCCAGGCAGTAGTCGCACCCGTTGATTTCCGAAGTGGCCAGGGCAACGACTTCACGCTCGGCGGCGCTCAGTGAGCTTTTACCCAACGCTTGGGCGAGGCCCAGGTAACCATTGAGCGCGACCGGAGCGTGCGCCAGGGTCTTGAATGCGTTGGGAATGAAGCCGAGACCTTTTTGAATGCCTTCGAGGGCTGCGCGCGAGCCAGTAGGGGCCTGGTCCAGCGAGAGAGCGGTAATTCGAGTCATGGTCGTTCTCCAATAGGTGTATTAACCGGCTTGTCTATCAAGCGTGGAGTCCATACTAGAGAGGCAGACTTTTCTTTCGGCTTCAGATCGTCGAAGTTATGCAACAGATCGTCTAAACCTGAGTGCGCTATGGACCGATTGTCGACACTGCTTAAGCACTTCAACCTGCACGCTAGCGCGTTTCACCAAGGTGGGTTCTGTGGAACGACCCACCTTGGGCAACACAGTGTCGGCCACGCCCATCTGTTGCGCTCGGGGCGTCTGGCCCTCAAGGACAAGCGTGGCCAGCGAATCGAGTTGACCGAACCCACCCTGATTCTGGCGGTGCGCCCGCAGGAGCATCACTTGCTGGCCACCGACGCCGATGAAGCGGAGTTAGTGTGCGCCACCCTGCAGTTCGATGGCGGCGCCAACAATCCGCTGACCCTGGCTTTGCCGGACTTCATCATCAAGCCCCTTGGCGAATTGCACGGCCTTGATGGCACCCTTGACTGGCTGTTCGAAGAAGCCTTTGGAGATGAGTGTGGTCGTGATGTCATTCTCAATCGCTTGTTCGAGCTGATGATCATTCAGCTGCTTCGCCACCTGATCGCCAGCCGCAGCATCGCCTCGGGAATGATGGCGGGTCTGGCCAATGCTCAGCTGTCTCGCGCGCTTGTGGGGATCCACGATGAGCCGCAGCGCAATTGGTCGGTGGCGGAACTGGCGAATCTTTCGGGCATGTCGCGGGCAAGCTTCGCTTCGCACTTTCGCGAGATCGTGGGTATTACGCCTGCGGACTACCTGGCGAACTGGCGTATCAGTTTGACGCAAAAACGTCTTCGCGAAGGGCGCCCCATTGCCCTGATCGCCGATGAGGTCGGCTACGAAAGTCCTTCTGCGCTAGCCCGAACCTTTCGCCGCAAGGTGGGCGCGAGCCCGAAACAATGGCTGCAGCAGGGGACGGTGTGACGCCTGGTCGACCGACGTGTACGCCAGGCAATGAGCGAGGTCCTGCGCCCCATCGGGGTGGTTTATACGTTCTCCCGAAGAAAATCGATGAACGCCATCGTCCTTGCCGAGCGGCGCCGCTCACGGCTGAACACGGCGCTGACCGGCAGCGCGGTCGTCTGGTATTCGTCGAGCAGGCTACACACGCTACCCTGCTCGAAGTCTGCAGCAAACAGCCATTGGGGAGACAGGGAGATGCCCAGGCCACCGAGGACCATTTCACGAATGGCCTCGCTGTTGTTGCTGGTGACGTTGCCTTTGATTGCAACCTCAAGTGCTTCGTCACGACGGGTGAAGTGCCAGCGGTCGTAATGCTCAAGCAAGGTGAAGGCGATGCAGTTGTGGCCTGCCAGTTCGGCGGGCTCGCGTGGCCGGCCATGGCGTTCGAGATAGGCCGGTGCGGCATAGACTCGCCGTGTGCTGGTGCCCAGGGGCACGGCCACCAGCCCCTCGCTCTTCACCACGCCAATGCGGATAGCCAGGTCGATGTTTTCCATGAGCAGGTCTTCGTTGTAATCGTTCAGGCGCAGGTCGATCTGCACATCGGGGTGGCGCTGTAGAAAAGTCCCGATCAGGGGCGCTATGCACAGCCTCCCATAGCTGACCGGTGCGGCTATTCGCAGGGGGCCGGCGATCTGCTCCTGGCCGCTGGCGAAGCTGCGTGTTGCATGCTCCAGCTGGCTGAGAATCTCCTGGCAGTGGCTGTAGAAGCGTTGCCCTTGATCGGTGAGGGCGAGGTGCCGGGTGCTGCGGGCGAACACGGCTCCGCCCAGGTACTGCTCCAAGGCACGGACCTGCTTGCTGACTGCCGGCTGCCCCATGTTCAGCTCCCGAGCCACTGCGGAAAACGAGCCACGCTCCACGACGCGCACGAAGATGCGCATGCTGTCGAACAGATCCATCGCTATTGGGCCTCTTTGGGGAATAAGTAATATCCAAATTTAGTTTCTTATCGGAATGAGGAAGGCGGTGCAACCTGTAAGCGTCCATTCATTCAGAGGTTTCCGTCATGAATCAGACCATGCTTGCCGCTATCGCCGAATCCGCCCAGACCCCGCTGGTCGTGCGCCACATCGCCCGCCCTGTGCCCGGTAAGGGGCAGGTTTTGGTGCGGATTCACGCCGCCGGGGTCAACCCGCTCGACACCAAGATTGCAATCGGTGCGGGTGCTCACGCCCGCCAGGAGTTACCGGCCGTGCTCGGCCTGGATCTCGCCGGTACGGTCGTCGAACTGGGCGAGGCAGTTGATGGCTTCACGCCTGGCCAGGAGGTCTTCGGCATGGCCGGCGGAATCGGCGGCGCCCAAGGCACCCTGGCCGAATACATCGCCGTGGATGCCAGGCTGATTGCATCAAAGCCGCATGCACTCGGCATGCGTGAGGCTGCCGCGCTGCCGTTGGTATTCATCACCGCCTGGGAAGGTTTGGTAGATCACGCCAATGTTCGTAGTGGTCAGCGTGTGCTGATTCATGGCGGCGCAGGTGGCGTCGGCCAAGTTGCGGTGCAATTGGCCAAGGCTCGCGGTGCCGAGGTCTACGCCACCGGTTCGGCGGGCAATCTCGACTTCATTCGCGCGCTGGGGGCCACGGCGATTGACTATCAAACGCAGCGTGTAGAGGCCTATGTCGAACAATTTACGGCTGGGGAGGGTTTCGACATCGTTTATGACACCGTCGGCGGCAGCACGTTGGACGCGTCATTCAAGGCAGTAAAGCCTTATACCGGGCACGTACTCAGCTGCCTCGGTTGGGGTCAGCACAGCCTCGCGCCTTTATCCTTCAAAAGTGCCACCTACTCGGGCGTATTTACCCTGGCACCGCTGCTAACCGGCAAGGGACGCGAACACCATGGAAGTATCCTGCGCGAGGCTGCCGTTCTGGCCAATGCCGGGCAACTGGCGATCCGGGTGGACCCGCAACAGTTTGCATTGGATGAGGTCAACGACGCATTCCGACAGGTTGCGGAAGGTCGCGGCAGGGGCAAGACGGTTATCCAGTTGGTAAGTGAATAGTCTCCCGAGCTTTATTAATCAGCAATTACCTGCCAGAAATGCCCGTTTCCAGCCTTGGCTGGCCTTCACAAACAACTGCCAAAGGGGGACATGGCAAGTGATCATGAAAGTTGTTCCTTGATGTGAGGGGCTTTGTTCCAGGCGTTGCCGGCGGCCGGTCAAGCTGGCCGCAATCGAAGTGGTGACTTCGTCGCTACTGTCGGGAGGAAGGGGAGTGCCAGAAGAATCGATCATTCACGCGTGGTTATACCGGCATGAAGCAGCGCCGCGATAATGAAAGGCGCCTTCTTCTCTAGATACTCAGCCATCCCACCCGTATTGCTCGACTCCAACTGAAGCTTCAGCGTTTCATACTGTTGGCGGATCGAGGCATCGCGCCTAAGCAAATCTCTGAACCCCAGCATCTGAGTGATCGTCAGGTGGTCGCGGGTACAAACATGGAGCTTGTGCGTACGAATCCCATCCACATTGCGCCGGTAGAAATGATGGCCCTCTGACAGATCACTTCCCCGTACATACCCCAAAGCCATCAACACCTCGTCCCGCGTCGAGGTATTGCGATGCGCGTGAACCTCAATGAGCACATCGAGTTCGGGCTTCGCCGCCAGCCCTGGGACAGACGTGCTTCCAACGTGGTGGATAGCAATCAGTTCAGCGTCGAATGCCGAGGCAATGAGTGGCTTGTCTGTCAGGAAGCGGGCGGGCCATGTGGGATCGTAGGGGGTAATCTTGCTGGTCAGTGCCATGTCCGTTCCTTGGCGATAAATCCTCGAGGCGCCGGATTGTCCATCAAGGCGTGTGCTTTTGCCACTCACTTACAGGTCAATCACTGTCGCCGATATGTGTATTCGGAATCCGGGCGATTCACGCTTCAACACCTGCATATCGATAGACCGTCGCACTCCAATACTGGCTGCCGTTACGCGTTTGATGTTTCCATCCGTCTGCCATCAGGTGTTTGGAGATCATCCGATTCATGAAACCGTGACCGAACAACGGCTGTGACTCGTTTTGGCTGGCCGTGGCGCATCAGGATTATTTCCCCGCTCACAGCAGGCTGCCTTTTTCAAACCCGCCATGATCACGGTACCACGCCACGGTGTCGGCGATTGTCAGCTCGAGTGCCCGGAAACTCAGCCCAAGCTCCTGTTCACTCTTGCGGTGGTCGAAACGGGTGCGGTCCTGCTCTCGAACCAGTAGACGCAACGTGGCCATGCTCAGCAGAATGGGTCTGCCGGTCAGGCGCGCATAGATCTCCTGAACAGCCGCCAAGGTGTATAGAAAGGGCAGCGGTATTTGTCGGGCGGGTGTCTTGACGCCCGCCATGCGTTCTAAAACAGGCATCAGTTCGCGCATTGTCATATGTCGACCCGCCGCGAGATAGCGCTCACCTCGGCGCCCATGTCTGGCTGCGGCAATGTGTGCCAATGCCACATCACGGGCATCGACAATGGAAAAACTGCCAGGGATCAACCCGGGCAACTTGCCCTGTACCACATCGTTGACCAGTTGCCCCGACGAGGTTGGGCCAATGTCGCCAGGCCCCCACATCCAGCCAGGCAGGACCATACAGGCATGCATCTGGGGGTGGCTCTCAAGGAACGACAACACGACACGGTCAGCGAGGATCTTGCTGCGGTAGTAGTCATCTGCGTCGGCGTCGGCCCTCAGGCAGTTCTCCTCGATGGGGGGAAGCAAGGAAACACTGACCGCCGTGGTAAGCGTCACGCCTGGAAATTGCCCGAGTTCGGCATGTCCATCTACGGCGCTACCAAAGCCTTCGTGCTGTTTCTGTCACAGGGGCTGAGTCAGGAGCTGTCACCCAAGGGCGTGTACGTGCAAGCGGTGCTGCCAGCCGCGACCCGTACCGAGATCTGGGCGCGTGCCGGCATTGACGTCAACACACTCCCGGAGGTGATGGAGGTCGGTGAGCTGGTCGATGCTGCACTTGTCGGTTTCGACCGTCGCGAGTTGGTAACCATCCCGCCACTTCATGTTGCCGAGCGCTGGGATGCGCTGGAAGGTGCACGTCAAGGGCTGATGTCTGACATTCGACAAACCCACGCGGCTGAACGATATCAGCGCCCACTGAACGCGTGATTGTGTACGAATGATCGAATCCGCGGCCTCCGCTTCCCTATGAAACCAAGGCGACCAAGTCACACGTTGTGCTTGGCCGCCCGATGACTTTAGATTTAAAGTCAACTTTAAGGTCAATAGGTTTTTCAGGGTGAGGTATGAGAATAGGTGAACTGGCAAAAATCAGTGGGCTGGCTCCGTCACGCATCCGTTTCTATGAGGCCAGTGGCCTGATTAGCTCCGTTGAGCGCAAGGCCAATGGATACCGGGACTATGCGCCTGATACCGAATGGGTGCTGCAACTCATAACCAGCGCACAGGCAGCAGGTTTTTCTTTGGAGGAGATCCGGCAGTTGATGCCGATGGACGCCAGTGGCTGGCGGCACGACGAGTTGCTCACTGGGCTCAAGCAAAAGGTTGAGGAAATCAGTGCGCTGGAGGAACGGCTGGCACAAAACAAAGCGCAACTTCTGCTCGTCATCGAAGGCATCGAGGGTAAGCCCGAAGGCATGGCGTGTGCGGACAATGCGCAAATGCTGATAAATCGTTTGCGTGAAGAAGGGGTTGGTCAAGCGTCCGGCAAGCGTGCGGTAACGTCTTCAACGAGAAAAAACACCCGCCAGGCTTCCGGGGCCTGACAGGCGCAAAAGGTCTCAGCGCTCGCCAATCAGGCCGGCGAGCGGTTTGGGTGCATAGAGCGCACTCTGAAACGCTGGCACGTATTCGTACTTCATCATTTTCCCCAACTTCAGGGTGCGGAGGTAATTCGACAGAGCGCCGTCGCCTAGTGTGAGGGTGGCTGAATCTGCGTCGCGGCTCGAGCCGTGACGCAGTTGGCGGGAAACCGCATAACCGTATGCCAACTGGCCCTGATGATCGAGATTGGTGAAGCTGCTGGTGACGATATCGACTTCGCGAGAGAGCTTGTCGAGTTTCTTCGCTTTGAAGGACACGTCGACTTTTCCGGTCTGGCTGTCGGTGATGTCATAGACCACAGACTGGGCATCTTCTTTGCGGTCGATACCGGTCAGCCATTTAGGCAGGTTGTAACCGACGACACCACGCACCCGCGCGAGCTCGGTATTGACCGGCAGCTTGAGTACATAGCCCCAGAAGTCGCCGGACATCGACTGGCCAATCAGTGTGAACGGACCCAGATTGGCTTTGCCTGGCGTGTTGGTAATGATCGACACGGCCACTTCGTTATAGGCGTCGTTATCACAATGCTCATAGGTGTATGCAGTAAACGCAACCAAGCCCCGGCCTGGCCAGACTTGCAGGGGGGATGCGGTTGCTAGTACTTCCGGCGGCATCAATGCCCGAAGTGCGTCCAAGTCGGCCGTGTAGACAGCCGTTACCCGACTGTTCTGGTAGTAGAAGTTCGGGGAGTATGACTCGAAGCCGATGTCGACCTTGTGCTTTTGCAGTCCTTTGAACCAGCTCAAATCAACACCCGGCAGCTCTGCTGCAATCACCGACAAGGGCGGGTTCGAGCGATAACGGTCGTACAGGCCGCCTTTGACGACTGGCACTGGGTGGCCTGCGATTTCGATTGTGCTGGTTTCAGTCGGCGTGAGCATTTCAGGCGTCCCCGCCAACCCTTGGTTGGCAATTGAGCTGAACAGCAATCCTGTTAATACGGTGCGTGCGAGTTTCAATCGGTCTTACTCCGCGGGTGGGAACTGCTTGAGGGGTCAGCGAGCGACGTTGTTGCCAGAGAGCACCGCCACCACGGCTTCAGCTACGGCTTTGGGTGATTGAGGGTTTTGGCCGGTGACAAGCCTTCCATCCGTGATGGCAAATGACGTGAAGGGCAGCCAGCCTTTGCGGTACCGAGCCCCCTGACTCACCAACTTGTCCTCAAGGACGAAGGGCACCTGGCTTTTCATGCCGGAGAACAGCTCTTCGCGATCAGAGAAGCCGGTGATGTTCTTGCCCTTGATGATCAACTGGCCCTTTTCATCCTTCAGATCCAGCAGGCCCGCTACGCCATGGCAGACGGCCGAGACGATGCCACCCTGGTTGTAGATGGTTTCGGCGACACGTCGCAGGTCGGGATTATTGGGGAAGTCCCACATCACGCCATGGCCCCCGGTGAAGTAGATGACGCCGAACTGGGACGGATCGATATCGGCGATCGGCAGCGTGTTTTGCAAGCGAGTGCGAAAGGCCGGGGACTGCAAATGCTCACGCGCGGCTTTGTCCATGTACAGCCAACCGAGACTGCGCTCGTCCAGTGGCACCGCACCGCCTTTGGGACTGGCAAAAACTGTGCTGTAGCCAGCCGCCTCCACCACATCGGTGAAATGCGTCAGCTCAGTAAGCCACAACCCCGTGGAATCGGTGCGTGAGGGATATCTGGCGTGATTGGTCAGAATCACCAGCATTTGGCGATTCTTGGCAGTCATTGTGGAAGCGGCGGTGCCAGCAGTTGAAAATGTCATGAAAGCGCTACCTATCAGTACCAACGCATAAGAAACAACGGTCTTGAGCATCACCCGAGTTCCATTACTCAAGCAGGTCAGCGCATGCTCACCTTAAACCTCGCTTTAAGGTCAATCCCCAATGCTGCAAATAATTTCCGACGCATCTGGCGCTGGGGTTTGATTCGCGCTCGAGCTGTTCACCCGGTGCTGCCAAGACTTCGATTGAACACCCCACTCGGTTGTCGGGCGCCCATCGGGTGACACACTTGCCAGGGCCTGGCGCGTTGAAAATCGACTGACCTTGAAAAAGGTATTGACCTTAAAGTCGACTTCAAACTTAAGGTGGCCGCATATCCAGTTGAGGACTGCTCCATGAATGTGTTCGACACCCTGATGCTTCCCAACGGTTCGACCGTCAAGAACCGAATCGCCAAAGCCGCCATGGAAGAGAACATGGCGGATGCCGACCAGGCGCCTTCCGAAGCACTCATGCGTCTCTATCAAGCGTGGGCCGACGGTGGTGCCGGCCTGATTATCACCGGCAATGTGATGGTCGACGGCCGCGCCATGACCGGACCGGGTGGTGTGGTGTTACAGGACGATCAGCAACTGGACAAGTTCAAGCGCTGGGCGCGTATTGGTCGATCCGGCGGCGCGCAGTTCTGGTTGCAAATTAACCACCCAGGGCGGCAGATGCAGTCCAATCTTGGGCAAAATACCTGGGCACCGTCAGCCGTGCCGCTGGAACTGGGCACAATGTCCAAGCGTTTTGCCACGCCTCACGCGATGCCCCCCGGCGTGATCGAAGAAGTTATTCAGCGCTTTGCGAACACCGCACGCCTGGGCGAACAAGCCGGATTCACAGGTGTGGAGATCCACGCGGCCCACGGCTATTTGTTGAGCCAGTTCCTTTCGCCGTTGACCAACCAAAGGAAGGACGAGTGGGGTGGCTCTCTGGAAAATCGGGCGCGTCTGTTGCTCGAAATCGTCAAGGCGGTCAGGGCCGTGGTTTCTGTGGATTTTGCAGTGGCGGTCAAACTCAACTCCGCCGATTTCCAGCGCGGAGGGTTCACCACCGAAGACGCGAAAAAGGTCGTTGAGTGGCTCAACGACCTGGGCGTAGACATGGTGGAGTTATCGGGAGGCAGCTACGAAGTACCCGCCATGCAGGGTGACGCGCGCGATGGTCGCACCCTGGCTCGCGAAGCTTATTTCGTCGAGTTCGCCCGTGATCTCCAAACCGTCGCCAAAATGCCGGTGATGGTCACTGGCGGTATACGTCGCCGCGCGGTGGCCGAAAGCGTCGTGCAGAGCGGTGTGGACATGGTGGGTATCGGCACGGCGTTAGCCATCGATCCGCACTTGCCTCGTGACTGGTTGCAGGGCAAAGACAACGCCCCTCAATTGCCGCCGATCACCTGGAAAAACAAAGCCATCGCATCCTTGGCAAACATGGCAGTAGTGAAGTTTCAACTGCGCAAACTCAGCCGGGCTAAAAAGCCTGATACGAGCGTTTCGCCGTTGCGCGCGCTGATCGTGCAACAGCTCTTCATGGCTTATCGCACGCGCCAGTATCGAAAATGGATTGAAACGTCTGCGCATGACAAGGGCCTGGGAGACGCAAGATGACGATCGCTGTAGAGGGCTCGTTGGCTGTTTGGCAATGCGCCTGAAGCAGAAGTTTGGGACCGGCATTTTGTGACTTGTGGCCAGAATCGAGAGGAGGGCGGGATTTTTGATAATTGGGTCGTCCCGGCTAGCCTGGCTTCAGATGTCTTCGCAGAGATCCAGACGTTGGTAGATGGCCAAGCAGATTCCCGGTAGCGAATACGTTCGCGTGTCTCCCGATATCAGCTTCTGCGCGGCTGAAGGGTCATGACCCATGCGCGTAGCTAAACGATGTGCTGACGCGGCTGCCGACGCAGTGAGCCAGTGAGACCGAGCAACTGCTTCCGCATCTGCGGATGGCTGACTGATCTGTGCAAGGTGTGTACGCTGGCCGCTTACTCTTTAGCACTCCATTCGAGATATCCATATGACACCCAATCCGACAACCGATAACGCATTACGCGTTGCGTTGGTGACAGGATCAACGTCCGGTATCGGTGCAGCCATTGCACGTGTCCTTAGCCGGGCAGGCTATGCGGTGGTGCTCCATTCGCGAAATTCTGCGGATACGGGACGCGCGATGGTTGCCGAAATGAAGCAGGCTATTTACTTGCAAGCTGATCTTGCTGTCGAAGCTGACAGGGTCAGGCTTGTTAACGAGGCTATCGCCGCGTGGGGGCAGTTCGACGTACTGGTCAATAACGCCGGTATTAGCAGAGTCATTGCGCACGGCGACCTTGCCGCTGCCAGTTCGACGGTGTGGCACGAGCTTAACGAGGTTAATGTCGTGGCACCGTTCCATCTGGTTGCTTTGGCCGAGTCGGCACTGCGCGATGCTGCCCGTTACCGTCGAGCAGGTTGCGTCGTAAACATCAGTTCGCATGCCGGTACCCGTCCTAAGGGCGCATCGATTCCCTATGCGGTAAGCAAAGCT
>Ga0315339_1000468_pt1 | contig 50649 bp, 43 predicted proteins | sample ASW17metaG_FD_204514 | JGI IMG/M metagenome (GOLD analysis project Ga0315339, IMG submission 204514) | Ammonia-oxidizing marine archaeal communities from Pacific Ocean, United States - ASW #17 | ecosystem: Environmental > Aquatic > Marine > Oceanic | place: USA: California | collected 2016-12-05 | reverse complement strand
TTGTTTCGACCCATTTATGAGTACCCATAGTTGTGCCTGTATGAGCCTTAAAAGTTACCGCATCATAGACCGAATGAAGAGCCATAATACCCACAGCGTCACAAGTTCGAATAATCGCCGATAAATTCTGACCCTTATGTACCTGGTCGGTGACAACAGTAAGATCTGGTTGACGATAATTGAGTACCTGCACTGCTTTGGCAAATCGTTCTGGTGTCATTGTAAAAACGCTCTCTTGACCTCTTCTGCGATTATTTTAATTCCTTTTTGCACAGTTTCACCGTCTTGAGCATAGGAAACGCGGATACACTCCTGCTGATGCCGCCAGCCATCTGTCATCCCTGGGAAGAAATTATGCCCAGGTACCACCAACACGCCGCGCTGCTTCAGACGTTCGTATAACTCCTGGCTCGTAATTGGTAACCCTTCGAACCATAACCACAGGAAAATAGCACCCTCGGGCTTATGTATTCTATAAGAAATGTCATGAAGAGCTTTCTTGAACCAATCTACAGCCATTGCCGCTCGGTGTTTGTAAAAAGGATTGATCAAACCTTCACTTAAAGAAAGAATTTCTCCAGACTTAAATAGCTCTCGAGCAATAATTGGCCCAAAGTTTCCGCAGGCAAGGCTTACAACGGTATTGGCTTTGGCAAATGCAGTTATAAGCTCTTCTTTAGCTACCACTATCCCTGTTCTTACTCCGGGAAGCCCCAATTTAGAGAGGCTCAAGACTAAAATCGTATTGTTATTCCAATGAGGTTTCGCCTGATTAAATATTATTCCCGGAAAAGGTAAGCCGTAGGCTCCGTCTATAATTAGTGGGATGTCAGCGCTCTTAGCTATTTCATCGAGGTGTTCAACCTCATTGTCTGTCAGTACATTACCCGTCGGGTTGGTTGGCCTAGACACGCACAGAGCGGCAGTTGACCGGTTAACCTTAAGCTTTGAAAAATCGACGCGATATTTAAATAAATTGTCATCAAAAAGTTCAATATCTGGTCGAGTAGCTGTATAAAAAGGTTCACTAAGACCAATATCTGTATACCCAATATATTCTGGTGCGAGGGGTAAATGAATTGATTTATGGTCGCCGTCAGGCATCTGCCCTGCCAGCATATTGTTTAGAATAAAAAAGGCTGGCTGACTGCCATTTGAGACTGCGATGTTACGATCCGAAACATTCCATCCAAACTGTTTTTTCAACAGTCCAGCAATTTGAGTCAAAAACTCCTTATCCCCCTGAGGGGATTGATAAATTCCCATAAGGCTATGCAACTGATCAGGATCCTGCAACACGGACTCTAACCGGTCTTTAAAAATAGCCTCAACCTTTGGAATTCTTCCTGGATTGCCACCTCCCATGAAAATCATCTCTGGATTTTCGTTGAGGGCACTACCCAAATCATCCATCAGGTCCACGATTCCCGAAGACTCGGCGAATTTCTGCCCAAACTGAGATAATTTCATGTATTACTCCATTAGTGCAGATTCATTAATGGTTCGGTGACATATAGCGAAAAGTAAAATTAACCCTCGGATCATCTAAATTTTTTACCTTTGCAATACTATGCTGCCAATACTCCTGAATCCCCGCACCCATGAGCAATAGAGAACCATGGGGCAGATTTATTTTCACTTTTTCTTTTGTCTCATTATGACGTAGCTGAAATACACGGTCACATCCAACACTGACACTTGCTATAACAGGCTCAAACCCAAGCTCTGGCTCATCATCAGCATGCCAATCAACACTATCCTGGCCACTTCTATAATAGTTAACCAAAGCACGATTAAAAGGCTTTCCCGTTTCACTCTCTACATCAGCTCGAAGTTTGTCCAACCATAGTGGAAAAGCCACCGCCTGCAATCTAATCCTCGAGTATGTGTAACTAGTATTGGGATCACCAAACCAATTCTGAAGTCGAGGTACGGGTATTTTTTTACCCATAATCCTTATAAAATCCTGCCGCCATGGTGTTTGGCTAGTGGCAGTATTTAGTAAGCTGTCAGCGGAACTTTTTTCTAACCAATTGGGCCAAAATATGACTTCACTAGCCCGATCGTTGGTTAACCTAAGCGGGATGATCTGGTGGTCAAAGAGATCCATAGATCCTCGGCTCCACCTCAAGCTCAATTCCAAATTCAGCTTTAACCGTTCGTTGAATCTCCTGAGCTAATTGCAAGATTTCCCTAGCACTATCGCTACCCTCAACATCATTATAGTTAACCAAAACCAATGCTTGGTCTTTATGCACGCCAACCGAGCCGCGACGAAAACCTTTAAAGTTACAATACTCAACTAACCAAGCTGCAGGTATCTTTATGCTTCCATCGTCCTGTGGGTAGTAAGGTAGCTCTATATCCGGGGTGCTGTGCTGTTCCTGTATTCTGTTTAATGTTTCCATTGATACAATCGGATTTTTGAAAAAACTACCAACGTTAGGCAACTCCTTCGGGTCTGGCAACTTTGACCGACGTATTTCACAAACAGCATCAGAGACCAACAAAGGTGATGGCAGTGCCGTCGATTCGGAAAAATACGCCCTTAGCGCAGGATAATCAAGATTAACCATGGGTGTTTTGGTTAAACGCAAAGTAATCTCGATAATAATGCATTTATCTTTCAATGATTGCTTAAAAATACTATCTCGATAGCCAAACTTGCACTCTTGATTGGTCAGATTTAATAAACCACCAGACTCAATATCTACAGCCTTTAAAGAAACCAACACATCTGCCAACTCCACACCGTATGCCCCTATATTCTGTATGGCGGCAGCCCCACAATTTCCAGGGATTAATGAGAGGTTTTCAAGCCCATACCAACCTTGCTTTAAAGTATAAATAACAGCGTTATGCCAATTCTCACCAGCACCAAAAGTGACGTCAACAGTATCATTATTGCTCGTATTACCTTTTTGCTCAGTAATGCCCAACAAGTTCAAAGACAACACTAAACCGGTTAAATTAGATGCCAGGACAATATTGCTACCTGCGCCCAGCGGGATAACAGTCAAGTCATTGTCTGTAGCAAAATTCAAAGCCTGCTTGACATGATGAAATTGAGACAATGCGCAAAAATGAGAGGCTTTGGCAGGCAAAGCCAAGGTGTTGAGTGCTTGTAAGCACTTGTCGGTTTCAACTGTGAAACTATTAGCTTCAGTCATTTCAGGCGTCAATCTGAGTTCTAATATGATTCAGCAGTGACGCGCAAGCATCTTCAATCAAGTCTAAAACCAATGGAAAGCCGTCTTCACCACCATAATAAGGATCTGGAACCTCATTAATTTCTTTATACTCAGGCTTGCTCGAAAAATCTAAAAGCAGTTTCAATTGGCCACCAAAATTAGGAGGACGCATGGCATTTAGGTTTTTCAGATTGTCCGCATCCATGGCAATAATGTAATCAAAGGTAGAGAAATCATCCACGGTAACCAAGCGAGCCCTGAGATTCGACATATCGTAGCCTCGCAACAATGCTGTAGCCGCTGATCGACTATCTGGCGGGTGCCCAAGGTGCCAATCGCCAGTGCCTGCCCCGTCAACATGAATCTGATTGGTTAATCCAGCCCTATCAACCATCGATTGGAAAACAGCATGTGCTGTTGGAGACCTACAAATATTGCCCAAACAAACAAAAAGAACCGAAGTGTTAACCATAATTATTTTCAGCTTATAAATTTACATAAAACGTTTAGAAAAGAAGTGATATCGCTTTTAGATCTTCCTCAGTATCGATACCCCCAGGAACCTCAGCAATAGCATCATCAACATGGATCGAGACGTCATTCCATAAAAACCGCAGTTGCTCCAGTGATTCAACTTGCTCGTCAGGTGCTACCGGCCATTGAACGAACCGATTCAAGCAAGCTACTCGATAGGCGTAAATTCCTATATGACGGTGGGCATTACAACCCTCGGACAAGCGCTTGTCCCTCACCCATGGGATGGGTGCTCTGCTGAAGTAACTCGCGAAGCCGCTCAGGCTTGCTACAACCTTTACAATATTAGGGTTCTGCAGGTCGTCATCCAATGTTATAGCTTCGCGCAGTGTTGCCACTCCCGCAGCTTCATTCTTGCTTAGATTACTCGCAACCTGATCAATAACCATCGGTGGAATCAACGGTTCATCTCCCTGTACATTGACCACAACTTGGTCTTCGGCGAGATTTAAATGACTGGTGACCTCTTGAAGACGATCCGTTCCTGACACATGGTCCGCTCGCGTCATACAAACTTCTGCACCAAACGCCTCTGCTACAGATTTGATTCGACCATCGTCTGTTGCAATCACCACTCGAGAAGCGCTACTTTTACACGCTTGTTGCCAGACTCGCTGGATCATTGGAAGCCCAGCAATATCCTTTAGAGGCTTCCCAGGAAGCCGCGATGAGGCATAACGAGCCGGTATAATTACAACAAAAGCCATAAATTACTCATCAATTAAACGAAAGTGTAACGACATTATAAGGTTAAGTTATGCGCTCGTCACAGTAAGACCTGCGCAATCAATAAGACTGGATACAAATTCATTATCCAACGCCATTTCTACTTCTAATACCCAAAGGTTATCGGGCACCGAGCCCTGGTACTTTACGGCATCCTTCGCGGTAATCACTACGGGTAGATCATCATCGAAGCCAATATCACACGCTTTAAGCGCTTGGTGGTCGTTCTTAGGCTCTGAATCCACTTGGAAGCCCATTTGCCTGAGACTCTCAAAGAAACGCTCAGGATGCCCTATTGCGGCAACAGCATGGATATTAGTGGACTCAACCCATTGATCAAAACCGATCAACTTGCTCGAACCAAACCGACGAAGTCCCGAAGTCTCCAGTTGTACGATATAAGTCTCGGGGTCATCAGGTTCAACGATCCCTCCATTTTGAATGATGAAATCAACTTCCTTTAGCCGTCTGGGAGACTCCCTGAGTGGCCCTGCCGGCAAAGTATAACCGTTACCGAAGCGACGACGGCCATCCACAACGGCAATTTCAACATCTCTATGCAAGCGGTAATGCTGCAACCCATCATCACTAAGAATAAGATCGCATGAACAGCTTTTGACCAATTTCTCAACTGCTCTCGCTCGATTAGGATCTACCACCAAGGGGCAACCTAGCTTCTTAGCAATCAACAAGGGCTCATCACCACTTTGACTTACTGGGGTATCTGGACCAACTACCAACGGATATTGTGCTGAAGCACCACCATAACCTCGGCTGACTACTCCGACAGAATAACCCCTTTCTGAAAGTGCCTTGCCCAAAGCAATAATTAAGGGTGTCTTGCCGCTTCCACCAAGGGAAATATTACCAACAACCACGACAGGCATCGCGTAAGACTGACCTTGAAACCGCCACTGAAGAACAATACGTCGAAACCTACTTATCGCTCTAAACAACCAAGACAAAGGAACAAGCAGTACAAGCCAGGTACTCTTTTGATACCAAGCGTTTGTCCAAAACCGTTCAGCAGACAAACCTAATCCACCTGAGGTTCGTCAAACTGCTTGCGATAAAGATTAGCGTAGCGGCCTTTCACTTTAATCAGCTCCTCGTGGGTTCCTTGCTCGATAATTTGGCCTTTCTCAAGGACAAGTATGCGATCTGCTTTTTCCACAGTGCTCAACCGATGAGCGATTACAAAGCTTGTACGCCCTTTCATCAACTCCTCTAGGGCAGCTTGGATATGGCGCTCTGAGTCGGTATCTAAGGCTGACGTAGCCTCATCAAGTATCAGGATTGGAGCATTTTTTAGCACTGCCCTAGCGATTGCGATACGCTGTCGTTGCCCACCAGAGAGCATCACGCCATCATCACCTACTTGCGTATCAAAACCATCAGGCATTTCGTCAATAAACTCAGTTGCATGAGCCACCTGAGCCGCGGCTCTCACCTTTTCTTCAGACCGCCCCTGTAGCTCACCGTAGGCGATGTTATTAAAAATAGTGTCATTAAACAAAGTGACATTCTGGCTGACAATCGCAATATGACTACGCAGATTTACCAGAGAAAAGTCATTAACATCAGTACCATCAAGCAGTATCTTACCTTCCTCGTGGTTGTAAAATCGCGGTATCAAACTTACTAGGGATGTTTTACCACTGCCTGAGGAGCCCACTAGAGCAATAGTTTCACCTGGACTGACCGAGAAATTAATATCCTTAAGCACCTCTTTTTTGGCGCCTTCGTAGCTAAAGTTGATGTTAGAAAAATCCAACCTACCTGTCACAGATTCAGTTTTGTATCTGCCCTTATCCACCTCAGCAGGGCTATCAATAATAGCGAAAATTGACTCAGAAGCAGCAATCCCTTTCTGGATATCGCTATTAACCTCAGTCAACTGGCGAATGGGCTTGATCAGTACGCCTGACGCCATAATGAAAGCAACAAAACTACCGGTAGACATAGTATCCAAAATAAACGGGTTGAGCATAAATCCGGTAACGCCAGCAAAGGCGAAAGAAACAATAAAGATGATCAATGGATTACTTAAAGCGCTAGTAAATGCCATTTTCATGTTCTGTCTTCTATTCCCGTGACTTGCCTTCTTCATTCGTTGCCGCTCGCTCTTTTTGGCGCCAAACATACGTACTTCTTGATAGCCATGAACGGCCTCTTGGGTGACATGAGTAACATCTCCCATAGCTGACTGAATGTTCTTACTAATTAGCCGAAATCGCTTACTGACCTTGGTGACGATCATACCAATCAAGGGTAATACGGCAATAAAGAACAGGGTGAGAATCCAATTGGTGTAGATTAAATACCCCATCAAGCCAATAACTAAACTGCCCTGCTGAATCACTGTTTTGATGGCTTTTGTGCCTGCCTCTGTCACCTGCTGCACGTTGAAGGTCACCACAGATACTAAATGGCCAGACATCGCCTGATCAAAGAACTTAAATGGGAGCAACAGGTAGCGTTCAAAGAGATCAGTCCGCAATGCGTGCACAAGATAATTGGCAACATAAGCAAGAAAATAGGTGCCTATTAAATAACCCACGCCTCTTGCCGCGCTGATCAAAACCAAAAATAAGGGAATAACTAGCCAAGGTTCATTAACCCACTCATCTCCAAGAAGTCTATTAGCCATACCACCGGTAAACCCAGATGAGGAAACAGCTGCAGTATCGGCCACGGAGCCTGTAAGTACCCCTACGATATCCGTCATGTAACGAAACAAATCAATAAAAGCAATTTCTGCTAGCGAATGCAGCAACAAACCAAACACAGCAATTAAAAATGGGAACCAGTAACGAGCCACATACCACAATAGTCGTAAATAGGTTTTTGTTCCTGAGGGGCTAGCGGTATCAGACATAGACTAAAAACTCGTTAGGTTCATCGCAATTCAATTCAAAAAACTCGGGACTTGGGTCATCCAGAGTCCTTTGCGGAGCACTAAAAGCCAATACCACCATGACTATTCTCTTTTATTGTAGGTTTACTTAGTCTTAAACTTCACTAGAGCTCGCTAACTAACGTAATTAAAACACATCATTGGGTTATGGGCATACCTAGGCTGAGATTAACTCCAAGTTATTTATTCGTACTCAACCATGAAAGAGAATTAGTTAGCCTGTAATTTCATTATTACCCGTTTACCTCCACCAGGCTGTACAGGTAAAACAGTCAAAAATTCCCTTTTCTCTCTCACCTTGAACGCTTAATCTTCCCTGAGCTTGCCATACAAAAGTTATAGCTCCCTGATCGCCTGTTGACCAAATCTCGCTACCGTTGTGTTTGTAACGACTGACAACATCAGGATGAGGGTGACCAAAGTGATGTCTAAAGCCACTTGAAAACACTGTATGTCCTGGTTGTACCGCCTCCACAAAAGCAATGGTGGACGAAGTCATACTTCCATGGTGGGGGGCAATGAGTAGGGAAATTTTGTGATCTTTTAGCAATCCAGTCTCAAGAATGGTCTGTTCTGCTTTTTTCTCTATGTCCCCTGTAAGTAAAACTGACTGCCCCTTCCATGTAACTATTAGCACACAAGAACTATTATTACCCTTTTTGGGACCCTTTTTGGGAGGCCAAATTACTTCAAAATCAACCCGTCCACTATCGTGCCGATCTATGTCTGCGGACGATGATGGCCAAACCCAACTTTGGCCTTCTTCACAATACTTCACTTTAGCATCCATCCTTACAGCAGAGGTAATAGAAGTTACTTTGTCTTGCAAACCCGAACCCAAGATTATTTTTTTTACAGGGATTTCAGCAATCAGAGGCAAAAGACCTCCACTGTGATCGTTGTCTTCATGACTGACTACCACCTCATCAATCATTGGATGGCCTCGAGAGCGAATGTACGGAGTTAGAATTCCACTCCCTGCGTCAAATTTTGTGCTGTATCGAGGGCCAACATCATAAATCAAGACACGTGCCCCTTTTTCAATAACAACCGATAATCCTTGACCTACATCGAGTACAGTTAGTCGAAGATTTTCGTCCTGTTTAGTGAACAAAAGCGTTAACGTCAATGGTAAAAAACAAGCCATTTTGTAGCTTTTAGGCAATGGCAGTAGGAGCGCTATGGCGACCATAATGAACGCCAAGATTAGCGGCGCATCTTGAGTGACTGGTACATAAAAAAATCCATGAGATTGGGGGATTTTTGACAGAACGTAGCCTAAGGGCTTGATGGATAGGTCTGCTAAAGCCCATACCATTGTCGCGAAATCTTGACTTACCTCCAAAGCAAGAATACCAAATAATCCCAGGGGGACTGTGACAAAAGAAACCCAAGGAACGGCTAGAATATTGATTATGGGCGCTAACCAAGAGAATTTTCCGATAAAGACAATCAAAGGAACAGCCATAGCTAAACACAGCATCACTTGAGCACTAATCGTCATTCGAAGTCTGTATCTGCGATCAGTCGAGTGCCATGGGTAAAACCACCAGACTAGGGCCGTAACAGCGGTAAAGGATAGCCAAAACCCCGAGCTCAAGACTGCCATTGGTTGAATTAAAGAAATCAATGTAAAAGCCCATACAATGCAGGGCCAAGGACTAATGCGGCGGTAAGTCAGTTTAGCAAACATTACAACGCATACCGCTATTAAAGCCCGTTGAGTGGGTAGTGTGAGCCCTGCTAAAAGACTATAAGATCCCGCTGATAGTATGGCGACGACAATTGGTATACACCGAACAACTAAGCTTGGGTTGTAAGGCCAGCTAGAGAAATGAACTATCAGTAAAAAGAATCGTGATATTAGCTGACCCAAAATAAAGCCCGCGCCAGCGACAAGGCCTATATGAAGTCCAGAAATAACCAAAAGATGGACTACTCCCAAACGAGAAAGATCTTCCCACCAGGGACTAATCTGGCTTCTGTCGCCAACAGTAAGAGCCAACAATACTGCAGCTCCAAACTCCGACAGGTTGCTATTACTAATCGCGTTCTTTATAGCCATCCTGGAAAGATTAACTCGAGCGCTCATCGGGATAGCGTGAACATTCTGTGGAGTACTTAATATTTTGCTTAATTCTGCTTGTCTGATATAACCAGTCGCAGAATATCCCTCTTGTAATAACCAGGCTTGGTAATCAAATCCAGCAGGATTTAAGAATCCTCTGGGTACTTTTAAGCGAGCTACAAAGCTCCATTTGTCGCCACTTTGCAATAACAGCTCACGGTTCTTTTGATTTTCAAAATAATTACTAAGTAGGATATGTTTTAGAGGTCTTTTTATATCTGAATCGCCTAATAAATGCGCTGATTCGACATAAAAATCGAATCTGGTTCGACGTTTATCCTCATTATGGACAGTGCCAACATACCCGGATATAACAAAGTCGGACCCGTCTAGGCTCGCAGGTAGCCGATGATATTGAAGGTCATATGCCGCTAACAAGCCCCAGATGCTGCCGAAAGCAAATAAGGCGGTCAGGCGGCTAATCTTGAGGACCACACTAGGAGCTTGTCTGTGCTTAATTTCTAGGAAACCCAAAAGCAGGACTGAACTAAGCGCTAAAACGACAAAAACCCATGCGCTAGGCAAATTAGAATAAAATGCAATCGAAAATACACCAAAACTTATTGCAAGCAAATAAAGCATACGTATCCTTGTAGAGGGGCAGAATCTTAATTACGAACTAGATAATTAAGTACTTCTCAATAAATTGTAGTGTGATTAACCTAAATATATTGCTACGGTGTAGACATATTGATGAAAAATTTATTAGTCATTTATCACAGTCAAAGCGGTGGAACTGAGCGTATGGCTCAAGCTGTCTATGCAGGCTGTCAACAAGACGAAGACGTCGAAACACGTTTTTTAAGAGCCTTCGATGCAACTTTAGATGACTTGCTTTGGGCCGACGGTATTATTTTTGGTACGCCAGAGAACTTTGGTTACATGAGTGGCGCATTAAAAGATTTTTTTGATCGTACTTTCTACCCCGCTGAACCACACCAGATAAACCTACCCTATTGCATGTTCGTGAGTTCAGGCAATGATGGCACCGGCGCAGTGCGCGAGGTTGATCGCATTGTGAAGGGCTACCCTCTACGCAAGATCAATGATCCTTTGATTATAGTTGGCGGTTTTAAGGATGAGCATCAGCAAAAATGCGAAGAGTTTGGCTTGGGCATGGCTGCAGGTTTATCTCTTGGTATCTTTTAGTGCTAAGAACCTAAAAGGTACCTTATTGTTTCTTTCCAGTAGGCATTCTATTACGCGTCGCATACTCTGCTTGTTGCCGAGGGTAATGGTCTGTATGAGGATATCGATACTCATGTGACTTCTTGTTTCTCTTAGTTTGATATCTATCCATGTATAGATGTGGAGATACCAATTCCCTGACGCCACGCAAAGACCTAACAGCTTCTGTACTGTAGACGATGCTTTTCTGCTCTTCACTGATAACGATATCTTTAACTATTAGCGTTACTTGTTCAATTTTTTCACCATTAAGCCAAGACAATACGGCATGACGCGTTCCAGTTTTGTTTTCATTCTCCAAAAATGACGTGAATTCCGATCCTGTAAAGGCAGCCTGTTTTTGGTAAGGGTATTGAGTAAAAGCAATGATATCTTGTGTTAGAGGAATAACTAAAGTTGTATTGTTGGATATCTGGGCATGGGTGGCCATATGCGCGAAGATCCACTTATCCTTACTATTTATTGCCGGACTCTGATTAGCACACCCTGCGATATAAAGTATTACCATAAGGATTGGTATCTTGATTAATATCGTTCTCATTTTTTCTTCCTTCTGCTGTATTGCAAATATATTTAAAAAAAGGAGTAGGCTAATTAAGCATAGCTAATAATAGCGGCTAATCAAGTCATAAGTGAATCGAGCCTGCAGAGCGTCCTAGCTTAATTAATTTTTAACAGAACTGAAGAAGGCTTTTCATCAATGACGGTGACAATATAGAGATTTGAATTATTGTTATCATCAATTTGACCATATTTTTCTTCTCCTAGCGCCTTGTTGGCGAAAACATTAGTTGTATTGCTATGACCAACTACCAGAACAGTTTGACCACTGGTTTCACGCTGAAAAGAATCTGAGTACATGTCGCTTGGATCGTACAAGAGTATTGGTAAGTTTTTGCTATCAGCTGTAGGTTTAGCTGTTAATTTTGTCCGGCTGTAGTCTGTTGAATACACCGCATCTAAATTCACATTAGAGAAAATCTCTCGCCACGCGTCGGCACGTTTAAGCCCGGCTTCACTTAACTTTGGATTTTGATCAGTTTTATCAATCCGTAATTTTTCAGCATGACGAATGAAATAGTAGATTGTTACCTCCGATGAAGAACAAGCGGAGGATGTAAAAACAAGAATAAAAATTAGAAGAAGTTTTTTTATCATCGATCGGAGCATAACTTAATCAGCACGATTATCAAATCAAGCATGGCGATATAGAGGATATGCAACTAAGAAGCACACTACTTAATCGCAAAACCCCAGAGCCTAATGGCTATAAGGGCTTGTTGAAATTGGAGCGGGAAACCGGGTTCGAACCGGCGACCTGTACCTTGGCAAGGTACCGCTCTACCAACTGAGCTATTCCCGCAGAAGCCAAGAATCTGGCAACGTATAAAAATGGCGTCCCGTAGGGGAGTCGAACCCCTGTTACCGCCGTGAAAGGGCGGTGTCCTAGGCCTCTAGACGAACGGGACGTGATTGGCTAGGAGGCGCGCATGATAAGTAGCCACAAGAAAAGTGTCAAGCATAACTAGCCTTAATTTAAAGCCTTTTTACTTTTTGCTATTTCTAGGTCTAAATGATCAATAAACTTTCTAATAATAACCATGTTTGAACCAAGATCTCTGCGTTGAGCTCGGGACGATGATCGAACATCTATCAAGCTACCACCTTCTCCTTTAGGTAGAATTCTAATAACAAGGTCGGTCACCTGCTCCTCTGCTACTATATTCGCCGAGGCTTCAATAGTGACACCATTATAGCCAGTATTAGTTCTAGGCCAACCCAGCATGACTAGGGCTCGCTTGACGAGCCTGGAGGTCATTTTAGGTTCCATATCTAGAACAATAGAGTCAATACCAGGCGCTTTAACGACTTTATCCGGAACATTCAAAAACCTCCATAATGGGTGAACTTCCTTAAAATGAAGACGATCATGCTTTGATCTCGAAAACTGAGGAACTGATTCAACATCCGTACTGTAATCATTAGCCGCTATAAAGTTGATATTTAACCAACCATACTGCTTATCAAACCAGATTATAGGAATACAAAATATTATGAGAGCTAAAATCATGTCAAGCTTCAATCGAGCTGTCTTACGGAAGTGCATGAAAATTAACGGTATACCCGAAACAATAAGCATTAACCCTAGTAGATGGAAAAAAATAACAAAATACGCGATTGGAAAGCCACCAGGGTTAAAAATAAACTTAGCAGCAATAAAGCTTAAGCAATAACCGGCGATCGTCAACACTGCCAGTTGATCAAAAAGTTTAGTGGCTTTGTTTAACATAACCTTAGCTCGCATTACCCCGCGGATATTGGTTTGTAACCTCAAAACGATCTAGGCGAATAACAAACTTTTTGTTTAGACTAGATTTATGTGATATTGAATAAAGTAGAGTACACATAAGTAACAAAATAGACAATGAGAAAAAGAGGATTCTAGGGCAAAGGATTCGCTAAAAAGCGGGTACCAGAAATTTGGAATCTAAAGCCTCATTACTTTAAGGAGTCTGCATATACCTAATTGATCCACCAATAGGTTGATTTATTGCGTACAATGCGCCACTACTCGTGAACCGCCTCAAGAGACAATGATGGACAAAACACTGCAGTCTGAGAAGCTTAAAAATGTGAATTACGAAATCCGGGGTCCGGTACTGGATTATGCAAACTTGCTGGAAGAGGAAGGTCAGCAAGTTTTAAAACTTAACATTGGTAATCCAGGAGCCTTTGGCTTTGACGCCCCTGACGAAATTATGCGTGATGTCATTCACAACCTTCGTGAGGCTCAGGGCTATTCTCATAGCAAAGGACTCTTCTCAGCCAGAAAAGCCGTTATGCAACGTTACCAGGTGCAGGGTTTGAAGAACATCGATGTGGGCGATATCATCATGGGTAACGGCGTCAGTGAATTGATTGTGATGTCTATGCAAGGACTGCTCAATCAAGGAGATGAAGTGCTAATACCCTCCCCTGATTACCCTTTATGGACAGCTGCGGTGTCCATCTCAGGCGGCTCTGCGATTCATTATGACTGCGACGAGTCCAATGGCTGGCAACCAAATATTGCAGATATAGAAAGCAAGATAACTGAAAGGACTCGTGGTTTAGTCATCATTAACCCCAACAATCCAACCGGTGCAGTGTACTCAAGAGAGACGCTTATCGAATTGGTAAATATCGCTGAGAGAAACAATCTAGTAATATTTGCTGATGAAATTTATGATCGTATTCTATACGACGGTGCTGTACATCACCCTCTTTCATTATTGGTTACAAATACCCTTTGTTTAACTTTCAATGGCCTGTCAAAGACCTATCGTTTAGCGGGCTTTAGGTCCGGCTGGATGCTCATCAGTGGAAATAAAGAAAACGCTGAGAGTTATATCGAAGGTTTGGAAATGTTAGCCTCTATGCGACTATGCGCTAACGTACCAGCAATGCTTGCCGTGCAAACAGCACTGGGGGGCCGACAGAGTATTCAAGATTTAATACTTCCGGGAGGACGACTTTTGGCGCAACGAAACTTGTGCTACGACTTACTAACCAAGATCCCCGGAATTACCTGCGTAAAGCCGCGCTCTGCTATGTATCTATTTTTTAAGCTAGATCCGAGCATGTATCCTGTGGATGACGATGAAAACTTTGTTCTTGAGTTGTTAAAGCAACAGCACTTACTTTTAGTGCAGGGCTCTGCCTTTGCCTGCAAAGACTCCCAGCACTTCCGAATTGTATTTTTACCAGACCAAAATGTATTAATTAAGGCTATTGACCGACTGGACACTTTTTTGAAAAATGTTCGCCAAGACAATCAGACGATAGAGGGAGGTTCTAGTACTCGACAACTCTCTAGGGTTTAGGGTCAGCTAACTGAAAACCGAGAATATCTAACTCTTTTTTCAATCTTGGGTTACTAGACCACTGCGTCCAATCAACACATGTCCCCGAATATTCTCGCCTGAGTGGATAATTTGTCCTCAAATGATCGAAAGCCTTCCTCTGCCTTACAGTACCCTCTTCAAGCCCCGTGAAAGCAGTGCGCATAGCTAAATCATCCCGCCGAGGATCATAGCTGCTTAAAATAGCATCCGAGATTGACTCTATTATCTCCTCACAGTCGAGCACAATTGGTTGGAGGCTGTTATCGGCCATATCGTCGCTTGTTTTTCCTATCCAACTGAGAAATGCCTCATAGACCATAGAGGTTCCATTGCGCTTGCCCTCAACGGTATTACCCGCTATGTGAGGAGTTCCTATAGAGACCTGTTCTAGTAATTCTAAACATACCTCGGGCTCAGACTCCCAAACATCAAGGGCGGTTTCAATTGAACTGCCGGACTTCAAATAATCCAAGAGTGCCTTGTTATTAACCACGTTCCCTCGCCCAGCATTCAGTAATAGACTTCCAGGTTTTAACTTTGATAGCTCATCAGGCCCTATAAGGTGAAACGTAGGATATTCCCCATCTTGAGTTAGAGGAGTGTGAACACAGATGATATCTGATGCTAGCACCTCATCAAAGCTGCACAAATCGAAACAACTATCAGAGGTCAAAAAGGGGTCATATGCCCTGCAGCTAACGTTTAGATCCTTTAGTGCTCTAAATAATCGACCACCTACATTACCACAACCAATAATTCCCACATGTTTGTCTCGCCAGTTTGGTACCAAGTGAGACATAACCGACAGGTCATACTGAACCACAGCATTCGCATTGCAGCCCGGTGCATAAGCAAAATGTATTCCTGACTGCGACAGAAAGTTTGTGTCGATATGGTCAATGCCAATAGTTGCGGAACCGACGAACCGCACCGATGAATTCTCAAGCAAATCGCAACAAACCCTCGTTACCGATCTAACCAAAAGTACATCCGCGCCAATTAGATCTGCAGAAGTAATCTCGCGACCAGATTTAAGATGCACGTCACCGTATGGGCTGAATAATGTCTCTACTAGAGGCATATTTTGATCAGCCACGATTTTTAAACGACCCTCATTGCCCATCTAATTAATTCCCATCCCTGAGCCTAATTGGCGCTTCTTTAGATCAGCCAAACGACTGCTAAACGTGCTACCAAAGCCCATTTCCTCAGCAAATAACTCAAAGGCCTGCTCCTGCACACCTCGCCATTTGATCTGCTCAATATCCGGCATATCTTTGATGTCAGTTTCGATTGTCGCAAGCCGTTTGGACAACACTAACTGATCCTGATTTCCAGCAAAGCGATCTGCTAGTTTCTTTGCTCCTCTGATAGGGAGATCCTCAAGTTGATCTAAGTGCTCAAGAATAGACTCGATATCGGAGAAATGGCTCAATAGTTGTTTTGCAGTTTTTTTACCAATTCCTGCAATACCTGCAATATTATCACTGGCATCGCCAACCAGTGCGAGATAGTCAGCCATCTGATGGCAACCCAAGTCTAGCGTACGCTCTAGCTCTTTTTGAGCTTGGGGTTGAGACCGACCAAAGTCCCAATAAAGCTCGTTATTTCCAATCAATTGCATTAGATCTTTGTCTCTGGAGACGATAATAGGCTGTATATCCGCATTGCCTGCTGTTTTGGCCATGGAACCAATCAGATCATCCGCCTCATAGATCTTGGAAGCAATTTCTGTAACGCCCAACACCCTGCATACCTGCCGACAAGCATTTAACTGAAATGCTAGAGCTTCGTCAGGCAACTCACGGTTTGCTTTATAGTCCGGTGCCAACTGGTGTCTAAAACCAGTTTCAAGACTCTCATCGAAAGCGCACAATATGTGGGTGGGATTCTTTTGTCGTAAAATATCGAGCACGAAACTGGTAAAACCATAAACGGCATTTGTCGACATATTTAGGTCAGCTGAGTGCCAATTGTCAGGCAACGTGAAATAGCTGCGAAAGATGTATATAGAAGAATCTACTAAAAAAGCTTGCATCAATGATCTCTAAGCATTGCTAACTGACTGATAATGGGAGTGACACTTTCCGTTCAAGCCAAAATTTTTACAAAGGGCATTTAAGAACTGTAGACCCCTCGTTGGTAGCTGGCCATTAGTGCACCACTGCTGAGCTTGAGCTGCAACGGCCACACTAAACAAACCACTAGAAGGCGACTCAACACTACAGCTTAAGTTATCCGTACTAAGACGAAATACTTGGCCACAGGCAACACTGAACATCCATTCTAAAGCTTGAGGTTTGACTTCCGATTGCTCAAATAACTCTTGCTGTTCGGCACTGCGACCATCAGGAGCATACCAATAACCGTAGTCTTGCATGTTAAGACGCTTTTTCCCGGCAATACACCAGTGCGCTATTTCATGGAGCGCGCTAGATAGATAATCTGCCCGATAAATTATTTTAGCTGGAAAATTATCGCTAGCTTTTGGGAGATACAGCGGCTCGCTACCTCCACCAACTAATATCGTTGAATATTTTGCTTCGAATTCATCAGCAAATATTGCCCTGATGATAGTTAATTTTTCAGATTCAATAGACACGGTGATATTTAACTTTCAATCGATTATTCAAGTGTTTTGCACTGGCGTACAACAGAAGTGTACAGGACAAAAGTGTAATGCTAAATAGCCCACGTGAAACCATAAGTCTCAGAGACTATTCAAAAATAGTATAAAGATAAAACACAAAGCGTTGTGCTTTTGCTATTTGTAGAGTACCGTATGTAGTGTTAGGTATTTATGTGACTGCTGCCACAAGGAGATATATTTATGCCCAAATTGGTGCTTGAACACTCCAATGACAATGTAATCGACATCTTCACCCGCAAGCCTCTCTCTGATCTCTCTAACAATCGTATAATCCGCGTCGCAGCCGAACTTGATGGGCTCGAAATTCTTTATAGTAATTCAGAAAATCCAGATAAATTATTCTCTGTAAAGGTCTTGGCGTGGGGGCTAAAAGTTAGTGGCGAGGTAGTCGGTTTAGTTCCCTGGCTGGATAAACTTGTTGCTTGCGATGAAATCAATGATCCACTTAATGGGCAATGGCAGGGTTATTATGACCAAGGAGTAGACCAGCTTTTTTTTAACGCTCCACTCCACAAGGTTGTCGAACTTGAGACTGCTGCTGATTATTATGATTATCAATGTGACTCTGATGAAGAAATCATCCAAGAGATTCCTGATAGCATCGGCACCCATGCAGTTCTATCGGAGGATAGCTTTCACAGCATTACATTAAAAGAGGTTGTTAGCTGGCAGCTTTTAAGTAGCGGCGAAATAAATGCGATGATCATTAATGAAGATAAGATCGAGAGCACGCCCGTACTTCCTGGTGATAATTGTCTGTACCCAGCAGAAAGCTGCGACTCTTTTCGTTATTTTTTCCAGCATAACATTGCCAATAAAATCAAAAGCCAAGATCCCGATGCAATGGCCGCAATTTCTATGCTCGACGATGGTTAGCGTTCAAATGACTCAGTTTGGATTGCCGTAGTTCATTAGTCGTTCATACCGCTTGGACAGTAATTCATCCACCTTAACTGATTGGAGCTCATCCAATTGAGTGATTAGATGATCTCGCAGATTGGAACTCATGGTTTCAATATCTCGATGAGCTCCGCCCATAGGCTCAGGAATAGTTTTATCAACAATATTAAGTTTTTCTAAGTTCTCTGAAGTAACACCCATAGCTTCGGCCGCGGCAGATGCTTTTTCGCTACTCTTCCATAAAATATTGGCACAGCCTTCTGGTGATATCACCGTGTAAGTGCTGTATTGCAGCATATTTACCCTGTCTCCAACACCAATACCCAGTGCACCTCCGGAGCTTCCCTCGCCAATCACAGTACAGATAATTGGCGTTCTCAGCCGCGACATAACTGCTAAATTACGAGCAATTGATTCAGAGATATTACGCTCCTCAGAATCAATACCGGGATAGGCCCCCGGTGTGTCGATTAATGTCAGAATAGGTAGATTGAAGCGCTCGGCCGTTTCCATTAAACGCAACGCCTTGCGATAACCTTCAGCCTTGGGCATACCGAAGTTCCGCATCACTTTTTCCGTAACACCCCTACCCTTTTCTTGCCCAATAACCATAACAGGCTTGCCACCTAGTCTAGCGATACCACCGACAATTGCATTGTCGTCACCAAAGTGACGGTCACCATGCATCTCTTCCCAGTCGGTAAAAATACGCTGGATATAATCGAGAGAATAGGGACGATGGGGATGCCTAGCTACCTGAACAACCTGCCACGGCGTCAGCTTGGCATATATATTTTCAGTCAACTTGCGAGATTTGGCGCGAAGTTTAGTGACTTCTTCAGAAATATTGAGTTCGTTGTCATTACCAACTAACTGGAGTTCTTCAATCTTCGCTTCAAGTTCGGCAATTGGCTGTTCAAAGGACAAATAATCTAGGTTCATCTTAATTAAATTCTCAGTTTAGATCGCCAAGGATATAAATGTGAGCAGTTTAACATCTCTAAAATCTTTGGCTAGCGTTGGTTTAATCATAGCGCATGATCACACTATTTTGACCAAATTGTTCTCGGAGCCTGGCAATTAACTCATCTTGGGGTTGGATTTTCCAATCGTTACCTAAATACAGAGTTCCTCGAGCGTGGTCCTGGTGATAATCGACTGTAATCTTGCAATTACCATCCCTGTATCCACCCAGAGTAGAGTGGACTTTCTCTGCCCAATCAATGCTATCAGCAGGGATTGTAAGCTCAAGACATCGCAACTTGCTACATCTGGCCTCGTAGATCGATTGAATTGAATCAGCAACCATTTTTAACCCACCGGTAAAGCTATCTTCAGAGATAGCACCCTTAACAACTAAAAGGGCGTCCTTTGACAAAATTTCCCGATAAGCATTATATTTTTCTGCCCAAACCGACAACTCTATTCGCCCACTTTTATCATCTAGCGTCAAGAAGGCGAAGCTATCACCTCGCTTGTTCTTCATAACACGCATACCAATAACCATCCCAGACACTACGGCCCCATCCTTGCCTGGGCGAAGGTCTACGATCCTACTGGGCACCATTTCCTTTAATTCATTCTCGTACTCATCGATGGGATGACCTGTCAAATAGAGCCCTAGAGTCTCTTTCTCTCCATTTAAGCGTTCTTTGTCAGTAAGAGTACGAATCGCTGCATAGGCGTTGTAATTGATCTCTGAGGCGCTCTCTACGACGGATTCTCCAAATAAATCCCCCATTCCGCTAACTTTATTGCGCACATGTTGCTCAGCAAGCTTCACCGCCTCGTCCATACAGGCCATCATTACTGAGCGCTTGTAACCAATTTCACCATCTGGACCAATTTCATCAAACGCTCCGCTACGAATCATCGCTTCAAGAGCACGTTTGTTTACCTTACGACTATCGACCCGAGCACAGAAATCAAATAAGTCCGTAAATTTGCCGCCTTCTACACGAGATTCAATGATTGCTCCAACTGGACCTTCTCCTAAGCCTTTAATAGCCCCTAAACCATAGATCACTCCACCTCTTTCATCGACGCTAAAATGAAATTGCCCTTTGTTGACATCGGGGGGCAATAAATCCAAATTCATTGCTCTACACTCGTCAATAAACGTCACTACTTTATCTGTTTTGTCCATATCTGAGGAAATGGTTGCAGCCATAAACTCTGCCGGATAATGAGTTTTGAGCCAACCTGTCTGATAGGCAACCAAAGCATATGCAGCGGAGTGAGATTTATTGAAGCCATATCCGGCAAACTTTTCCATCAAATCAAAGATATTAGAGGCGAGGTTTTCCGCAAATCCTTTCCCTACAGCGCCCTGCACAAACAAATCTCGCTGTTTCGCCATTTCAGCGGCATTCTTTTTACCCATAGCGCGGCGGAGCAGATCGGCTCCCCCCAAAGTGTACCCGCCCATCTCTTGTGCAATCTGCATTACTTGCTCTTGATATAGAATAACCCCGTAGGTAGGCTCCAGAGATGCTTTAAGGCACTCGTGTTGGTATTGTGGATGAGGATAACTAACCTCGGCCCGTCCTTTTTTCCGGTTAATAAAGTCATCTACCATTCCTGATTGAAGTGGACCGGGACGGAATAAAGCTACGAGTGCAACAATGTCCTCAAACCGATCAGGCCCTAACTTACGAATTAATTCCTTCATTCCGCGGGACTCTAATTGAAATACCGCTGTAGTTTCAGCCCTTTGCATTAACCCATAGGTATCGGCATCATCAAGTGGAATTTTCTCAAGAAACAACAAATCCTCGCCATTATCTTCGCGAGTTTTGTTGATCATCTTCATAGCCCAATCAATAATGGTTAATGTCCTCAACCCTAGAAAATCGAACTTGACCAAGCCGGCGTCTTCAACGTCATTCTTATCAAACTGAGTTACGATACCAGCACCACTCTCATCACAATAAATAGGCGCAAAATCGGTTATTTGTGTTGGCGCTATGACTACCCCACCCGCGTGCTTGCCGCAGTTTCGCGAGACCCCCTCTAGCTGAAGAGCCATAGACCATATCTCAGAGGCCTCCTCATCTGCTTTGAGAAATTTCTCCAGCTCCTCTTCTTGATCGACTGCTTTCTCCAGAGTCATACCTACTTCAAATGGTATTAGCTTGGATAATTTATCAGCCAAACCATAGGACTTCCCCTGAACCCGCGCCACATCTCTGACAACAGCCTTAGCTGCCATGGTTCCAAAAGTGACAATCTGTGAAACCGCATCTCGTCCATATTGTTCTGCCACATATGCAATAACTCGGTCTCTACCCTCCATGCAGAAATCAATATCGAAATCCGGCATAGACACACGTTCAGGGTTGAGGAACCGCTCGAACAGCAGATCATATTCAATAGGATCTAGGTCTGTTATTTTTAACGCATAAGCCACGAGTGATCCTGCTCCAGATCCGCGACCCGGGCCAACAGGAATATCATTAGTTTTAGCCCAACGTATAAAGTCCATAACAATTAAGAAGTAACCGGGGAATCCCATCTCGATGATAATATCTAGTTCAAAATTCAAACGATCTTGATAAACTTTTTGCTTAACATCAAAGTCAAGTGCCGACGGATCAAACAAGCTAGTCAAACGCTCTAACAATCCAGATCTAGACTCTTCAATGAAAAACTCACTCATTGTCATTCCATCTGGAATTGGATAATCCGGCAGAAAATATTCCCCAAGTCGCAAATCAAGATTACATCGCTTTGCAATTTCTAAGGTGTTCTCCAAGGCCTCGGGGATATCGGAAAAGAGCTCAGCCATCTCCTCAGCGCTTCTAATATACTGACTCTCAGAATATCGACGCTCACGCCTAGGATCATCCAGAGTTCTACCCTCGTAAATGCAAACCCTAGCCTCGTGAGCCTCATATTCCTCGGCGGAGATGAATCTTACATCGTTGGTTGCAACTAAGGGACAACTAAAAACATCTGCCAAATCCACTGCCGCATGAAGATAGTCTTCTTCATCAGGGCGTCCAGTACGCTGTAACTCGAGATAGAACCTGTCAGGAAAGATAGCCATGAATCGCTGAAGTGAGGTTTCCGCGTCAGCTCTACGGCCAGAAATTAAGGATATACCAATTTCTCCTAGCCTCCCGCCGGATAGCGCGATTAAGCCCTCGTTAAGCTCTTCTAACCAAGAGAGTCTGATGGTGGGGATACCTTGCCGCTGGCCTTCTTGATAGCCTCTAGAAATGAGCGTAGTGAGGTTCTTGTAGCCTGTGTTGTTGCTAATAAGTAAGACTAATTGGGAAGGAGAGCCTTCACCACTCTCATCTGCAATTAAAACATCAGAACCCAGTATTGGCTTCACACCAGCACCTTGGACAGCTTTGTAGAACTTTACTAAACCAAAGAAATTATTAAAATCAGTTAGCGCTATTGCAGGCATTCGCAACTCAGCTGCCTTAGCTGCCAAAGGTTTTAATCGCACTAGTCCATCGACTAGCGAATACTCCGAATGGAGCCTTAAATGAACAAATTGTGCAGACATTTTTACGCTTTAGTTAGGAGGTGCTCGGCATCAACGCCATAGTGGACAAAACTGTCAGCCATTAGATCAAAAACGGTGCCCTCAAATTCTGGGATATTTTTATCCGATGTTCCAACAGGCTCCACTCTCTCACCCCATTTTATGACCCCTGCACCACAGGTGAGACCTGCCCCAAAAGTGGCCGTCAAGATTGTCATTCCTGGTTTTATAGTGCCATCTTGCAATGCATCACACATAGCCAATGGAATCGACGCTGCGGATGTATTTGCATATTCATCAATGCGCACAACGACCTTTTCCATAGGGAAGTCGAGACGTTTAGCCAGAGACTGAATAATTCGAAAATTTGCTTGGTGAGGTATAAACAAATCAATGTCGTTTGGGGTTAATCCTTCTTTCTCCAGCACTTGCGCGATGGAATCACTCATTCCTTTCACTGCGCTTTTAAAAATTTCTTGTCCCTCAAAATTTAATGAAATGAAAAGATCATCGGTAAAGTGAAGTGGAGACATCCCCCAACTTGGTAAGTGAAGGCATTCACGGCTATCGGGAACGCAACTCATGTGTCCAGACAATAATCCAGCAGGTGTCTCTGACTCCTCAAGCAATACTGCCCCAGCTCCGTCTCCAAACAAAAAACAAGACTCCCGTTTCTGCCAGTCCATCGCCAAAGATATCCTTTCAGAACCAACAATAAGGGCCCTTTTTATTGACCCTGCCTTTATCATGTCAGTAGCAACATTAACCCCATAAAACCAGCTAGTGCAGGCAGAATTTAGATCAAAAGCTGAAGCTTTACTCGCACCAAGTTCATTCTTGATATAACTAGCCGTATTTGGGCAAATCTCCTCAGGAGTGGTAGAGCCTAAAATAATTAAATCAATTTCTTCGGCAGAAACACCTGCAGCAGCCAGAGCTCGCTCGCAGGCTAACCAAGCCATTTTCCCTGTTGATACATGAGTATAATGACGCTGCTTGATACCTGATCGGGAGTATATCCACTCATCACTAGTATCAACTATTTTACTCATATCATCATTGGTCATAAGAAGCGGTGGGACATAGCTGCCCCAGCCGGTAATTTCTGCATATTTCAAAAAACTTTCCCCCAAAAAAAATTATTATTATTAAATGAATGTAAAGGTTGTCAGCGTTTAACTCAAGTCTTTAGTGAGGTTTTTTAGCATGATAGTAAAAGGGATGTTTTTTGATACTATTTAGTGAGGAGGTGGGCTGGTGAAACCCCATCAACATTTTTAAAAAAGGTCAGTCTGTTCATCTTTTAGACCGTAACTAACCGGAGCGAATGACCTTCGATGAATAGATGTTGGCCCTAATCTCTCTAGTGCTTCAAGATGTTGTGGTGTTCCATAACCTTTGTTAGCAGCAAAACCATAACCTGGATACTTTACGTCGAGATCTTGCATCTCTCTGTCACGGACTACTTTCGCCAAGATCGAAGCCGCGCTAATCACCTCCACTCGACCATCCCCTTTTACCACAGCTTCGCCGTTGTACTCCCACTGGGGTAAGCGATTTCCATCCACGGCTACAAAGTCAGGTTGCAAAGATAAACCGATAACGGCACGCCGCATAGCCATCAAAGTTGCCTGTAAAATATTAAACCGATCGATCTCTTCGACCGAGGCACGCCCTATGCACCAACTCTTTGCCTGACCAATAATATCCTCATACAAATTTTCTCGTTGTCTTGCAGTGAGACTTTTAGAGTCTGCCAAACCGACAATTTCGTGGTCTAGAGGCAAGATTACTGCTGCGGTTACGACATCCCCAGCCAATGGACCACGACCCACCTCGTCGACTCCCGCCAAGCGCTGAATACCCTCTGGTGGCCTCCAGCTTTTCATTAACCAACTAGCTCTGCAATCGCTTTGGACGCTATATTTCCTGATTCAAGCGCTAAAACTTTATGCAACCCTTCGAAATGTTCGACTAGCAGGTCCTTTTTATCTTGACTCAGGGCACTAGCTACCGCGTGAGTTAAATTAGTCACAGAGGCATTGTCTTGAATCAACTCAGGGACCAGCATTTCATCCGCTAAAAGATTAGGGATGGAAACAAAGGGTGTCTTTATAAATCGTCGGACTAACGCGTGGGTCAGTCGACTGAGCCGATAGCTCACAACCATAGGTTTCTTGAATAACATGGCCTCTAGGGCGGTTGTTCCTGATGCCAATAAAATAGCATCTGAAGCCTCCATGGCTAAATGCGATTGCTGTAAAAGCAGTTTAACGTTACTTTGATCCCTATCAGATAAGATGGTTTGAAGCTGTCGATATCTGGCTTCATTAGCTGCAGGAATGACTAGCTGCAAATCTTCAAATAATGAAGAAACTTGTTTGCCAACCTCCAAAAACAGATCAGCCATCAACTCAACCTCTCCTCCTCTACTTCCCGGCATCAAGCAAAGCACTGGCTTAGTCAATTTCAGGCCCAATAGTTCTTTGGCCTTAATAGCATCCGGTTTCATAGGAATTTGTCCCGCCAGGGGGTGCCCGACAAAACGTACTGGTACGGAATGCTCACGATAAAACTCTGCTTCAAAGGGCAATAAGGTCAGCATTAAATCCACTGTCTTCTTGATACCTTTGATACGCCCTTGGCGCCATGCCCATACCGACGGGCTGACATAGTGAACTGTTTTTATACCGACACTATGTAGGCTACGTTCGATATGACTATTAAAGTCTGGAGAATCTATGCCGATAAATACCACTGGTTGTAACTGGGTGTACCGTCGAATTACCTCCTTGCGGATTCCCAATAATTCAGGAAGTCGCTTCAGAGGCTCCACAAATCCCATAACAGACAAGCGCTCCATTTCATGAAGAGAATTGAAACCCTCTGCTTGCATTTTAGGACCTCCAATTCCTTCATAGATAGCATCGGGAAAATAATTCCTTAGTCCACGAATTAAATCTGCACCCAGCAGGTCACCTGACGCTTCACCTGCGACAATTGCGATTATTGGGGCTTCTGCTTTCATAAATTAGCGAATAACGCCACGAGTTGAGCTGTTTAAGGAGTCTATAAACATTGTAATGATTGGGTCATTACCAAGATCTGAAATCAAATTCAGAGCCTCTGACAACTGCAGTCCCCTGCGATATAGGATTTTATAGGCTTTGTTAGCAAGAGAAATTTGCTCAGTAGAGAAGCCTCGACGCTTAAGACCTTCTCTATTAATGGTGCGAGGTTCAGCCGGATTACCTGCGACAGTGACATAAGCTGGAACATCATGATAGATAAAGGCTGCGGGGCCAACAAAACAATGAGCTCCAAGATGTACGTATTGATGGACAGCTGCAAAGCCTGAAAGAATTGCCCAGTCACCCACATGAACATGCCCTGATATTGCCGCGTTATTGGTCATAACAATATGATTTCCAACAACACAATCATGACCGATGTGAGCATAGGCCATGAAAAGATTATCACTGCCAATACTGGTCAATCCCTCATCCTGCACAGTACCGCGATGAATCGTAACGCCTTCTCTTATTGTATTGTTGTCCCCAATCACCAAACGAGTAGGCTCACCTTTATATTTAAGGTCAGGGGTATCATCACCGATTGTGGAAAATTGATAAATTTTGTTTGATCCCCCTAGAACAGTAGGACCTTTAATAACCACATGAGAGGCTATATCACAGTCATCGCCAATTTCAACGTCTTCGCCGATAGTGGTCCAAGGACCAATACTGACATTTTTGCCAATGGTAGCCGACGAGGCAACAATAGCAGTTTCATGGATCACTGAAAGTTTTCTCGGTCTCTGTAGGCACACAGAAGAGTGGCTTGACAGGCTATCTCACCATCCACTGTTGCTGTAGTTCTAAAGCGCCATATATTGCGTTTGACCGCTTCGACCTCCGATGACAGCATAAGCTGATCACCAGGCACAACGGTTCGCTTGAAACGCACCTTATCAACCCCAGCAAAAAGGTATAACTTCCCATCATCCGCAGTGGTATTAGTAGAGGCAAAACCTAGTATCCCTGAAGCCTGAGCTAAAGCCTCAATGGTCAGTACTCCAGGAAAAATTGGGGCACCCGGAAAATGGCCATTAAACACCTCCTCGTTAACACTGATATTTTTATAAGCTAATATTCTCTCATTAGGTACTAACTCGAGGACTCTATCCACGAGAAGTAGCGGATAACGATGAGGAAGCAACGCCATTATTTCATTTATATTCATAAATATTCCTAAACATATTTTTGACTATCTAAAACAACATCCTGTTCTAGTCGATTCTCACAGCTAACCAAAAATTACTCTTTGTTCAGCTTACTAACGGTTCGTGCTATCTTATCCAATTGACCAATTCTCACAGAATTTCTACGCCACTCAGCCGTCGTCATCAAGGGAGTCGCACCTGAGGAATATGACCCAGGCTCTGTAATAGACTTGGTCACGAGAGTGCGAGCCGTTATCTGAACATTATCACAAACTCTAATATGGCCTACAACGCAGACATCACCCGCCAAAATACAGTTACTGCCAATCTCTGCACTGCCTGCAAGACCAGAATACGCAGCCAGCGCTGTATAATCACCTACGATGGCGTTATGAGCGATTTGAACATGGTTATCCAATTTCACACCATTGCCAAGACGCGTATCCTCTAAAGCACCCCGATCAATGGTAGTACATGCACCGATCTCCACATCATTACCTATGGTTACTCCACCGATCTGATGGATTTTCTGCCATCCGCCATCTGGCTTAGGAGCTATACCAAAACCATCTGCCCCGACGACCGCTCCACTATGTATTATTGCACCTGAGCCGATTTTTACATCATGGTAGATACTAACATTTGCCCCAACAAAACCATTGGCACCTATTCTTGATCCTGCCCCGACAAAACTATTAGCTTCAAGATGACAACCAGATGCAATATCCACACCGGCTTCAAGTACCACATTGGGACCGAGAAAGACATCATCAGCTACTGTTGCTGAGGTATGAATAGAAGCTGTCGCGTGAACACCAGGCGATTTCTTTTGGGAAGTGTCAAACCATGCAGAAATTTGAGCATAAGCAAGATAAGGGTCTCGAACAACAATGCAGCAACCCTTAAAGCTTTTCGCATTGTCAGCTGTTAAAAGGACTGCTTCAGCTTGGCTACCCGAGAGATATTTGACATATTTTGGATTAGCCAGGAAGCTCAGTTGCCCTTCCTTTGCACTTTGAAGTGTACTTAGACCAATTATTCTTGTTTCAGCCTCGCCGCGTAACTCACCTCCGAGATACGCAGCGATTTCACCAAGGGTATAATCACGACTCATAAAGGGCCATTTAAACTTTATTTAGTTATTTGATTGAGGCGGTCAACAACTTTCGCGGTCAAATTGTTCTCAGGTCCTGCAACAATCACTGACTCAGCTCTCAGTAATATGGTAACACCCTCTTCCTTGACAACTTGAGATAAAGCTTCTTGGAACTGAGGAGCTAACTCCTGTGGAATCTGTTGCTCGAGTTGCTTTTGCTCGCCCTGAATCTTCTGTACGGCAAGATCATAATCAGCCTTCGCGTAAGACATCTTCTTCTGATGAGCTGCTACCTGTTCTGCTGACCAAGTTAATCTTTTGGCTTCTGCTTCTTCAGACATTGCTTTTAGGTCAGCTGCAGAACCCTCTGCTTTTGCTTTTAAAGCGACGAAGTCGGCAGTCTCTAATGATTCTTTGACTCTGCTCTGTGCATAATCAGATGCGAATAGAGCCCTCTGAATATCAATGACCGCAATTTTATCTTCCGCTTGCGCTGAAACGGACACAACACTCATCAAACTGATCAAAACTAACGCTTTCAAATTCCTCACAATACTTCTCCACACTTTAAATTAAAATTGATTACCTAATGAGAACTGAAAAAATTCTGTTTCATCATACTCATTCGAATTTAGCGGCTTCGCCACACTAAATGTTATTGGTCCAAACCCACTTAACCATGTTGCCCCTACGCCAACTGAATAGCGAAGCTCTCCGTCCTTCGGACTAAAACAATTTACCTGAAGATCGTTACATTTGGTATTAAAAATATTGCCAGCATCAAAAAACAGTGAAGATTGCACTGAGCGCTGATCTTTCACAAACGGCAGAGGAAATATCACTTCTGCCCCGAGGGTTACTTGAACATTACCCCCGATAGGTCTCGTATAATTACTATATGAGAACCCTGGTTGAGAGCTATTCCGAGGCCCTAACGAATACTTTTTAAAGCCTCTTACAGAGCCTAAACCACCACTGTAAAAGTTCTTAAAAAACGGCATTTGGCTTGTATCACCATAACTTTCCCCATAACCCAAATCCGCTTTAAGTCTGAGTGTCAACTGACGAGTCAAACCCCTTAGGTGAGAAGCTTTATAGGTAAATTTATAATACTCTAATCCTGAGCCAGGAAGTGCCAAATCAAACCCCAATCGCTGGGAGGTACCGCGAGTGGCAAAAATACCTCTGTTAAGAGTCGACTTCACCCAATTCACATTAAAATTAACCGACTTAAACCAATTTCCGTTATCGTCAATAAAACGATCGATCACCTCTGACGTTGAATAATCTCCGGGATTTAGCTCTAAGTATTCATACCCTAAACCAAATCCTATTCTTTGGATCTCAGAAATCGGATAGCTCCAGTTAACACTTGTTCCCATCGTATTTTGGGAGAAAGGCTGCAATCGAAGCTTACTGTAATCAGTTTCCCGTGCAAAAATACTGTAACCAGCGCTCACCCCATCAGCCGTAAAATAAGGTTCAGTGTAGCTAAAATTAATGGAACTTTGATAGGTGCTCTTGTTAACCCCGACTCCGACCTGCTTCCCCGTACCAAGAAAATTATTTTCGGTTAAATTAGCGCCAAGCATCAGCCCAAAGCCCTGAGAATACCCAAGATTGGCTCCGACAGATCCAGAGGGCTGCTCTTCAACGGTGTATATCACATCGATCTGATCGCTAGTGCCTGCAACAGGAACATTCTCAACTGTGACTTCCTTAAAAAACCCAACTCGCTCAAGGCGAACTTTTGATAACTCTATGAGAGCATTATTTGCGGACCCACCTTCCATTTGCCTAAGTTCACGGCGCAAAACAGGATCTGCGGTTTTAGTATTTCCACGGAATTCTATTCTTCTGACATATGCTCTCATATCTGGTTTAACCACGAAGGTCACACTTGCTGTCTTAGCCTCTTCGTCAATATCGGGAAAACCCTCGACTTCAGCGAAGGTATAACCCTCATTACCCAGACGCTTGGTAATATATTCACTAGAGGTGGTCATCAAGACTTGCGAAAAGATTACTCCCTCTCGCAGTAACACCAAGGCCCTCGCCTCAGCTTCTGTAATGATTAAATCTCCTGCCAGTTCAATACCACTGATGGTATAAACGTCGCCCTCTTCAATGTTAATAGTAATAAACACTGATTCTTTATCTGGACTAATGGAAACCTGAGTACTTAAAACTTCGAACTTGAGATAGCCCCGATCTAGGTACCAACTCTCGAGCGTTTCCAAATCACCAGACAACTTCTCCCTGGAATACTTATCATCGCTAATTATCCATGACAGCCAACCGGTATCTTTTTGCTCAAACTGGTCCAACAAATCTTGCTCAGCAAAGTCGTTGTTTCCGACAATATTAATATGCCTGATTTTTGCAACATCACCTTCATCGATGTCAATATTCACTGACACTCTATTTCTTGGTAATTCCTTAACCTCGGTCTGCACTAATGCGCCATAGCGCCCCTGGGAGACATATTGTCTCTGCAGTTCTTGACTCATACCTTCTAATATAACTTGACGGAAAATCTGCCCCTCAGCTAGACCATTGTCCCTCAGGGCATCCATCAATTGATCTGTTTCAATAGCTTTGTTGCCCTCAATATTGATCTCAGTGACGGCCGGGCGCTCAATGAGTCCAATCACCAGTATTCCGTTTTCTCTGGCCATAATGACATCGGCGAAGTATCCGGTACGAAATAATGATCGTGTGGCCTGCCGTATAGACGCATCGTCAGCAAAGTCCCCCACATTTATGGGAAGAGCAGCAAATACAGTTCCTGCTGAGACTCTCTGGAGACCTTCAATACGGATATCTAAAACTTGGAACTCATCCCCAAAAACGAGACTTGAATTGACAATAAAAAGAGTAAGTACAACGGTTAGCAGTCGCTTCATTAAAATCTTTAAACCTAGTGATTAGTAGAAGTACAATATCTCAGAATGAACGCATGAGATCATTAAATGTGGCAAAAACCATCAACCCAATTAGCATTGCAAAACCTGCTTTGTAGCCAACGAGCTGAGTCCTTTCAGATACTGGCGAACCTTTAGCTAACTCTATAAGGATGAACAAAATATGTCCGCCATCTAACACTGGCACTGGCAATAGGTTCATCACGCCGAGCATTATACTCAGAATAGCAACGAAGCGAACAAAATTATATGCTCCCGCTCTGGCTGAATCACCTGCAACTTTAGCTATAGTAATAGGACCGCTGAGATTTTTAGAACTCAAATCTCCGACTACTAACTTTCCAATAGACTTAACGACAAAAACAGAGGTGCTGACTGTTTCTTGCACTGCTCTCGGTATTGCTGAAAGAAAACCATATTCGATCTGTCGAACAAGCGCTTCTGGATACCTGCTATTCGAGGAAAGTTGAACGCCGAGGAGCCCAACTTCCAGCCCATCCCTCAAGCCAATTCTGGGAGTCGCGAATATCGTAAGCTGCTGAGGACTCCCGTCATCAAGTGATCTTTCAACACCTAACCTCAGCGACTGCCCAGCACTGCTTGCAACATCGCCCACAAACTCCTCAAGAGACTTGATTGGTTCTCCGTTAAGGGTAATCAATCTATCTTCAGCACGAAGTCCCGCTATCTCTGCAGCGCTCTCTTTTTCAACCCCATAAATGGAGAGAAACTCTAGCTCTAGAGCTGGAGCTAGACCCAAAGCATTCAAAGTCCTGGGGTCTTCTTCGTCCTCAAGCCAGGCGTTGACTCTGACCGGAATTTCATACCGAATCGTCGAGTCAGGGTAAGTAACCACAAAGGGGATGTCCTCTGACCGGCCGATATAATTAAAGAGTTCTCGCGAAACGCTACTCCAAGAATCAGTCTGCACCCCAGCAATCTCAACGATCTCCATACCATTCTCAAATCCAGCTTGTTCCGCTACAGAGCCTACTTTTACGTCACCAACAACCGGTGCTAGTCCCCTTTCCCCTCCTAAAAATATAAACCAAAATATTATAATGGCAAGTAAAAAGTTAGCTACTGGCCCCGCTAGAATGATCGCCATACGTTGCCATGGTGTCTTGCTGGTAAAGGCAAAGGCTTTATCCTCTTCAGAAACTGAATCAGTTCGCTCATCTAGCATTTTTACGAAACCACCAAGGGGTAGAACCGCCAATCGGAACTCTGTCCCGAGTTTATCAGTCCAAGTTACTAGCGGAGTACCAAAACCAATTGAAAACTGCTCTACCCGGACACCACAACGCCTAGCCACCCAAAAATGACCAAACTCATGTATTGTCACCAAGACACCAAGACTGATAAAGAAAAAAAACACTGTTACAGCAAGATCCAACATTTAACGTTCTACCCTCAAAATAATCTCTGCGCTTATTGCGCGAGCTTCTTTGTCCGACTCTTGGACTCCACTAAGTGAGTCTGGTTCCTTAAATATAGCATGGCCCATTGTATCAGCTACAACTTCAGCTATTTGGGTAAAACCTATGCGGCCATCAAGAAAAGCTTGAACTGCTACCTCATTTGAAGCATTCAATACCACCGGCGCATCTAAACCGACCCTAGCGGCCTCGTAAGCCAGACCTAGGCAGGGAAAATTTACTAAATCAGGTTCTTCAAAATCTAGCTTAGCAATCTCAGCGAGATTCAAATCACTAACGCCAGAATTGATCCTTTTAGGCCAGGCCAATGCATGAGCAATAGGGGTCCGCATATCAGGATTACCCATCTGAGCAAGAACTGAGCCATCTACGTACTGGACCAATGAATGAATAATGCTCTGAGGGTGCACCACTATATCGATCTGATCATAGGTAACGTCAAATAACCAACAGGCCTCAATTAGTTCAAGCCCCTTATTCATCAGTGTTGCAGAGTCTACCGATATCTTTTGCCCCATACTCCAATTTGGGTGGGCACAGGCTTGTTCTCGGGTAACTTCATCCATATCCCCAAGAGACCAACCACGAAATGGACCTCCAGAAGCGGAGAGAAGGAGCTTGCTAACTCCTCCTTTAGACAAGTTCTTAATATCTCTGGGCAGGCATTGAAAAATTGCATTGTGCTCGCTATCAATAGGTAGCAGAGTAGATCCAGACTTATCGACTGCTTGCATCAACAAATTACCAGCCATGACGAGTGACTCTTTATTGGCCAGAAGTACTTTTTTCCCTGCATTAGCAGCGGCCAAAGTGGGAATCAATCCGGCTGACCCAACAATTGCAGCCATCACTATATCGACATCTTTATGGCTACTAACTGAAGCAAGGGCGTCAGTACCGACTAAAACTTCAGTCGATACATGATTTTGAGCCAAGAGATTGACTAGCTCCCCCGCTGCTTCAGCGTCCATTACGACAGCATACTTAGGGTTAAATTTTGCACATTGCTCGGCAAGTAAGGGAATCTTTTTATTTCCCGTAAGAGCAAATATGTTGTATTCATGAGCATGTCGATCTACAACATCAAGAGTGCTAACTCCGATTGATCCTGTTGCTCCAAGTATGGTTATCTGCTCCATGATCAAAGACTATAATTCGAGTTTAACAAAAGAGCATACATGGGTAGAGCCGCCATTATTCCATCAATGCGATCTAGCACACCGCCATGCCCAGGAAGTATCGCTCCACTGTCCTTTACCCCGCTGCGACGTTTAACCATGCTCTCAAATAAATCACCGATCACGGAATACAGAGCCACGGGGAAAACAAGGACTGATAAGTTCAGCACTGAGAGAGGCTCGGACCAGAACTGCATCAAACATACTATCAAGATCAATTGAAACACAAGCCCACCGGCAAACCCCTCCCAGGTCTTGCCTGGACTTACTACAGGAGCCATTTTATGGCGGCCAGCGATTTTACCAACAACAAAACCACCAACATCAGCAAGAACCACAATCAGAATGCCAACTAACAATAGCCACTGACCTTGATCTTTGTTCAGGATTGACACAATTGCTACCCACGTAAAGGTAAGCAGCAATATACCGGTTATTGCTTGAATAGGCTTAGGCGACCACAAGATCGCACTAGAGGGGTAACCTTGAATCCATAGAAATATGACTGCCCATAGAGTTACCGCTATCAACAATATGCTTTGAGCACGTTCGGACGCAACGCCGGCAGGAAAACCTAACCAAACCGCAACACCAAAGATCGTACATAACAATACAAAAATATAGGCAAGCCGTGGGACAGCTCCCGCAATTCCAATGACATCCGCCCATTCCCATGCTCCAAGCGCAACAGCAAAAAGAATAGCGATAGAAAAAACCATTGGGGACATTGAAAATAACATAGCTAGAAACACTGTAGCCATAAGAACCGCTGTAACGATCCTGAGCTTAAGCATTGGCTAAAACCAGAGGAATATTAGAACTAGAACACATGCCAGTTACGAGGAATATAATTTCATAATCCAACCGACGAGACGCTGGCGTCACCGAAGTCTGATGCGGCAAAGGGTGTTCAAATGCTTGAAGATTTTGTTGCATCATTTGCCATTAGTTGAGGAGATTAAATCTCCATCAAATCCTTTTCTTTAACCGATAGCGCCTCGTCTACTGAGCCAACGAAACGATCAGTTATCTTTTGGATATCATCATGAGCCTTCCGCTCTTCATCTTCACTGATCTCTTTCTCCTTAAGCAAGTCCTTTAATTCAGAAAGAATATCACGCCGGATATTCCGAATAGACACCCTTGAGTTTTCAGCTTCGGCTTTTGCTTGCTTACCGTAGTTCTTTCGAGTTTCTTCAGTTAGAGCTGGAAGCGGTATTCTAATAACGGTGCCAGCTGTAGTCGGATTTAGCCCCAAATCGGACTTCATAATGGCTTTTTCAATTTCGGGAATCAATGATCGCTCCCAGGGCGTAACTGAAAGCGTTCTAGAGTCCTCAACCACGATCGAGGCTGCCTGCGATAACGGTGTATCAACGCCGTAATAATCGACTGAAATGCCATTCAGCAAACTTGAGTGTGCCCGCCCAGTGCGTATTTTATTAAAGGCATTTGCCAAAGCATCTAAGGACTTTGACATCCGTACTTCAGCATCGTTTTTCAACTCATTAATCATTAATTAGTTCCTTACTGTTCTTCGATGAGCGTGCCTTCTTCACCGCCAACTACCAAATTTAACAAAGCACCTTGTTTTGACATTCTAAAAACACGCAACGGCATTTTATGTTCTCGGCAGAGGCAAATTGCAGTTAAATCCATTACTCCAAGCTTTTTGTCGAGAATCTCATCATAAGTGAGATTAGAGTATAGCTCAGCATTTGAATCAATCATTGGGTCAGCGCTGTATACACCGTCAACCTTTGTCGCTTTCAATACCACATCAGCGTTGATCTCAATACCCCGCAAACAGGCTGCAGAATCAGTTGTGAAGAATGGATTGCCCGTACCGGCGGCAAATATAACCACATCTCCATCTTTTAAGTAGCGAATCGCACGGCGCCGGTCATAGTGCTCTACAACGCCACTCATAGGAATAGAAGACATAACTTGGGACGAAATATTGGATCTTTCCAATGCATCACGCATAGCCAATGCATTCATTACTGTGGCTAACATTCCCATATGATCGCCAGTCACCCGATCCATACCGGCTGCATTGAGGGCGGCACCTCTAAACAGGTTCCCACCTCCAATTACCAAGCCTACTTGAACACCGATACCTACAAGTTGACCAATTTCAAGAGCCATGCGGTCAAGAACCTTAGGATCTATCCCAAAGCCCTCGCTCCCCATCAACTCTTCACCACTGAGTTTCAGTAAAATTCTTTTGTATTCTTTAACTTTCCCCGAAACTGGCATAGCAACCCCTATACTTGAATCTTAACTTGCACCCTGCACTTGAGCAGCTACCTCTGCAGCAAAGTCTACCTCTTCAACATCAATACCTTCACCCACTTCGAATCTTACGAAGGATAGTATCTCAGCACCAGCGGCTTTAACCAAGTTGCCAACAGAAGTGTCTGGATCTTTAACAAACGGCTGATCCACTAGACTACTCTCTTTTAAAAACTTATTTACTCTACCGACGATCATCTTCTCAATAATCTCTTCTGGCTTGCCACTTTCTCTTGCCTGCGCTGCAAATATTTCTTTTTCTGCAGCGACAATATCAGCAGGCATTTGGTCAGAACTTACAACAGCTGGATTAACAGCCGCTACATGCATCGCTACATCCTTTGCCAATTCTTCGTCACCACCGCTTAAACCCACTATAACAGCGATTCTATTATTGCTGTGAACATATCCGCCGACAACATCTGCTTCAACACATGAAATCCTTCTAGGAGAAATATTTTCACCAATTTTCTGCACCAGCGCTTCTCTGGCTGACTCTAGGTCTCCCTCCATAAGGGCAGCCATATCAGTGGCCTTAGAAGAAAACCCTGCATTTACTACTGCGGCGACAAAGCCCTGAAAACCTTCATCTCGGGCAACGAAATCAGTTTCGCTATTAACCTCAACGACAACTCCATAGCCACCTTCAACCTTAACCGAGACAAGCCCATCAGCAGCCGTCCGCCCGGCTTTCTTAGCCGCCTTCATTCCACTGGACTTACGTAAGTCTTCAATTGCCTTATCAATATCTGCATCGGCTTCTACGAGCGCTCGCTTGCACTCCATCATACCCAACCCTGTTCGATCTCGAAGCTCTTTTACCAAAGATGCTGTTACTTGTGACATCGTAATCCTCTCTAAATCATAATTTCATTTAAAATAAAGGGGGCAGAAACCCCCTTTAGCTAAGCCTGATAACCAGTGTTAACTACTTATCAGAACTCTCGGCAGTCGACTCTTTAGTCTCTGCAGAAACTTCTTCAGCTGCTGGGGCTTCTTCAACTGCTGGAGCTTCTTCAACTGCTGGAGCTTCTGCAACTACTGGAGCTTCTTCAACCACTGGAGCTTCTTCAACTACTGGAGCCTCTGCAACGGCAGCCGCCGCTTTGACCGCAACCTTTGGACTCACTTTTGCGGGCGCTTCCTCTGCAACCTCAACAAACTCATCTTTGCTTGTTATGGTTGCCGACTGGGCCTTGCCTTCAAGAACTGAATCGGCAATCGATGCTGCGTAAAGTTTAATGGCTCGAATAGAGTCATCGTTCCCTGGGATAATATAATCAACTCCGTCGGGATCACTATTAGAATCAACAATTCCAACCACTGGAATGCCTAGTTTATTTGCTTCATTAATCGCAATGCGCTCATGATCCACATCAACTACAAAAAGAATATCTGGCAGACCATTCATATCTTTAATCCCGCCGATAGAATTTTCCAACTTATCTTTCATGCGAGTGCGAGTAAGGATTTCTTTTTTATTTAACTTTTCGAAGGTACCATCGCTTTCTTGGGACTCAAGATCCCTAAATCGCCGAATGGATGCTCTAATTGTTTTGTAATTAGTTAACATACCACCAAGCCAACGGTGACTTACGTAAGGCATACCGCACCTTTCTGCTTGCTCTTTAACTATTTTCTGAGCTGCTCGTTTGGTGCCTACAAATAAAATTTGATTACCTTTGGCTGCTTCAACTCGCAAAACTTCGAGTGCTTCGTTGAAAGCCGGAACCGTATGTTCAAGATTAATAACGTGTACTTTATTTCGTGAGCCGAAAATATACTGGCCCATTTTTGGATTCCAGAAGCGAGTTTGGTGACCGAAATGAACACCAGCTTGCAACATATCGCGCATACTGACAATAGACATAATTTTTCCTCTTGGGGTTAAGCCTCCACATTCCCCAATGATCAACCCAGCAAAGAAATCTCTCAGTGCAGGCACCCAGACCATTGTGTCGGAACGTGTGTGTCGTTTAAATTACATTAAGTTGTGAGTTCATTCCCACAACGGCGCGCTTTATACCATATTGGTGCTACCAATTAAAGAAAAAAAGGTGGGGATTATGTCAATGTTAAATCGATCTGCGGCGCGGGCTGGCACAGTCAATTTTTTTTACTACCAGAAGCAATAAAATTTGAGTCAACCACTCCCCCATTTGCAACAACACGCGTACAATAGTCCTGTCGAACAATCCCAGAGAAAATTTTATGCCGGTAAAGCTGAGAAGTAACTCGGAAATTGCGAAAATGCGAATCGCTGGTCGTCTGGCTGCGGAGGTTCTTGAGTTAATAGAAGAACATGTAGTTCCCGGTGTCAGCACAGAAACTTTAGATCAAATCTGTCATAACCATATTGTCAACGTGCAAAAAGCGATCCCCGCATGTCTTGGCTATAAAGGTTTTCCAAAGTCAATTTGCACCTCTGTGAATCAGGTCATCTGCCATGGTATTCCCTCTGAAAAGAAGATCCTGAAAAGTGGTGATATCATCAACATTGATGTAACTGTTATCAAGGATGGTTGGTTCGGAGACACCAGTAAAATGTATTGTGTTGGAGCGGTTCAACCCCATGCTCAGCGATTAGTCAATGTCAGCCAAGAATGCATGTACAAGGCAATTGAAATTGTTGGGCCGGGAGTTCGCCTCGGGGATATCGGCAACATAATACAAGTTCATGCGGAAAAAAATTATTACTCCGTTGTGCGGGACTATTGTGGCCACGGTATCGGCCCACAGTTTCACGAGGAGCCACAGATTCTCCATTACGGCAGTAAAGGGACAGGCCTAGAGTTAAAAGAAGGAATGTCGTTTACGATTGAGCCGATGCTCAATGCCGGAAAATTTACCACTAAATTAAAAAGTGATGGCTGGACGGTCGAAACTAAAGATGGGCGATTGTCATCACAATGGGAGCATACCATGGTAGTTACAGCTAATGGGTGTGAGGTTTTCACTTTAAGGCAGGAAGAATCGCTTTAACACGGAGACCCACCCAGTGTCATCACGTCCTTCAGAAGCATGGTCGCCCCTCTTCTTTGATCAAAAACGTTTTCTAAATGATCTCGCAAATGGCGAACCAATCCCAGTCTTTCGAGATGCCCTCAGTGCAGCAAGAGCTCACTTCAACAATCGATTTTATGAAGGCGAAGATATCCACACGTTGGTCAATGAAACTGCGCGTTTTGCAGATTCGATACTATCCTTAGCTTGGCACCGATACTCCTGGGATAACGACATATGTCTTATTGCTGTTGGTGGTTATGGACGAGGTGAGTTACACCCTCATTCAGATATCGACTTGCTCATTTTGATGCGAAAAAATCATGCAGCAAAGTACCAGAAGAATATCGAAAATTTCTTAGCTTTTTTATGGGACATTCAACTTAAGATAGGCCATAGCGTTAGATCGATAACCCAGTGTACTGTAGAAGCAAAGAATGATATTACCGTTGCTACTAATTTAATGGAAACTCGTTTGATTTGTGGTAATCGAGAACTTCTTGTGTCCATGCATAGAAAAACAGGTCCAGATAAAATATGGGCGTCTGCTTTGTTCTATCGAGGAAAAATTGATGAACAGATCGCCCGACATCACAAACATGGTGATACTGAGTATAACCTTGAACCCAATATAAAAGAGGCGCCTGGCGGACTTCGCGACATACAGTTAATTAACTGGACAGCCAAGCGACACTTTAATGTCTACCGCCGCTCTCATTTAGTTAAGGAAGGTTTTCTCTCTGAAGAAGAGTATTTAACCCTGCGTAGAGATGAGGAGTTTTTGTGGGCAGTAAGGTATGGACTGCATCTAATCGCCGGTCGAGGAGAAGAGAGACTTCTGTTTGATTATCAGCGCAAGCTAGCTGAGATGCTTGGTTACTCGGACTCCGACGACAAGCTTGGCGTTGAGAAATTCATGCAACGCTACTATCAGGTTGTTTTGTCAATAAGGGAATTAAATGATGTACTACTGCAATATCTAGATGAAGCAATTTATCGTAAAGGAAAAACAAAGAAAGTAGTTAAGATTAATGATCGATTTTTAATCCGTGATAATTATGTTGATACCGTAGATGAAGATGTATTTATCAAACATCCACCTGCCCTACTTGAACTCTTTGTCATCCTAGGGGAGAACGACAAAATTGTGGGCATAAGGGCTTCGACCATAAGGCAGATTAGGCTCCACAGGAACGTTATTGACGAAAAATTTAGGTCTAATCCAGAAAATATAGACCTATTTATGCGCTTACTAAAAGTGCCATTTAAACTATCCCTTCAACTCCAACGCATGAATCGTTATGGAATTCTCGGGCTTTATCTTCCTGAATTTGGACGCATTGTGGGCCAAACTCAACATGACCTTTTCCATATTTATCCAGTTGACGTTCACACCTTACAAGTAATCAGAAACTTACGCCGGTTTGCACGACCAGAAGTAGCAAAGTCATTCCCCGTGGCGTCCCATCTTTATAAAAATTTAGCTAAACCTGAGCTTGTTACCATAGCCGCTCTCTATCACGACATTGCAAAAGGACGAGGTGGCGACCACTCAGAGCTCGGGGCTATCGACATCGTGTCATTTGCTGAGAGACATGGATTAAAGCCCGAGGAGACGGATCTAATCAAATGGGTAGTAAAAAACCATCTTTTGATGTCCTCTGTATCGCAAAGAGAGGATACATCGGACCCTGACGTGATCCATCGATTTGCTAGCCGTATGGGGGACCTCATGCATTTGGAGCATCTTTATTTGTTGACAGTTGCAGACATAAACGCGACAAACCCGCGGTTATGGACAGATTGGAAAGGTTCACTGATGCACAATCTTTATTTTGAAACAAAACGGGTTCTGCAGGAAGGTTTAGCCGCACCAGCTAGCCGTATGACCTGGGTAAACTCGGCAAAAAATGCTGTACTAGAACGCTTAGAGGCAAAGGGGATAGATAAATCTATCGCAGAAAACATATGGCATGACATTGGTGACGAGCTATTTTTGAGAGAACGCGCAGATGATATCGTGGCCTTCACTATCGCAATTGCTGATAACAAAAATACACAGGAACCTGTTGTCCTAATCCGAGACATTGGTGTTGAAGTACCTATTGCCACTCAAATATTTGTCCATGCTCGAAACCGTCGAAAGATCTTTTCGGTGATTGCAGGAACTCTCGACAAACTGCAACTAAACATCCAAGATGCGCGACTCCAGAGTACTAGCGATGACCAAGCATTTGACGTTTTTTACGTACTCAATGATTCTGACGAACCAATAGGTGATCAACCAGAGTTATGTAAAAAGGTTATTAAAGAGTTGAAGAAAGGGATTAAAAAACCAGAGTCTGTTAATCTTGATATTCAACGAAGAACGTCTCGTCAGTTAAAACAATTTGTAATTAAAACCACCACATCATTAAGCAACGATACCGATACTAATACCACAATGCTAGAAGTTATCACGCCTGACCGGCCCGGACTACTTGCTCATATATCGAGTATATTTTTACGCTTTGATCTCAACTTATATAACGCAAAAATCGCTACCTTAGGTGAACGAGTTGAGGATATCTTTTACTTGACTGATGGCAGCCATCAACCCTTGACCGACCCTCATCTCAATGAAGAGCTTCAACTGGCAATCTGCAATGAACTCGACAAACGCAATAATGATGATGTTGACAAAAATGAACTTCAACAAATAAAAGTGCGCCATTAATCAATGAATCCTAACCTTCAAAACCTTCAGGCATATCCCTTCGAACGCTTAAGTGCACTTAAAAAGCATATTTCACCGCCCTCACATTTACATCATATATCGCTATCCATTGGCGAGCCTAAACATCCGGCCCCACAGTTTGTTAAGGATGTTCTTGCTAATTCTATCGATGAGATTGAAAGGTACCCCTCAACCAGAGGCACCTTTGAGCTTAGAAATACTATCTGCAATTGGCTGACAAAACGCTTCAACTTAACACCAGATAGTGTGCTCCCTGATAAGAACGTTTTACCAGTATGTGGCACCAGAGAAGCGATATTTGCATTTACTCAAAGTGCCGTTAATGTCAGGAACTGCAATGACCTACCTGTTGTAGTGGCACCAAACCCTTTTTATCAAATTTATGAAGGTGCTGCACTCTTAGCCGGCGCTGAACCGGTGTATTTAAATTGCGATTCTGAGAAAAACTTTTCTCCCGATTTAACAAATGTCTCTCCTGAGGTTTGGGAACGATGTCAATTATTACAATTATGCTCTCCAGGAAATCCTACCGGTGCCGTGATGAGTTTAGAGGCCATGGAACAGGCAATTCATTTGGCTGATAAGTACAACTTTATTATCGCCAGCGATGAGTGTTATTCAGAGGTCTACTTAGATGAGCAAAATCCACCAGTTGGTCTGCTTGAAGCGTGCAGGCATATCGGGCGTGATGACTATTCGAGGTGTATCGTTTTTCATAGTTTGTCTAAACGGTCCAATCTGCCTGGCTTGAGATCAGGATTTGTAGCTGGTGAAGCGTCTCTAATAGCAGACTTTTTAAAATACAGAACCTACCATGGATCAAGTATGTCACTGACTGTTCAAAAGGCGTCTATCGCAGCTTGGAGCGACGAAGATCATACCGTTAAAAATAGAGAGCTCTACCGTCAAAAGTTTTCTGCAGTAACTCAAATTTTGCATGGTTATATGGATTTTCCTGAACCCAACGCCAGCTTTTATTTGTGGCCCAAAACTCCGATCAATGATATCGATTTCGCACGAGAGCTCTACGCCACACAAAATGTCACCCTATTACCCGGGCAGTTCTTGTCTAGGCCGAGCGACAATTGCAACCCGGGGCAAAATAGAGTCCGAATGGCTCTTGTTGCCGATACAGCTGAGTGCGTTGAGGCAGCGTTACGAATCAAGGATTTTATATCCTCTTTAGAGGGGCAAGGAGATGCTTAAAAAAGAACGAGCCAACTTTATATTGACTCGCTTAAATGAGCTATACCCAGAAACACCTGTTCCTCTTGACCATAAAAACAACTTTACTCTATTGGTGGCGGTTCTATTGAGTGCGCAATGCACTGATGAGCGCGTGAATAAAGTGACCCCTTCCCTATTCAAACTCGCCGACAACCCCTATGACATGCAGCATATATCTGTGGAGAAAATCTATAAGGTAGTTCGGCCCTGTGGTCTAGCTCCTCAAAAATCCTCTGCTATCTCAAAACTTTCAACTATTCTTGTAGAACAATTTGGCGGGCAAGTGCCAAACGATTTCACCAGTCTAGAGAGCCTACCTGGCGTCGGACACAAAACTGCAGGGGTTGTTATGTCTCAAGGTTTTGGATACCCAGCTTTTCCAGTAGACACACATATTCATAGATTGGCACAACGCTGGGGACTGACCAAAGGGAAAAATGTTGCTCAGACAGAGCGAGATTTGAAAGCAATCTTTCCCAAAGACCGCTGGAACAAACTACATCTGCAAATTATCTTCTATGGAAGAGAGTTCTGCTCAGCTCGAGGATGCGATGGCCGTGTTTGTGAGATATGTCAAACCTGTTACCCCAATCGAAAGAATCCCTTCATATCAAAAAAACCTTAGTTCTGGTCTTTCAATTATATTAATCTCCCCTATCAACTTTTTAGTATGTGATAGTGAATTTAATATAGCTATATAAACCTATTTTAATGTATATTCCCTAATATCTTGTCTATGCGTAATGTAATTAATAAAGCGGGCTGACAGGGTTTCGAAATCTAATTTTATAACCATAAATATTTAAGAGGGATAGAATATGAAGAACAAAAATCTATCGCTATTAGCATGTATACCGCTAATGTCGATAACTACCGCGACCTTTGCACAGGACCAAAAAGTCGAAGAGGTTGTTATTACAGGATCCTATATAAAATCTAGCCCTCAAGACGGAGCGTCTCCAATAGTGGTCATAGATCGGGAGAGCATTGATAAAATGGGGGCGATGTCAATATCCGATATTACTCGTAATCTCACTGCCAATTCTGGCGCAGAAAATGTACCAGATTCCTTTACCTCCGGCTCTGCTCAAGGAACCAGTAACGTTAACCTTAGGGGATTAGGTCTTGGATCGACACTTGTTTTAGTTAATGGTCGACGAAATACACTCGCTGGCACCACTGCAAACGATGGATCAAGCTTTGTTGATACAAGTATGATCCCAGCTATCGCTGTCGAGCGAGTTGAGGTGTTGAAAGAAGGCGCCGCGTCAGTTTATGGCTCTGATGCGATCGCCGGCGTTGTCAATTACATCACTCGGTCAGACTATGAGGGTACCGAAGTAGGTGTTTTTCGACAATCAACAACATCTGACAGTCAGACCGACACACAACTCAGTCTTCTACATGGTTGGTCCAACGACAGCACTAATGTTGTTGTAGCAGCCCAATATATGGACCGCTCTAATCTTGGTAGTTCAGATAGGCCCGAGCTTACTCAGCAGGCCAATTCTGGTTTAGGAAATTCATTCCTTTTATTCGGACCATCAACAGTCGAGTCTGGGCCGTACGCAGGAACATATGCTCCGTTTGAGAATGTCGCCGATGCAAGCTGTATAGAGAACGGAGGTATTTTGATACCCCAGGCTAGTGGCGAACGTTGTGGCTTCAAGTACGGACCAAGATTTAATATCGTTAATGAAGAAAAGCGATCTCATCTCTTTGGGAATATAAAGCACAGCCTTGATAATGGTTTCGATCTCAACGCAGAATTGATGTGGGCGAGAGTTGAGGTGCTAGACAACCCTCAATCACCCAGCTATCCAGCCCTAGCTTATCTTAGCCCTTCTCGTGCTATTTTGCCTGGCCAAGCTGGCAACCCCTTTGGAGTGCCATTGTTGTGGTTAGGTCGCCCATTAGGATCAGCCTTCCCATCGCCACTAGCAACACGTGACAATGATCATCTTCGAGGCGCCTTGGAGATCGATGGTGAAATAGGTAGCTATCATTTTAACGCTGCGTTAACCCACAGCGTTTACAATGCCGAGCTTGTCCAACCCGACACGAGTACATCTCGGTTTGATGATGCTATTGCCGGATCTGGTGGCCCCAATGGCAACGAGAGTTGGAATTTATTTGATCCACTCGCAAATAGTCAGGCACTTATTGACTACATTAGCACTGCAGAAGAGCGAGACATTAAAACATCGTTGAGTGTAGTGGATTTTGTTGTCGATGGAGAGATGGGCAGCTTTAACTTTGCATCAGGTATTCAGGTAAGGGGTGAATCTCTTGATGTGAGTCGCAATGACGCTAGTCTGGTTGAGTTTGATGCCGCGGGTAATCTCTCTAAACCCGCAGATCTACTTTTCTTGGGCGGAGGTGTCAACGTCGATAAATCTCGCTCTGCATGGGCTGTATTCTCTGAATTTCAACGAGATCTAACAGACTCGTTTGAAATTAAATTCGCAGGTCGCTACGAGAACCTAGATTCAGGTTCCACATTTGACCCTAAGTTATCTGCTCGTTTTCAAGCATCTGATAATTTAGTTCTAAGAGCATCCGCATCAACCTCTTACCGTGAAGCTTCGCTTTATCAACTCTACAACAGCGCTGTAAGCCTCCAAGGTATTCAGGACTTTAATGCTGATGGAACTACAAAAGGAACACCGGTATTTATCCGCGTAGCACAAAACTCAAACGCTGATCTTCAGGCAGAGGAAGCAGACAATATCAATATTGGTGCGGTCTGGAATCCCAATGACAACCTACAAATAACTCTGGACTACTGGGCTGTTGATTATACTGACCTGATTACGATCGAAAGTGCCCAAGGTAAAGTAATTGCTGATACGGCTAGTGCGACTGACACACCAGATCCTGAGGTCATTCGTACTTCAGCCGGCGATCTAGTTGGGGTAACTACCAATTATTTCAACGCAGCAAATGTAACTACTGATGGTGTTGACTTAGCGCTAGCATACAGCTTTCCAGAAAATAATTTAGGGGAGTTCAGTTTCACTTTAGATGCCAGCCATTACTTGAGCTACAAAATACCCGCTGGTAGCAAAGAGATAGATATCGTGGGTCTCTTCAATCATGATAACTTTGCCAGATCTCTACCAGACACTAAAGCCAATGCGTCGTTGAATTGGGTAGATGGTGCCCACAATGCATCTCTAACAGCTCGCCATATTGCCGGCTATAAAACAACTCGAGCTAATCCTCCAGCAGGTTACTCACAAAACATCGATAGTCACCTTACCTGGGATGCACAGTACAACTATCAGCTATCTGCAGACTCTCTGGAGACTCAAATAACCCTGGGGATTTTAAACCTCACTGATCAGGAGCCACCTTTGGTTTGGGATTCAGTCAACTTCAGTTATGACCCACGCCAGCACGACGCTCGTGGCCGCATGGCTTATGTGCGGCTGAAGTTCGCGTTCTAAACAAACGAGCGATGCAATCTTTAAAGCCCCTCTATGAGGGGCTTTTTTGTTTCTAAAAAGTTTATCACCGGACAAAGACTATTTTTAAAAGCCATCAGAGCAAGGGTTTGATATAGTTGAAGGCTTGAAAAGCACAGAAGAAATATCGTGACGACTCTATATGGAATTAAAAATTGCGACACCGTAAAAAAAGCACGTAAGTGGCTCGCTGAGCGAAACATTGAATTCATCTTTCATGATGTTCGAGCGGACGGCTTGGAACTTGCCCAAATAAATAGTTGGATTGAGAAATCAGATTGGGAAACTGTTTTGAACCGACGCGGAACGACATGGCGGAAGTTAGATCAGAGCCTTCAAAAAGATATTGCGAGAGATAATGTGGCGGCACTGCTCCTCGCAAACCCAACAATGATTAAACGCCCTATTTTGGACCACAACGGCACAATCAACGTCGGTTTTAAGCCCGATATTTACGAATCGATTTTTAGTTATTAATTTTAGGAAAAAATAGACTCATGAGTAAGATATATAGTTTTGGCATAGGTATTGGAACAAAAAATAACGCCGGAGAATGGCTGGAGGTATTCTACCCTTTACCTTTATTGAACCCTGACCCTGAGCTAGCCGCTGTTCTCTTTGGTGCTCTGGGCTCAAACCAGACTGATTTAGAGCCGTCAACTGATCAGCTTTCAGCGCTCGAGAGCGCTTTAACAACATGCGGATACAGTGAGCTTGCTGAAAATGTCGCTCAGTTAAAAACGTCCTCAAAACCAATCGTAGCAGTGTTGCTCAATGAGGACACTCCGCCATCATCGGTCCCTCAGGCCTACCTCAAGCTTCACTTGTTATCTCACCGATTAGTGATGCCCCAACAGACAAATATAACGGGAATTTTTGGTGTGCTTAAAAATGTAGCCTGGACCAATATTGGCGCAGTTGATATTAATGAACTGGCAGCCCGATCACTTGAATCTCGTTTAGCTGGCACACCAATATATGTCGATTGTGTGGACAAATTTCCTAAAATGGTGGACTACGTTGTTCCCACCGGTGTTCGCATCGCAGATACTCGAAGGGTTAGGCTTGGGGCCTACGTGGGCGAAGGCACTACCGTCATGCACGAGGGCTTTATTAATTTTAATGCCGGGACTGAAGGTCCGAATATGGTAGAGGGCCGAATCTCTGCTGGCGTTTTTTGTGGCGCAGGATCGGACATAGGCGGTGGAGCATCTATTATGGGGACTCTTTCAGGCGGCGGAACTGAAGTTATTTCTCTGGGTAAGAAGTGTTTACTTGGGGCTAATGCAGGCGCAGGAATTTCATTGGGCGACGAGTGCACAATTGAAGCAGGTTTGTATGTTACGGGCGGAACAGTCGTTACCATGCTGGATGATCAAAAAAAGGGGTCAAATAAAATGAAGGCAAGAGACCTTTCTGGTAGCTCTAACCTTCTGTTCCGCCGCAATTCAATAACCGGAACTGTTGAATGCCTGACAAATAAAAGTGCCGTTGAATTAAATCAAGACCTCCATAAGGGAAATTAATTCTCGACAACACACTCTTTAGAGCTCGGTCTAGACATATATCTGAGAAAACCTTAGGAATTTATTAACATTGCGTGGTACCCTCTCACTCAAGATTTATTAGTGTTACTAATTATTTAGCAATATCAGCCAATAGAAATACGGATAAATATGGCTTCAACTTAAATACCGGAATACTGGCTTTGACCTAGCTATTTAGATAACAAAACAAGAGACGTGAAATGTATTCTCAACCTCAATCTCAATCTCATTTAGGTAAGTCTAAGCGAAAAGAGCAGTCAAGAACTCGCTTGGCTAAAGCTAGAATGATTAGAGCAGCAACACCGATGTTTGCTGAAAAAGGATATGATGCAACCTCTGTTTCTGAGATCGAGATTAAAGCTAATGTTAAGCGCGGGATGCTTGTCTATCATTTTAAGACCAAGAGAAACCTCTGGATAGCGGTCGCTGACCACGTTTTTGCCCCAATTGCTGGGCGATGGGAAAAGAAAACTCAAGACAGTCTCGCACAACATAAATCTCCTAAAGAAAAAGTGGAAATATTAATTCGAGACTACGTCCGAACCGCTGCAGAATTTCCGGAAATAGGTCATCTTTATAGAAGAGTATCCTGTGAGATGTCGTGGCGCCTTGAATATCTGGTAACAAACTATCTCCAACCTGAAAAGGATTACTTAGAGCAGATTAACGCTGAAACTCTATGGCAAGACCCTAAAGACCTTATGCACTGGTATTACATTTTGTACAGTTCTTGTGCAGGTATATTTTCCTGTGCGCCTGAATGTAGGATGCAGTTCGGGATCAACTGTCTTGATGAAGAAATCGTCGAACATCACGCTGACATACTGGTAAATCTACTTCTAAACAAGAACCTCAAAACAAGCTAGACACAGCTTCTATCTGGCAAAACCCTATCTGATATTATTGTTCTTACGTTTCGATGGCGATCTTTTACTTATACTAGTGTTCTTCGCGTGACAAAAATGATATTCGAGTTATCTTTTGTTTGTAACCTGCGTTAGAAAGTGTAAAACTTTTGACCCTATTGATAATCAGCCAAAGGCTCCTTTTATGCGACAAATTAAGCTCTCGAATCCAGGTGGACTAAACAATTTACAACTTGTCCAATCACCTAAACCGTCTCCTGGTAAAGGAGAGATATTGATAAAAGTGTTTGCAAGTAGTCTTAATTACCACGATTTGCTTGTGGCGTTAGGTCGTATACCCACCCAAGATGGGCGGGTGATACTTTCCGATTGCGCTGGAGCGATCGAGGAGGTCGGTCATGGCGTCAATAAATGGCAAGCTGGAGATCAAGTGATTAGCTGCTGTTACCCTAACTGGATTGATGGCGAGCCTAGGGCTGAAAACTTGAGTTTTATTGGTGATAACGAAGATGGCTACTCCACCGAATACATTGTAATTTCGCAGGATTCTGTCACCCGCATGCCGTCGGGTTGGTCAATGGCAGAGGCAGCCACCCTTCCCTGTGCGGGCTTAACCGCCTGGCGAGCATTGGTGGATCGTGGCAATTTAAAGCCTGGTGAGACAGTCTTGATTCAAGGAACGGGCGGAGTGTCCATATTTGCGCTCCAGCTGGCTAAGTCCATGGGTGCCAAGGTAATAGCTACCTCCTCATCAGCTGAAAAGATGGATAAGCTACTGTCTCTAGGTGCTGACGAAGTCATAAACTATAAAGAAGAGCCAGCGTGGGGAAAAGCAGTACTTGCAAAAACTAATGGTCTTGGCGTCGACCATGTTATTGAAGTCGGCGGTGGCGGTACATTTGGCGAATCCATCCGTGCAGTCAAGATGGGTGGCCATATCGCCTTAATTGGAGTTCTGAGCGGGCCTGCCGTCAGTGAAATAATCCTTCCTCGTATTTTTATGAAGCAAATCAATCTTAGTGGTATCGCCATGGCTAATCAGCAATCTCAACTTGCCATGGTCGACTATCTGGACAATTCAGACATCAGACCCATTATTAGTGATAGTTTTGATCTTGCAGATTTAGGTGCTGCTTTTCAGCACCAAATTGACAATAAACACTTTGGTAAAATATCAATCAGCATAAATGACTGATGGGCCTTATATGCCCTCCCAATTATGGGAGGGCTACCTTAGCGCCTAATAGCCTGCAGCGTGGCCGTATCCTATCAGCGCATTTGCCGCAATAGCGGTGTCGATTGCGTTTCCGCCATTTTTCATCGCATCCAGCGTAACTTGGGTAGCCAGCGGCTGTGAAGTAGCGACCATGGCAGAAGTCGCCAGCACTGGTGATCGCATGGCAAACACCTCACCAGTTACACGATCAGCTCCATTGGTGGCAGTTGATACAAAAATACTGAGTACAAGCACAGTCAATATTTTATGTCTCGTTTTATACTTAAACATTAAGCTTCCTCCCGTTAGGCCTGTCCGGTCACTTTAATCTATACCTTAATTTGTTCTCGCCTGACTCGCTGTTTCATGAATCAGGTCTGCAAACCTTTCCAATAAGGCATCTGGCAGAGTGTGTCCCATACCCTCAAATCGAACTAATTTAGCATGAGCAATATGTTTCTTAGTCTCTATACCGCCACTGACATCAACCAAAGTATCCTGGTTGCCGTGAATAATTAAAGTGGGCAACTTGAGTTGCCGGAGAAGATTTTTACGGTTTGGAGCGACCCGTATTGCCGCCATCTGTCGTAAATAACCCGCGGGATAATTGGAGCGTTGAAACTCCCGCCTTACCTCAGCAGCCACCTCTTCATCAGTTTGTGGATAAGCCGGACTTGCAAACATCTGACGAGTATTGACTGAATTTTCTAATGCGGATACACCGTTTGGAATAGGCTTGACCATCTGCCTTGCAACTGCAAAAGATGCCATACCCTTACCAAAAGCACCGGTAGTCGACATAATTGAGGTCAATGA